>Ga0079104_1002352_pt1 | contig 10343 bp, 8 predicted proteins | sample MedtruBG_FD_76829 | JGI IMG/M metagenome (GOLD analysis project Ga0079104, IMG submission 76829) | Root nodule microbial communities of legume samples collected from California, USA - Medicago truncatula BG | ecosystem: Host-associated > Plants > Roots > Nodule | place: USA: California... | reverse complement strand
TCCTCTTTGATACGACTTAACATATTTCGGTTCCTTCTTTGACGGCGTAATTATCGTGTTGAGGTTTCTGCTACGTTCAGCGCGCGGGCTCCGCGCCATTTACTCTGGCAGGCGGATAACGTAAAGGCAGAAATAAGGGTAAAGGTCAGCGCGGTAGCGCCCATGACGATATAGGTTTGTTCAAACCCGATGCGGTCATACATATATCCCGCAGGCGAGGAGACCACGACGTTACCGACGTACAGCATTGCCTGATAGCCCAGCAAATACATGGTGGCATTTACGCGCTTATCGAAATGCTCGGCGATATATTTAAATACCGAGACCAGCAGCAGACAGATTTCCAGACCGTAGAGGGGTTTAAGCACGGAAATGAGCAGATGCGAATCGCACATGCCGGAAATAATCAGACGCGCCCCCACCACAAGCCCGACAATTAACAGCCCGCGCTTGGCGCCGATAAAGTTGACGAACAGCGGGATCACCATATACATGACGAACTCCATGCCGGACTGCACGGTGCCCAAATAGCCAAACACCGCGTTGCCCTGGTGAATATCGTCGAAGAAGGTGACGAAATAGCGCGAGAACTGCTGCTCGGCGATAAACATCATCCACGCCACGCCCGCCACGTACAGGCAGAAGGCCCAGAATTTGCGGTTACGCAGCAGGGCATAAACGTCCGATGGGGCAATTTTCTCTTTGGTCAGGACGTCACCGGCGTGAACGGAGTTAGTGTTCACTTTCAGGCTCAGCAGGACAATTAGCATCACTACCGAGGCCACGCTGCCCATGATGAAGTTATACGCCGGCGAGAGGTTAAACAGCAGGCCGGAGAACGAAGACGCCACCGCCCAGCCGAGCGACCCCCACATGCGGATCTGCCCGAACTCCATGCCGTTCAGGCGGCTAAAGCGGTCGGAATAGGATTCACACGCCGCCACGCCCGCGTACCAGGCAAAGCTTAAATAGAGCGCGCCGATAATTATCCCCAGCAGGGTGTTGGACATTAACAGCGGCTGATACACGTAGATAAAGAACGGCGCCATCAGGGCCGACATGGCGACCACAAAATAGAGCAGGTATTTGCTCATGCCGATTTTATCGAGAATATAGCCGTAGATGGGCTTAAGAATGACGGAAAAAATACCGTTTACCGCAAATACGGTCCCAATAACCGAGCCGCTCAGGTTGGCTTTCTGACCGAGCCAGATGGCCAATAGGCCAATGCTGGCAGACCACGTAAAGAAATAGAGAAATATAAAGCTGCTGATTTTGTAATATTCGGTTCTGTTTGTTGTAGATGTACTTTTCATATCATCCTCGCCGACGTGTAGGGCCAGAGTTTTTATAATGTGAACGACAGCTGACGTTCGCTTCCAGGATCGCGAATAACGACCTGGTTTTGGGTGATATTCAGCTGCGGCGTTACCGCATCGTGTTGTGATCCGCTGGCAATGACGGCGCAACAGAGCCAACTTTCCCCTTGCGGGAGGTCGGTTTTTAACAGCGGAATAGAAGCGCACTCCGGGAACATGATGCTGCTGTTCGGCGGGGTAACGATGCTGTCCGGCAGGCGCGTGATGGCGGGCGACAGATCGACAATCACGCTGCTGCCGTTCTCGGCTGCCAGATAACAGCCGCGCTCGCGGATCCGGTGCTCGGTTTTCATCACCGCAAAACCGCCTTCCGCCGTTTGCAGGTTACGCGCGCTGTTGATGCGGTGCAGGCGCAGATGCCACTCCCCAAACGGCACTTGCCAGGTGTCGATGTGCACGTCATGCCACGGCGACCAGCGGGAGTAGATGTAGTTTTCATCCACACGAACGTCCTCACATTCGCGGCGACCGCGGAAATAATCGTCTCCTTCAGCCAGCAGCAGCATCGAGTCGCAGGCGGCGTGCTTCAGGCCAAAACGCCCGCGCTCAATGGTGAAACCAAAGCGGCTGGAGTAGGCAAACTTGGTGTATTTGGCTTCCGTGTTGACGTAGTTGTTCAGCTCAAGCTGTCCGGCAACGAGCATGGTCACGTGCTGCGACGTTTCCGCATGGACAAGGATCTGCCGGGCATGTGGGATCACATGCTTTTCGGCCAGCGCGGGCAGCGGCTGCTCGTCGGCCTGCCAGAAGGGATGCGCCTCCGGCAGCGCCAGAATCAGGTAGGTTTTCAGCGCCCAGTATGGCGAACCGGGGGAGTTGTAATCTTCGCACATCGCCAGATTCGGACAGGCAAAGCCGAGGGTCAGAATGCCGTCGCGGTCGGTAATCGGCTTCTGCTGCCACCAGCGCAGATGGCGCAGGATAATGCCCTTCACAATGCCCGGCGTGAATACGTTCAGCCCGGAAAAAGCCACCGCGCTCCAGAAGGCAACCATTGCAAAGCGGTAGGTCAGGCTGCGGCCGAACGGCACCGACGCGCCGTCGGCGGCGGACCAGTAGATAAAGTCTTCGGCAAACAGGCGCGAGCGCTCGCGCAGCACCTCCGCCCTCGCCTCGTCACCGCTCAGGGTGGTGTAGATGAGCCCGTAGAAGTGGAACGCCATGGAGATGTAGTAGTCCTTCGGGCGGCCCGGGCCGTCGGAGTACCAGCCGTCCCCCAGATAATAGGCGTCCATCAGCGCAAAGCGGCGGTCGATGGCCCGCTGGTCATAGGGCAGCCCGGCGCGTTTGAAGCCGAGCTGAACCATAATGGCGAAGTAGTTCCAGTTGCTGTCCGGCATTTGCGCGTCGGTAATCTGGCTGAGCCAGGCGTGCAGGTTCATCACCTCGCGCTCGGTGAAGCGATCGAGGAGTTTGTCACCCAGCAGGCACAATCCCAGACCGTAGGCCGCCATCTCTACCAGCCGCTGGTCGTACGGGCCGGTTTCACCCCAGTAATCCGCGCTTTGCGGATCGGTCCCGAGCCTGATGGCCGTTATGTACTTATCGATAAACGGCGTGGCGTCACCGCCCGCCATCAGCGGAAACAGCCCCCACAGCGCGCGGGAAAGTCCTTCCATCTGCGCAATATCCGTCGCGTAGTGCGCACAGGTCTCGCCCAGAGAAAACCGAGAACGCTCTGTCGGAAACTGCTTATCCAGCGCGCCCAGCATCGCGTTTAAATGCGCCGCCACGTCCTGCCGTGAAGACAACGGATTTGATTTTTCTTTATTTGCCGCCCACATAGGTTTGCCCTCGTAATCAACTGCGGCAAAGCATAGTGAATCCGCAAGGGGCAGAAATGTTAGCCATGTCACAGGTGCGAGCGATGAATAAACCTGCAGTTGAGAAAATTTAAAAAGGTGGTTTATAACGTGGTTGTTACGGGAAAAAGTTGAGTTTTATTGCACTATGCGCGACACGCCGATATCCGACCGTCTGGAGCTGATTACCTTAAACGACACCGTCGTGTCGTACAGCCGCCTGTTTGCCAACACGGTGCGTTACCACCACTGGCATCAGTGTCTGGAAATTCTCTATGTGGAAGAAGGCTTTGGCGTGGCGATTGTTGATAACCGCCACTACACCATGCGCCCCGGGCGGCTCTTTTTCTTCCCGCCGTTTACCCTGCACAAGGTGATGGTGGACACCCAGGCCGAGGCGATTTATCGGCGCACGATTATCCATCTCGATCATCATGCCGTGCTGAAAACCCTGCGCGATTTCCCGCAGACCCGGCAGCGGCTGGAGCGGCTATCGCGCCGCGGCGGGGAAGCGTGGGTCGCGGACCTGGCGCATTGCCGTCACCATGTCGACCATCTGCTGAGCTGCTATCCGTCTCCGATGAACGGCGAGAGCATCGCCGGGCTGCTGATTAGCCTGTTTGCGATGCTGCCCGACGACCGTGACGGCGCACCGGGCAGCAGCCTGGGGATCGCCAGCCGGGTGATGTTCTGGCTGGACGAGCACTATCAGGAGAAGTTTCGCCTCGACGCGCTGGCCGAAGAGCTGGGGAAATCGCGCAGCTACGTATCGCGAAAATTCCATGCGGAAACGGGCGAGAAGATCCACGACTATCTGAATACCTTACGGCTGCGCAAGGCCTGCGAGTGTTTGCTTCACACGGAATCGAGCGTGCGAGACATCGCGGCGCAGACGGGGTTCTCCGACGTGACGTGGTTCATCAGCGCGTTTAAAAAAGGGATTGGCGAGACGCCGCTGCAGTACAGGAAGAACCATGCTGACCAATGAGCGGCTTTATTGCCCGGCGGCGCTTCGCTTGCACGGGCCTACTCAGCCTGTAGGCCGGGTAAGGCGTAGCCGCCACCCGGCATGTGTTTTAAGCACTCTTCTTCCCCGGCTTTAATCCACGGTGTAACTCGTTGATGCGCTTCATCGACTTGATGGTGCGCTGCGGCTCGGTGGAGGCGACGGACAGAATAATCATCTCCAGGCACAGCAGCACCGTGCCGTGCAGCGGGATTTTGCCCTTCTCGCCGCCGCGCGGGACGTGGATCACTACGCTCGCCTCTTTGCTAAAGCGCGAGTCCGTGGCGTTGGTCAGCAAAATGGTGGGAATACCCAGGCGCTTCGCTTCGCGCAGCGTGGTCTGCCCCTCCCGGTGCGCGGATTTTTGCGCCATCATTACCAGCACGTCACCGCGCTGTAGGGCAATCAGCTGTTCGGCGAGGCCAATACCGGTGCGGTTGAGCGGGATCGCAGGCAGGCCTATACGGCTAAACAGTCGCGAGGTGTACTCAGCCAGAATGCCGGATGCGCCAATGCCAAAAATAGCGACCTGCCTCGCCTGGGCCAGCAGCGACACCGCCTGCGCCATCGCGTAGCGGTTGCCCGGTTCGGACAACACCGCGCAGGTGTGCTGATGGCCTTCCAGCACAAAATCGATGCTCGCGTCGACGTCGCTGGTAAGCGTGTTTACCGTCGTGGACATCTTCTCGCTGGAGGTGACCACCGGGCCAAACCACTGCTCCAGGGTCTGCTTGAGATCCCGCAGCCCGCCAAACCCAAGCGCCTGAATGGCACGCACCACGGTGGCGTCCGAGGTGTGTAGCACAGCGGCAATCTCCATTGCCGTCTGCTCCATAACCGCTTCACGATTTTCATTGATATAGCTCGCCACCTGCAGCAGGCGCGGCGTCAGCTGGTGCGCCCGCGAGCGGAGGCGGTCGCCGTAGACATCAATTTTTCGGATCATCGTGCGGCCTCCGGCAGCGGACGGCCCGCTATCTGCGACTGCACCTGCGCGGCCATCAGCCCAAGCGAGGCAAATGAATTTGAGATCGCTTCCTCGCGGGAGATAAGCACGTAATGCCCGGTTCGGCAGGCGTTGAGAAACTGGCACCAGCCCGGCATCACCGCATCCATCGCCGCCAGCTCGTCCTGCGGTTTTCCGCCGGTGTCCCCGCGCCAGGTGGCAAAGACAAAATCAGCATCCAGCTCCGGCAGGCGCTCGGCGCTGACGTCGATGCGCCCGCCCTCAGGGATGCTCTCAATCAGCGGCGGGAACCTGAACCCTGCGTCGCGCAGCACGCGCCCAAGCGAGTGGTAGCTGTGCATGGCGTTGATTTTTCCCTGATTGGCCTGAATCACCGAGACGGTCAGCTTGCTCGTATCGATGGTCGCCTTTAGCGCCTCGATCTGCTCCTGATAGCGACGCTCCAGAATCTTCAGCCGCGCCTCCATCCCGGTAAGCTGCGCCAGCTTGCGGTAGATCTCCGGCGCGCCGCCGTCGAGGTGATCGATACTCACCGTCGGGGCAATTTTTTCCAGCTGTTCGACCGGCGTGTTGCGGGTCGGCTCGGTGATGATAAGATCCGGCTTCGCCGCGGCGATGGCTTCAATATCGATATCCGCGGTGCCGATGAATTTGATGTCGGAATTATCAAAATCGATGCCCGTCAGCATGCCGCTGGAGCGCAGAAAATGGCTGCCGTCCGGTCGGGTGCGGCCATGGCTGGCGATCGGCGGCACGCCAAGCTCAATCAGCGGAATGGTAATATCCAGATCGTGCAGAGAGACGATCCGCTTCGGGTTAACCGGCACCACCACGTTGCGGTTCAGGTCGTCAGTAAACGTCTGCGTCGGCTCCGCCGCTCCCACGGCAAAACCCACCAGCACCAGCATTGCAAAAAATACGCGCATTTCTATCCCCTAAAATCGATCCCGACGCTGCCAGAGCAGCAGCAGGAAAAACGGCCCGCCAATCAGTGAAATCACAATTCCCGCCGGCAGCTGCAGCGGGAGAAACGCCAGCCGCCCGACGTTATCCGCCGCCAGCACCAGCAGCGCACCCAGCACGGCACTTCCTGTCAGCAGTGCCGTTTGCCCTCCGCGCAGCAGCAGGCGCGCCATGTGCGGGGCAATCAGCCCGACAAAGCCGATACTCCCCACGCAGGAGACGCAGGCCGCGGTGAGCACCACGGGGGCAAACACGCGCAGCAGCGCGAGGCGTGAAGTTCGCACGCCCAGCCCCGTCGCAGTGTGGTTGCCGAGCAGGGCTACGTCTGCGGCGCGCGCGGTAAAGAGCAGCAGCGTAAATGCCGGCACTGTCCAGGCAGCAGCGATGCCGACCAGCGTCCAGCTTGCCGCATGCAGGCTCCCCGCCAGCCACAGCATCGCCGTCTGGACGTCGCGCACGTCGGCGGTCGTCATAAAGACCCCCATCGCGGCGGCAAACGCCCATGACACGCCGATGCCGATCAGGATGAACCGCGGGCGCGAGATATCACGCGCCAGCGCCACTACCAGCAGCGCGGTCAGCAGCCCACCGGCCATGCCGATAAGTGGACGCCAGTACGGCCCCAGCGCAGGAAACTGAAAAATCAGCAGCAGTACCGCCGCGCTGCAGCCCTCTTTCACGCCGATAAGACCGGGGTCAGCAAGGCCGTTGCGGGTAATGGACTGCATGGCCGCCCCCGCCATGCCGAGCATCGCGCCGCACAGCACCGCCATCAGCAGGCGCGGCAGGCGGATATCCATCACGATGTAGCGCGCCTCCGCCGTCAGGCTTTCGGGCGCAAACAGCGCACGTCCAATCGCGGAGGCGGGAATGGGAAGCGAGCCGTGCGTCAGGCCGAAACTCAGCAGCAGGAGAGCGGCAAGCGATAATACGGCCAGATACAGCAGCGCCTTCGGGCGAACCAGCGCCGAGAAGGAGGAAAACCGTACTGCCCTCAATCCAGCCCGGTTCATTTGAACATCCTTGACGCCATAAGGATAAAGACCGGCGCGCCGACCAGCGCAGTCATCACGCCGGTTGCCAGCTCATACGGCGTAAACAGCGTGCGGGCGGCGATATCCGCCATCAGCAGAACCAGCGCCCCGCAGAGGGCTGAAAGCGGAACCATCACGCGCAGGTCCACCGATACCAGACGGCGAATCAGCTGCGGCACCACGAGCCCGATAAACCCGATCGGTCCGGCAACTGAAACCGCCGCGCCGCACAGTAGGGCGATGGCCAGCAGCGAGAGCAGGCGCGTTTTCAGCAGCGACACGCCAAGCCCCTGCGCCATTCTGTCCCCCAGCGCCAGCATGTTCAGCGACGGCGACAGCCAGAGCGCCAGCGCAAAACCCACGGCAGCGGCCCCCGCGGCGCTAGCGATCGTCTCGCCGATGACTCCCGCCAGATCCCCCGCCAGCCAGGTGCGCATGGCCAGCAGCGTCTGTTCATCCAGAATCAACACCGTGGCGGTAATCGACGAGGCAAACCCCGACATCGCCACGCCGCACAGCGTGACCTTCATCGGCGTGAGGCCGGTACGCCCGGATGAGGAGAACGTTAGCACCAGCAAAAAGAGCGCGGCGGCGCCGGCTGCGGCTATCAGAGGGCGGCCAAACGGCAGCGACAGCCCGAGGGCACTCGTCAGCACCACCGCCAGCGCCGCCCCTGCATTCAGCCCCAGGATATGCGGCTCGCCGAGCGGGTTGCGGATCACTGACTGCAGCAGCACGCCCGCGACGCCGAGCGCCGCGCCCGTCACCAGGGCGGCGCACAGCCGCATCAAGCGCAGCCTGACGATCACGCTATGCTCAAAATTGCGCGGGTCGAAGTGGAAAAATGCGTCTACTACCGTCCGGGGGGCGATAACGCGCGCCCCGATGCTCAGGTGCGCAATCGCGCCTGCCAGAAGCAGCAGCGTAAAGAGAATAAAGGCCACAGACGTGCGCATCATGGTTTGTCGACAGCCTGACGGAACGGCATAAAGAACGGCTTGCCGGTCAGCGGGTTAACCGACATATGCACGTCGACATCAAACACCGCTTTGATCAGCTCCGGCGTGCAGGCGTCGCCCTCATGCAGTACCCCCTCAACCTTTCCCTGACGTAAAAAGACCAGCGAATCACCGTAGTTCACGGCGAAGTTGAGATCGTGCAGAACCACCACCACGGTGCGCCCGTGCCGGCGCGTCAGCGTGTGCAGCAGTTCGAGGATCTCCACCTGGTAGCGAAGATCGAGGTACGTCGTGGGTTCATCCAGCAGGATGTAGGGCGTTTGCTGCGCCAGCACCATGGCGATCCAGCAGCGCTGGCGCTGGCCGCCGGACAGGCTTTCAACCAGATGATGGGCAAACTCTGCCGTCCCGGTCAGGCGTAACGCCTCCTCCACGGCCCGCTCGTCTTCCTCGCTCCAATGGCGCATCACGTTCTGCCAGGGGAAACGTCCGCGCGAGACCAGCTCAAATACGGTTAACCCTTCTGGAAGCAGCGGAGACTGCGGCAGGATCCCGAGCTGGCGGGCGACCGCTTTGGTTGGCTGCGAGTGGATGGCTTTGCCGTCCAGCACCGCGCTGCCGCCGAGCGGCTGAAGCAGCCGCGCGAGGGTACTTAACAGCGTCGATTTTCCGCAGCCGTTTGCGCCCACCAGAACGGTCATTTTCTGCTGGGGGATCGCAAGGGAGATATCATCAACGATGATTTTTTTCTGGTAACCCGCGGAGAGGTTCTCAAGAACCAGTCCCGGCTTTTTGATGTAGTGAGCCACGTGAACGCCAACGTAAGAAAAAAAACCAACAAATAAAAATAAAACTCATTCTCTTTTGTGAGTTTGCCGCCGCGCCATGTAGTAGTCAAGCGAAGATATACCCTGTAAACCCCAGGGATAATTGAGCGTCACCGCACAAATTAAAATTCATTTTTATTATTTATTTTCAATATTTTAAACGAGGAAGAAAAACGTATTTGCCAGAGAGAAACCTCTGTAGCGAAAATTTTATTTATTCCATTTACTACTACATTTCCTCATGATTGAATGATTCTCAATTACAAGTCCGATGCCGTAGAGGCTAACGGACAGACCGTAAGGGCAATGACTCACACATTCTTCCGCGAGCATTTCATCGCAGGATATTTTGGGAAAACAGATGTAATGGCTAAGTTCACACCTTCATTCGCCGGGGTAAAAGGGCGCGCGCTCTTTTCACTCCTGTTCATGGCGCCTCTGGTGCACGCAGCAGCAAAAGACGGTGAGACGCTTACCGTCACTGCCGATCCTTACGCTTCCACCGACGCCACCAGCGGCTATCAGCCCCTGAACACCTCCACCGCCACGCTGACCAACATGCCGATGCTGGACATCCCGCAGGTGGTCAATACCGTCAGCGATAAAGTGCTGGAAGACCAAAACGCGACCACGCTCGACGAGGCGCTGTATAACGTCAGCAACGTGGTGCAGACCAACACCCTGGGCGGCACGCAGGATGCCTTCGTCCGCCGTGGCTTCGGCGCAAACCGCGACGGCTCGATCATGACCAACGGCCTGCGCACCGTGCTGCCGCGCAGCTTCAATGCCGCAACCGAGCGCGTGGAGGTGCTGAAAGGCCCGGCCTCAACGCTCTATGGCATTCTCGACCCGGGCGGCCTGATTAACGTCGTTACAAAACGCCCGGAGAAGACCTTCGGCGGCTCCATTTCTGCCACATCAACCAGCTTTGGCGGCGGTACCGGACAGTTCGACGTCACCGGTCCGATCGAAGGTACGCGTCTGGCCTATCGCCTGACGGGGGAGTATCAGGACGAGGATTACTGGCGTAATTTCGGCACCGAACGCAGCACCTTTATCGCCCCGTCTTTGACCTGGTTCGGCGATGATGCCACCGTGACCGTGCTCTATTCGCATCGCGACTATAAAACGCCGTTCGATCGCGGAACGATCTTCGATCTCAACACCAAAAAGGCCGTCGACGTCGATCGTAAAACCCGCTTTGATGAGCCGTTTAACGTGACCGACGGCCAGTCCGACCTCGCTCAGCTCAACGCGGAGTATCGCCTTAACAGCCAGTGGACCGCGAAGTTCGACTACAGCTACAGCCAGGATAAGTACAGCGATAACCAGGCGCGCGTGATGGCCTACGATTCAAAAACCGGCAACCTGACCCGCCGCGTGGATGCCACCCAGGGCTCCACCCA
>Ga0079104_1002351_pt1 | contig 10343 bp, 9 predicted proteins | sample MedtruBG_FD_76829 | JGI IMG/M metagenome (GOLD analysis project Ga0079104, IMG submission 76829) | Root nodule microbial communities of legume samples collected from California, USA - Medicago truncatula BG | ecosystem: Host-associated > Plants > Roots > Nodule | place: USA: California... | reverse complement strand
CCAGTCCACGCGCCGTGCTGGCAAACAGAGAGTTCATATCGTACTTATCACCAAAAAGAAAATTGTTGCGCATTATAGCTAATCCAGACCGCTTGTCATAAAGTTGCTCCCTTCTATTTAATAATCGCACGGGGATAAGGGTGATTACGCTTTCGAAAATTTACGTTCATCCGGTGAAATCGCTTCGTGGTTTGCAGCTTTCGCACGCGCAGGCTTCCAGCAGTGGATTGGCTTTCGACCGTACCTTTATGATCACCGAACCGGATGGCACCTTTATTACCGCGCGCCAATATCCGCAAATGGTGATGTTCACCCCGGCTCTGCTGCCCGATGGGCTATTCCTGACCGCGCCGGACGGAGAAAGCGCGGCCATCCGCTTCAGCGATTTCGCCCCTGAGGCGCAACCGACCGAAGTTTGGGGCAATCATTTCACCGCCCTGATTGCGCCGGCAGCGATTAACAGCTGGCTGAGCGGTTATTTCCAGCGTGAAGTGCAGCTGCGTTGGCTTGGCCCCGAGCTGACCCGCCGCGTGAAAAAACACCCGGAAATCCCCCTTTCTTTCGCCGACGGCTATCCTTATTTGCTGATCAACGAAGCCTCATTCAACGATTTGCAGCAGCGTTGCCCCGGCAGCATCAAGCTTGAGCAGTTCCGCCCCAATCTGGTGGTCACTGGCGCGAATGCCTGGGCCGAGGATGGTTGGCAGGTGATCCGCGTCGGTGACGTGATGTTTGATCTGGTCAAGCCCTGTAGCCGCTGCGTGTTGACCACCGTCAGCACCGAACGTGGGCGCAAGCACCCAAGCGGCGAACCGCTGAGCACTCTGCAGAAATTCCGCACGGCTGATAACGGCGATATCGATTTTGGCCAGAATATGGTGGCGCGCAGCAGCGGTATTATCCGCGTCGGCGATAGAGTAGAAGTGTTATCCACCAAGCCGCCACGCCCTTATAGCGCAGGAAAAGTGGTTGAGAGCGTGCAGGCACCGCAGGACAGTGAACATAGCGTCACTATCGAATACGCGGGAACGGTGTTTACCGGCAATAATCAGCAGATCTTACTGGAGCAGTTGGAACAGCAAGGGCTCCGCGTGCCTTATTCATGCCGTGCGGGAATTTGCGGAAGTTGTCGCATCACCTTGGTCAGTGGCGAAGTGGCGCCGCTGAAGAAAAGTGCGGTAGCCAACAATGGCACCATCCTTTGCTGCAGCTGTATTCCAAAAAGCGATTTGACGCTGGCGTAATCGCCGTTATACCGCCCTGTCGTAAGCCGGGGCGGAAGTTTCATCTTGCGTGCAGGGTTTAAGGCGATCGTGCATCACTTTGATGGCGTCACCCAGAACCATAGTGCGACCAGCGACGGAGAGTTGGTTTTGCGCCAGCAGGCACAGGCTGGCGTTATCACCGGCTTCCACCACCAGCAGACGCGCTTCAACGCCGCTCTCCATCACCTTCACCGCCGCTAATTCGCCATTTTTCGGCTGCAACGGGTAATGCTGCTGCGAGAAATGCCAGCTTTTCGGCATCAGCGGTTTCAGGAAGCGATAGGCCACCAGGGCATTTAATACCAGTTCGGCGCGTTGTTCATGGCTGAGCTTTATCTGTTTGCACTGCTCTTCATAATTAAAATAAAGCGCCGCATCATCCACACAGAAAGAACACTCATCAAAGGCATCCGGGGTTAACATTTTGGCAGGAAAACGCGAGCGGAAGATCATCCCATTGGCTAAATCCAGCATTAGCCGATCGTGTTCGGCGTCAAAATACCAACGCCAATTATCGTCAGGTTTTATCTTCATGTCTTATCCTTCTCGCTGCCCATGCCACGCCGTATTTACCCTAAAAGGTGATTTTATCACCACTCAAGTCGCTTAAACATCGGATAATTCCGCGAACGATATTTATGCTAGTGGACAAAATATAGACGAGCCGGGGGAAGAAATAAACCCCCGGCTGAAAATGAAAGGAAAAATATTAGATGTAGTTAACGATATCTTTAATCAGGCGCGGACCTTTGAAGATAAATCCGGAATAAATTTGTACCAGCGAAGCACCGGCCGCCATTTTTTCCCGTGCGGCCATCAGGGAATCAATTCCGCCAACGCCGATAATCGGTAAACGCCCTTGCAGCTCTAGTGACAAACGACGGATCACTTCGGTGCTGCTCGCCTGCAGCGGACGACCACTCAGGCCCCCCATTTGCTCGCAATAATTCAGCCCCTGGATCAATTTACGATCCAGCGTGGTATTGGTCGCGATCACACCATCAATATTATGGCGCACCAAACTGTCGGCTATTTGGATCAATTCTTCTTCTGAAAGATCCGGTGCGATCTTTACCGCCACCGGCACATATTTGTGATGGCGCGCATGCAATTCCTGCTGCTTATTTTTAATGGCGGCCAAAAGATCGTCTAACGCTTCGCCGTACTGTAAGGATCGTAACCCCGGCGTATTGGGTGACGAAATGTTAATCGCGATATAACCGGCATACGGATAAACTTTATCCATACAGATCAGATAATCGTCTTTTCCTTGCTCGACCGGGGTATCTTTATTCTTACCGATATTAATCCCCAGAATACCGCCGAAATGGGATTTCTTAACGTTTTCAACCAGATTATCCACGCCCTGGTTATTAAAGCCCATTCGGTTGATCAGGCCTTCCGCTTCCACGATGCGGAACAGACGCGGTTTATCATTGCCCGACTGCGGGCGTGGCGTCACGGTGCCAACTTCGACAAAGCCAAAGCCCATGGCACCGAATGCGTCGATGCACTCGCCGTCTTTATCCAGGCCGGCGGCCAAACCCAAAGGATTTTTAAAAGAGAGCCCCATGCAGCTTACTGGCTTGGTCGGCACAGACTGGCGAATAACAAATTCTAACGGGGTGCCGGTGACGCGGCGGAGCTGATGAAAAGTCAATTCATGCGCACGCTCGGGATCGAGCTGGAACAACGCTTTTCTGATGAGGGGGTAGTACATGTACTCTCCTGATTTCCCGGTTGCAAACCGGGGGCGTATTATCCGGTATCCCTTGGCCAATTGGAATTGATTAAAAGCAAAAAAAGCGTTTTTAACGCAATCGTTTCCCCTGACGGGGAGCCAAAGCCCCGCCAATCCGCATTTACGCATATCAAAATCAAAAAATGAGATTTAAGTAACCCGCCCCTTTGCTGATAGGTTTAAAACACTTCTCGACGATTTTTTAATTAAACCTAACTTTTAGTTATAAGGAGTGGTAATGCGCGTTATATCACTGTCCGGCAGCCCTCGCATCCCATCACGTTCAGCGGCCCTGCTTTCCTTGAGTAAAAATTGGTTGCAGCAGCAAGGTGTAGAAGTGATCTCCTACACCCTGCACGACTTTGACGCAGAAGACTTGCTGTACGCCAATTTCAATAGCCCGGCGATAAAAGCCTTTACCGAGCAACTGGCTTTGGCCGACGGCCTGTTGGTCTCTACGCCGGTGTATAAGGCCTCGTTTTCCGGTGCGCTGAAAACCCTGCTGGATCTGCTGCCGGAGCGAGCACTTGACCATAAGGTGGTGTTACCCCTGGCAACCGGCGGTTCTATTGGTCATATGTTGGCAGTGGACTATGCCCTTAAGCCGGTGTTGACGGCATTGAAAGCTCAGGAAGTGCTGCACGGGGTGTTCGCCGACGATAGCCAGGTGGTGTTGAGCGGTGAAGATATCACGCTGTCCGACGGGCTGGCATCGCGGTTGGAAGAAGCCCTGGAAAGCTTCTACCTGGCACTCGGTCGCCGTAAACCGCCCCAGGCAAAACTCTCCCCGTCTCTGTTTGCACGTCAAACCGCCTGACAGCACGCTCTATATAAGGAAAGAGAATGACGCGACTTTCATCACTTGGCCGTTGGCTTGGCACTGGCGCTTTGGCCGGCATCATCTCACTGGCGTGGATCAATTCCGCCAGCGCACAGGATCCGGCGCAGTTTCGTATCGGTTATCAAAAAGGATCGGTCAGTCTGGTACTGGCAAAATCACACCGCCTGCTGGAACAGCGTTTCCCCACCACCAAAATCAGTTGGATCGAATTCCCTGCAGGCCCGCAGATGCTTGAGGCTTTGAACGTCGGCAGTATCGATCTGGGCAGCACCGGCGATATTCCGCCGATCTTTGCCCAGGCCGCCGGGGCGGATCTGCTGTATGTCGGCGTAGAGCCACCTAAACCCAAGGCGGAAGTGATCCTAGTGCCGGAAAATAGCCCGATCAAAACCGTCGCTGATTTGAAAGGCCACAAGGTCGCCTTCCAGAAAGGCTCCAGTTCCCACAACCTGCTGCTGCGTTCGCTGCAAAAAGCCGGACTGAAATTCACCGATATCCAACCGGTTTACCTGACGCCGGCAGATGCCCGCGCTGCATTCCAGCAGGGCAACGTCGATGCCTGGACCATCTGGGACCCGTACTATTCCGCAGCCTTGTTGCAGGGCGGCGTGCGGGTGCTGGGTGACGGCACCGATTTGAATCAAACCGGCTCCTTCTATCTGGCGGTGCGCACTTATACCGAAGCTAACGGGCCGTTTATTCAGCAGGTGCTCGATGAGTTGACCAAAGCGGATGCGCTGACTCAAAGCGACCGGGCGCAAAGCGTCACGCTGCTGGCGAACGCCATGGGGCTGCCGGAAAAAGTGATCTCGTCTTATTTGGATCACCGTCCACCGACCGCCATCAAACCGCTGGACGCACGCACCATTGCCGCCCAGCAGCAAACCGCCGATCTGTTTTACGCCAACCGTCTGGTGCCCGTGAAGGTCGATATCTCGCAACGCATCTGGCGCCCGAGCGCACAATAATTTTGGAGAATAGACGATGAGCCTGAACGTATTCTGGTTTTTACCAACCCATGGCGACGGCCACTATCTCGGCAGCACCGAAGGCGCGCGCAGCGTCGATTACGGCTATTTGCAGCAAATTGCCCAAGCGGCCGATCGGCTGGGGTTCGGCGGCGTGTTGATCCCCACCGGCCGTTCTTGTGAAGACTCCTGGCTCGTGGCCGCATCGTTAATTCCTGTTACTCAGCGGCTGAAGTTCCTGGTGGCTTTGCGCCCCGGCATAATTTCGCCCACCCTGGCGGCTCGCCAGGCGGCGACGCTGGATCGTCTTTCCAATGGTCGAGCGTTGTTCAACCTGGTTACCGGCGGCGATCCCGAGGAGCTGGCGGCGGAAGGGCTGCATCTGAATCACGAAGAACGTTACGAGGCTTCGGCAGAGTTCACCCACGTTTGGCGAAAGGTGCTGGAAGGGGAAACCGTCGATTTCGATGGCAAGCATATTCAGGTGAAGGGGGCAAAGCTGCTGTACCCGCCGGTGCAACAACCGCGTCCGCCGCTGTATTTCGGCGGATCCTCTGCCGCTGCGCAGGATCTGGCCGCCGAACAGGTTGAAATGTACCTCACCTGGGGAGAACCCCCGGCGCAGGTGAAAGAAAAAATTGCCGAGGTCCGCGCCAAAGCGGCGGCTAAAGGTCGCAAGGTGCGCTTCGGCATTCGCCTGCACGTGATCGTGCGTGAAACTACCGAAGAAGCCTGGCGTGCAGCAGACCGACTGATTGCCAATCTGGATGAAAAAACCATCGCCGATGCACAAAAGGCATTTGCCCGCTTTGACTCTGTAGGGCAACGACGCATGGCAGCGCTGCACGGCGGCAAAAAAGACAATCTGGAGATCAGCCCCAATCTGTGGGCCGGGGTGGGCTTGGTCCGTGGCGGGGCCGGTACTGCCCTGGTCGGCGACGGCCCGACGGTGGCGGCGCGCATGCAGGAATATGCCGATCTGGGCATCGATACCTTTATCCTGTCCGGCTACCCGCATCTGGAAGAAGCCTATCGCGTCGGCGAACTGCTGTTCCCCCATCTTGACCTGGTGGAAAATCAAATCCCCACGCAGCGCAAACCGGTCAAGGCCCAGGGAGAAGTGGTGGCCAATATCTATATTCCGCAAAAAGCGTCGCAAAGCTGAGGAGCCCCCTTATGGCGAAGGGTACACAACGCATATTGCACCGGCTGGCTCCCTGGGCATTGCCGGTAGCGCTGGTGGTTATCTGGCAAATCTCCGTCGAGGCGGGGTGGCTGTCAAACCGTATTCTGCCGGCACCGAGCGCGGTCATCACCGCCTTCTGGACGCTAACCAAAAGCGGCGAATTGTGGCAACACCTGACGATCAGCAGTTGGCGTGCACTGATCGGTTTTAGCATCGGCGGCAGCATTGGGCTGGTGCTGGGCTTTATCACCGGTCTGTCGCGTTGGGGCGAGCGCCTGTTGGACAGCTCCGTGCAGATGATCCGCAACGTGCCGCATCTGGCGCTGATCCCGCTGGTGATCCTGTGGTTCGGTATCGATGAATCTGCCAAGATTTTTCTGGTGGCGTTAGGCACGCTGTTCCCCATTTATTTGAATACCTATCACGGTATCAAGAATATCGATCACGGCCTGCTTGAAATGGCGCGCAGCTACGGCCTGAGCGGTTTCCAGCTCTTTGCTCAGGTGGTTTTGCCAGGCGCTCTGCCGTCGATTATGGTTGGCGTGCGTTTCGCGTTGGGCTTTATGTGGCTGACGCTGATCGTGGCCGAAACCATTTCCGCCAATTCGGGTATCGGTTATCTGGCGATGAACGCACGTGAATTCTTGCAGACCGACGTGGTGGTGGTGGCGATTGTGCTTTATGCCCTGCTCGGCAAGCTGGCGGACGTCAGCGCACAGTTGCTGGAACGCGTCTGGTTGCGCTGGCACCCGGCCTATCAACTGAAACAAGGAGAAGCGCTATGACGACTCCCGCTCGAATTCCCCAAGGGACGCCGGTCACGCTGGAGTCCATTGCCAAGCGCTACGGTAACCGCACCGTGCTGGACAATATTCAATTGCGCATCAGCGCGGGACAGTTTGTCGCCGTGGTCGGCCGCAGTGGCTGCGGTAAAAGCACGCTGCTGCGTCTAATGGCAGGACTGGAAAAAGCCACCAGCGGCGCCTTGCTGAGCGGGAATGCGCCCCTTGCCAGCGCCAGAGACGATACCCGCTTAATGTTTCAGGACGCCCGCCTGCTACCGTGGAAAAAGGTGATCGACAATGTGGGCCTTGGCCTGCGCGGCAACTGGCGTGCCGATGCGTTGCAAGCGCTGGAAGCCGTCGGGCTGGCCGACCGCGCCAACGAGTGGCCGGCGGCCTTGTCCGGAGGACAAAAACAGCGAGTGGCTCTGGCACGTGCGCTGATCCACCGTCCACGCCTGTTGCTGTTGGACGAACCTTTGGGGGCGCTTGACGCCTTGACGCGGATTGAAATGCAGGGATTGATTGAAGGGTTGTGGCAACAGCACGGTTTCACCGTATTGCTGGTGACGCATGACGTCAGTGAAGCCATTGCGCTGGCGGATCGCGTGATTTTGATTGAGGAAGGTCGTATCGGCTTGGATCTGACCGTCGACCTGCCGCGCCCACGACGCAAAGGGTCGGTCAAACTGGCAGAGCTGGAAGCCGAAGTGCTGGACAGAGTATTGTCTCCGCCCTCCTCCTTAAGCCAGGCCACACGCCGCGCAGCAAATTAAAAAAGGGACGGCATGCCGTCCCTTTTTAGACTTACGCGTCGAGCGCCTTGGTGATTTTCTCGAACAGGTCACCGGACAAATTCTCCAGTCCTTTCAACTGTTCAAGCGCTTTGCGCATTAATGCCTGACGTGAAGCATCATAGCGTTTCAAGCGGATCAAAGGTTCGATCAGGCGAGCAGCAATCTGCGGGTTGCGCTGGTTCAAATCGCTGAGGATTTCCACCAGGAACTGATAGCCACTGCCATCCGCCGCATGGAACGCCGCCGGGTTGGCAGAAGCAAAGCCCCCAATCAATGAGCGCGTGCGGTTTGGATTGCTCAGGCTGAATGAACGGTGTTTCAGCAACCCACGCACTTTGGTCAGCACGTCCGCCGCCGGGCTGGTCGCCTGCAGCACAAACCACTTGTCCATCACCAGACCATCCTGGTGCCAGCGTTCGTCAAAGGCCGCCAGCAGCGCGTCGCGGCAAGGCAATTGCGCCGCCACCGCAGCGGCCAGTGCCGCTAGCGAATCGGTCATATTATCCGCCTGGCGATACTGCTCCGTCACCAATCGGTCAGCCAGCGCTTCATCGCCAAAGGCCAGGTAACCTAGGCACACGTTGCGCAGCGCACGTTTCGCGATATCAGTATGTTCAACCCGGTAGCCGTCGGTCTTGTTAGCGTGATAAACCGCCAGCCACTCATCGGCCATTTCCTTCGCCAGACAGCGGACGATCGCTTCGTGTACCACGGCGATCGCTTCAGGATCGATAGTGGCAAACAGCTCGGCAATTTCACTTTCTGAAGGCAACGTCAGGATCTGTGCAGCCAACGCCGGATCCAACTTCTCGTCCAACAATACGGCGCGGAACGCATCAACAACGTGCAGCGGCAGCGACAACGGCTGCTGCTGCTGATGTTTGGCCACGTTCAGTTTGATGTAGGTCGCCAGCAGGCTCTGTGCCGCATCCCAACGGGCAAACTCATTGCGAGCATGCTGCATCAGGAAGGTCAGTTGCTGATCGCTGTACGGATAATCCAGTTTAACCGGTGCAGAGAACTCACGTAGCAGGGACGGTACCGGCTTGTGCGCCACGCCATCAAACACGAAGGTCTGTTCCGCTTCGGTGACGTTAAGCACGTTATTGATCGGCGAGCCGTTTCTCTGCAGGGCAATCACATTACCTTGTGCATCGTACAGTTCAATATCCAGCGGGATGTGCAGCGGCAGTTTTTCCGGCTGATCGGCGGTCGGCGCGGTTTTCTGGCTGACGTGCAGGCGGTACTGGTGGTGCTCGGCGTCGTATTCGTCACGAACCGTCAGTAACGGCGTACCAGACTGGCTGTACCAGCGGCGGAACAGCGACAGGTCAACGTTGGACGCATCCTCCATCGCCTGAACGAAATCATCGCAGGTCGCCGCACTGCCGTCGTGACGTTCGAAATACAGCTGAATCCCCTTCTGGAACTGTTCTTCTCCCAGCAACGTATGCATCATGCGGATCACTTCGGAACCTTTCTCGTACACCGTCAGGGTGTAAAAGTTGTTCATTTCGATCACTTTGTCCGGACGAATAGCATGCGCCATTGGGCTGGCATCTTCGGCGAACTGCGCACCGCGCATAACGCGCACGTTATCGATACGGTTGACCGGACGCGAGCCCAAATCGGAGCTGAACTCCTGATCACGGAATACCGTCAGCCCTTCCTTCAGGCTGAGCTGGAACCAGTCACGACAGGTCACGCGGTTGCCGGTCCAGTTGTGGAAATATTCGTGGCCGATCACCGCCTCGATATTCAGGTAATCCTTGTCGGTGGCGGTTTCGGCTTTCGCCAGCACGTATTTGGAGTTAAAAATATTTAACCCTTTGTTCTCCATCGCGCCCATGTTGAAGAAGTCGACCGCGACGATCATATAAATGTCGAGATCGTACTCCAGGCCAAAACGGGTTTCGTCCCATTTCATCGAGTTCTTCAGGGAGGTCATTGCCCAATCGGCGCGATCCAGGTTGCCGCGGTCAACGAACAGCTCCAGCGCCACTTCGCGACCGGAACGGGTGGTAAAGCTGTCGCGCAGCACGTCGAAATCACCGGCCACCAGCGCAAACAGATAACAGGGTTTTGGGAAAGGATCTTGCCACTGCACCCAGTGACGCCCGTCTTCCAGTTCGCCCTGCCCCACGCGGTTGCCGTTTGACAGCAGGAACGGGTAACGCGCCTTGTCGGCCACGATGCGAGTGGTAAACCGCGCCAGCACATCCGGGCGGTCGAGATAATAAGTAATGTGGCGGAAGCCTTCAGCTTCACATTGGGTACACAGCGCTTCGCCAGACAGATACAGCCCTTCCAGCGCGGTGTTTTTGGCCGGGTGGATATCATTGACAATAGTCATGGTAAATTGTGCTGGCAATTGCTCGATAACCAGTTTGTTATCCTGCAACTGATAGACTGTCCACGGCTGACCGTCGATCTCAATACTCACCAGCGTCAGGTCTTCACCGTTCAGCACCAGCGCCGCATCGGCAGCGCCCTGGCGTTTGATTTTGCTGACGGCAGTGACACGAGTGCTCTCTGCATCTAACTCAAAATTCAGGTCAATATCAGTGATGGTGTAATCTGGCGCGCGATAATCGTGGCGATACTTCGCCTGTGGCTGTTGTGTCATAAAAACCCTTTGACGTATCAGTGAGTTACAGGTGCCAGGCTTTCATCATTCGCCTATTTCGCCGTCGGAAAAGAGCAGAAATTTCGATGAGCCTGATTGTAAATAAACTGTATCACAGCTACAAAAAAAACCCAGAG
>Ga0079104_1002344_pt1 | contig 10375 bp, 11 predicted proteins | sample MedtruBG_FD_76829 | JGI IMG/M metagenome (GOLD analysis project Ga0079104, IMG submission 76829) | Root nodule microbial communities of legume samples collected from California, USA - Medicago truncatula BG | ecosystem: Host-associated > Plants > Roots > Nodule | place: USA: California... | reverse complement strand
CCAGAAGACGCGGTTGCCCAGCTTAGTGGGCGCCGGCAGGATGCCCTCGTTAATCCAGTTCTCGACGGACCGAATGGAAATATTCAGCAGGTCGGCGACGGCCTGCTTCGACAACGGGGTGAAGGGTGCGTGGTGAAGTGTCATGAAGGACCTCCTTAGTTCAGGTCCTTCGTATAAGTAAAGGCAAACGGAAATCACGCGCTTTTCGCGCAGGTAACCGAAATATTTTTGTAACGCAATGTTGCAGGCTGGTTTGACGAGGAAAGCCAGTGGCAAATCAGTGGCAAACAGGGCTGGATTGCCACTGCACGCAGCTTCGCGCAACAGAGCGAAGACAAGCGCAAGTCATTGTTTTATAATGAACTGAACTAACCCGCGAACATCGTTTCAAGCACGAAAAGCCCGTTCGGGACGTAGAGGCCGGAGGTTCGAATCCTCTCACCCCGACCAAGTCCTCCTCCCAAAATTCAACGTTTGCAGGAATATACAAAATATTGTATATTCGAGCCATGGGAGATTTGATGAACCTTACCCCTAAGCCGGTAGAGTTTCGCGGCAGCTCCCTTCAAGATTTGCGCGCCTTCCCGGCAGCGGCAAGACGCGAAGCCGGCCACCAGATTGATCTTATTCAGAACGGGCAGGAGGCTGACGACTGGAAGCCCATGGCAACCGCCGTGGGGCCTGGTGCCAAGGAAATTCGAATCCGAGATGAGGCCGGAGCATTCCGGGTGATTTATGTCGCAAAATTTAACGACGCAATCTACGTGCTGCACTGTTTTCAAAAGAAAACCGCACAGACCAGCAAGCCCGATATCGATCTGGCTGAAAAACGCTACCGTGATTTGAAGAAGGAATTAGGAAAATGAACACTACCCGTTTTGCCAGCGTCTGGGATGCGATTGAAGACACGCCGGAGGAAGCTGCAAACATGAAGGTTCGTTCGCAATTGATGATGCAGTTGAAAAGCCACATCACCAAATCCGGGCTGAGCCAGGGAGACGTCGCCAAGCTGCTTGACATCACTCAGCCCCGCGTGTCCGATCTAATGCGCGGCAAGATCAATTTGTTCGGCATCGATGCCTTGGTGAATATGGCGGCCAAGGCGGGCTTGCAAGTCCAACTCCAGCTGCGAGATGCTGCGTAAGCCGAAACAGAGCAGCCAATAGCACTCTCCCGGCCAAGTCGAACCAACGTCGCATCGAAGGCCAGGGTACCCATCCGCAAGCTCCGCTGACGCAGGACGCGTTCGCGCACATGACCGGCCTGGCGGACCGGTTATACCCGCACCACTGCACTCAAATCCACAACATCACCGTATTGGCAGTCGCCTGCAACGCCGGCACGCAGCGCCCGGTGGCCTCCGCGCGCGAGCAACTGCCTATGCTCATCGAGACCGACAGCGCACCCACCAGGTCGCCGCGCCGGCTCTTGATCGGCACCGAAATGCCGCGCATGCCCACCTCGTACTGGTTTTCGGTCACGCCAAACCCCGCCTCCCGGATCGCCATCACCTCGCGCAGCAGCACTTCCTTGTCGGTGACGGTCATGTGGGTGTAGGCCACCAGTTCCACTCGTTCCAGGTAGGCGTGCAAGGCATCCTCGGGCAGGCCCGAGAGCAGCACGCGGCCGGCGGTGGATGTGTAGGCCGGCAGCCGCGTGCCCGGGTCGAAGCCGGCGGTGAGCACGCGCGGCGCGTTGACGCGGCTGACGTACACCACGTCGTCGCCCTCGAGCACCGAGTAGTTGGTGGACTCCTGCAACTGCGTGGTCAGGCGCTGCAGGAACGGCACGATGGCGCGCGGCAGCCGCGCCGAGTCCAAATAGGAGTGGCCCAGCGACAGCACCTTGGGCGTGAGCCAGAACTGCCGGCCATCGGTTTGCGCCATGCCCACGTGAACCAGCGTGAGCAGGTAGCGGCGCGCCGCGCTGCGCGTGAGCTGCACCTTGTCGGCCAGTTCGCTCGCGCTCAGGCGCATCGATTCGTCGCTGAACGCGCGTATCACTTCCAGTCCCTTGACCAGTCCTTCGATGACGTCGCGCTTGGCCACCGCCACGTCCTGCAATGCCTGTCGTCTCATCAAAACCTCGCACGATTGCGCGATTATCGCGCACTACGGGCGATTATCACACTGTTCGCGGATTTCGGGCCTGTTTTTCATGGCGCCGGTTTTCTACACTCATCGCACAAGTTCACAGCGAGGAGACCATGGACACACCGCAAGCCCATCCCGAGCCGACCAACCCGCTCGGCATCGACGGCATTGAATTCATCGAATACGCCAGCGCCGAGCCGCTCGCCTTTGGCGCGCTGCTCGAGCAGCTGGGCTTTGTGGCCACCGCCCGCCACCGCTCGCGTGAAGTCACGCTGTACCGCCAGGGCAGCATGAACGTGATCGTCAACGCCGACGCGCGCGCCCTGCAGCAATCGGGCACCGAGCCGCGTTCCACCATCGTCAGCGCCATCGCCCTGCGCGTGCGCGATGCCGATGCCGCCTACCGCCACGCGGTGGACCAGGGCGCCTGGCCGATTCCCACCCGCGCCGGCGTGATGGAGCTGAACATCCCCGGCGTCCATGGTCCGGGCGACTCGATCCTGTATTTCGTGGACCGCTTCCGCGACTTCTCGATTTACGACGTCGACTTCAAGCCGATTGCGCCCGCGCCCGCCCCTGCTTCTGCTCCTACTCCTGCTCCGACATTGGCCGGGCTGCACTTTTTCGGCGTGGTGCAAGCCATCGGCGCCGGCCGTGCGCCGGAATGGATCGCCTTCTACCAACAGCTGATGGACTTTCGTGCGCTGCCGGAGGGCCGCTACTTCGGCGTGGTCCCCAAAGGCACGCTGCTGGAAAGCCCGTGCCACCGCTTCTACCTGCAACTGGTGGAGCCGCCGGCAGGCGCCGCCGGCCTGCAATGGGGCGAGCAGCTGATCCGCGTGGCTTTCGGTGCCCCCGATGTGCCGGCCGCCGTGCGCGCGCTGCAGCAGCGCGGCATCGTCTTCATCGACCGCGAGCCGGTCCAGGCCAGCGAGAAAGGCGCGCTCACCCAGTTGTACAAGGGCGGCGTCAGTTTCGAACTGGTGCACAGCCATCTCGAGGAGCAGCCATGATCGACATTTCCGGCACCACGCGCATCTTCCCCGTGATCGGCTGGCCGGTCGAGCAGGTGAAGGCCCCGGCGCTGTTCAACGCCTACTTCCAGCGCCACGGCATCGACGCGCGCGTGGTGCCGCTCAAGATCGAGCCGGCCAGCTACGTGGCGGCGGTGCGCATGCTGATGTCGTTCGAGAACGTCGGCGGCATCTTCGTCTCGATTCCGCACAAGCCGGCCAGCGTGGGCGCAGTGCAGGTGGCAACGCCGCGCGCCGCGCTGGCCGGTTCCTGCAATGCCATCTACCGCGCTGCCGATGGCGTGCTGACGGGCGACCTGATCGACGGTGAAGGCTTTATCCGCGCGTTCGACCGCCTGTGCGCGGGCCAGGCTCCCGTGCCCGCCAGTTCGCGCGCGCTGGTGGTGGGCACCGGCGGCGTCGGTTGCGCGATCGCCTACGCGCTGGCCGAACGCGGCTACGCGGAAGTGGCGATCTGCGACACCCGCCCCGCTCCGGCGGCCGCATTGCAAGCCCGCCTGCGCCAGGCCTTCCCCGATGTGCGCATCGTGATCGGCGCGCCGCAAGCGGCCGGCTACGACGTGGTGGTCAACGCCACGCCGCTCGGCATGCACGCCGACGACGCCGTGCCGATCGACTTGCAGGGCGTGTCGCCCGACTGCATCGTTGCCGACTGCGGCATGAAGATCGAGTTGACCCGGCTGCTGCGCCAGGCGCAGGAACGCGGCTGCCGCATCCAGAAGGGCAAGGAGATGCTGATCGAACAGGCGCCCTTGTACCTCGAACACTTCGGCTGGCCCGGGGTGTCGTCCGATGCGTTCCGCGCGCTGGAGGCATTATGAATCTCGCCAACTTCGGCATGGACAGCATTACCCTCGCCGGCCCGCTGGAAGCGAAGCTGCGCGCCTCGCAGGCACTGGGCTTTTCGCAGATCATGCTGTGGGCGCGCGACCTGGCGGGCCACCCCGGCGGGCTCGATGAAGCGGTGCGCATCGTGCGCGCCAGCGGCGTGCGGGTGACCGGCATCCAGGTGATGCGAGACTACGAAGGCTTGAACGGCGCGCTGCACGACTATAAGTTCGACATCGCCCGCGAACTGCTGCGGGTGTGCCATGCGGTTGGCGCACCGCTGCTGATGGTGTGCTCCACCACCTCGAGCCACGCCAGCGACGACATCCACCTGGTGGCGCGCCAGCTGGCCAAGCTGGCCACGGCGGCGGTGCCGCTGGGCGTACGGGTGGGCTTCGAGGCATTGTCCTGGGGCCGCCATATCAACCAGTACGAACAATCGTGGCAGGCCGTGGAACTGGCCGACCATGCCAACCTGGGCGTGGTGATCGACTCGTTCCACATGCTGGCCAATCGCGCCGACCTCGATGGCCTGGCCGATATCCCGGCGCACAAGATCGCCATGGTGCAGCTGTCCGACTTCATGTGGCGCGAGATCCGCTCGGCCGAGGAGCGCCTGGAGACGGCGCGCCACCTGCGCGTATTCCCCGGCGAAGGCGCCCACTCGACGGAGCTGGCCGACCTGCTGCGCCGGCTCGACCGCGGCGGCTACAACGGCGACTACAGCTTCGAAGTGTTCAACGACGACTACCTGCAACTGGCGCCGGAAATCGTCGCCGCGCGCGCGCACCGTTCCGCCAAGTGGGTTACCGACCAGGTGCTGCGCCGCAGCCTGGAGGTGCGCCGGCCGGTCCACGGCCAGCCGGTGATGGCATGAAGCAGGCCATCCTGGTCCTGAACGGACCCAACCTCAATCTGCTGGGCCGGCGCGAGCCCGGCGTGTACGGCGCGCACACGCTGGCCGATGTCGAAGGCTTGTGCCGCAACGCCTGCGCGCTGCACGGCTACACGCTGGATTTCCGCCAGTCCAACCACGAAGGGGTGCTGATCGACTGGCTGCACCAGGCCGGCGCCGCGCAGGCCAGTGGCGCACTGGCCGGTGTGGTGTTCAACGCCGGCGCGTACACCCACACGTCGGTGGCGCTGCACGACGCCATCAAGGGCGCGCAGGTCAAGGTGATCGAGCTGCACATCACCAACGTGCATGCGCGCGAGCCGTTCCGCCATCACTCGTACCTGGCGCCAGCGGTATACAGCGTGATGGCCGGCTTTGGCGTGCAGGGCTATGCGCTGGCGATTGCGGCGCTGGCAGCAGGGCCGCCTGCCAGCCACAGCGACGTGAAATAAAAAAACAAAATTCACACAATAACGACAACGGAGACAAGACATGAGACAGCAGCTATGCCTGGTGGCAGCGCTGGCGGGCAGCGCCATGCCCGCGCCAGCCCTGGCCCAGGGCCAGACCACGCTGTACGGCAATATCGATGAATACGTGGGCTACATCCGCAGCAGCAGCGGCGCCAGCATTATCGGCCTGAACGACGGCGCCATCCTGCGCAGCCGCCTCGGTGTGCGCGGCGGCGAAGACCTCGGCGGCGGCAACCAGTTCAAGTTCACGCTGGAACAGGGCTTTGCCACCGACAGCGGCGTGATGGCCGACAGCAGCCGCCTGTTCGACCGCCAGGCCTGGATCGGCCTGGCCGGCCCGTACGGCGAATGGCGCATCGGCCGCCAGAACACGGAAATCTTCATGGCCGGCGGCGCCATCGACTACACCGAGCGCACCACGTTCGGCTCGCTGTTCAACAGCTTCGGCATCCCTTCGCGCTACGACAACGACCTGTATTACAAGTCGCCGCGCCTGCAAGGCGCCCAGCTGACGCTGCACTACGCGCTGCCGGAAAACGCGGGGCGCGCCGACAACGGCCCGGTGGTACAAGCCATGCTGGACTGGCAGGGAGCACGGTGGCGGGCCGGCTACGTGGGCCTGGCCGCCCGGCCCGACAGCGCCACCGCCACCGTGCGCAACCGCATCGTCTATCACAACGTGTACGTCAACTACCAGTACGGCAAGGGCAAGGTGTACCTGGCGCTGGGCCGCAGCAACAACAATACCGCCAGCGCCAACGGCTTGAACACCGCGGCCATCCTCAGCAATATCAGCAGTCCGAACAATTATTTTGCCGGCACCGACCTCAACGCCGCGCGCTATTACAACCTGGCGCAGGTCTCGGCCGACTACCGCCTCGGCCCGCAGTTGCGCGTGGGGGCGCTGTACGGCGTGCTGCACGACACGTCGGGCGGCGGCGCCAGCGCGCGCGGCTTTAATGTCGGCGGCTATTACGACCTGTCGCGGCGCAGCCAGCTCTACGCGTTCGCCAGCCGGCTGACCAACGACCGCAACGCCGGCTTCCGTTTCAGCGGCTCGGCCGGACCGTCGGCCAACCTGGCCGGCGCCGACGTCAATGGACAAAAACTGACCGGTCTGCAGATCGGCATCTTGCACAAGTTCTGATGCGCTTGTTCACCATATAAACTACGATTCTTGGAGAATACAATGTCGACCGCAACCGCACAGGCCAGGCAGCAAGCTGCTGCCGCCGCCCCCGCTTCTCAACATTCACCGCGCAAAGCGGCACTGGCCAGCTGGATCGGCAGCGCCGTGGAGTACTACGACTTTTTCATTTACGGCACCGCTGCCGCGCTGGTGTTCGGCAAGATCTTCTTTCCCGCCTTCGATCCGGCCACTGCGGCCATCGCCGCCTTCGCCACGTTTGGCGTGGCCTATATCACGCGCCCGATCGGCGCCGTCATGCTCGGCCACATCGGCGACAAATACGGCCGCAAGAAGGTGCTCACGTTCACGCTGCTGCTGATGGGCGTATCGACCTTCCTGGTCGGCCTGCTGCCCACCTACAACCAGGCCGGCATCCTGTCGCCCATCATGCTGGTGGTGCTGCGCATGTTGCAAGGCATCTCCGCTGCCGGCGAACAGGCCGGCGCCAACTCGATGACGCTCGAACACGCGCCACCGCACCGCCGCGCCTTCTTTACCAGCTTTACGCTCAGCGGCACCCAGGCCGGCCTGATCCTGGCCACGCTGGTCTTCCTGCCGATTTCCGCACTGCCGGAAGAGCAGCTGCTGTCGTGGGGCTGGCGCATCCCGTTCTTCCTCAGCGCCATCGTGGTGGTGGTCGGTTTCTGGGTGCGCCGCACGCTGCCGGAAACCCCGGCCTTCCAGGAAGAGTCCAAGCAGCAGGAAGACGACCGCCTGCCGCTGACCGTGCTCCTGCAGCAGCACAAGGCCAACCTGGTGCGGGTGATCTTTGCCGCGCTGGTCTCGGTGATCAGCACCATCTTCAGCGTGTTTACGCTGTCGTACGCGGTCAATACCGTGCACCTGCCGCGTTCGACCATGCTGACCGTGCTGGTGCTGGCCAACCTGGTGGCGCTCGGTGCGATCCCGCTGTTTGCGGCGCTGTCCGACCGCATCGGTCGCCGCCCCGTGTTCATCTTCGGCGCACTCGGTTCGGCAGCGCTGGCGTGGCCGTATATGTGGGCCATCAGCACCTCCAACATTCCGCTGATCTTCGTGTTCGGCCTGCTGCTGTCGGGCGTGGTGTACAGCGCCGCCAACGGCGTGTGGCCGGCGATGTACGGCGAAATGTTCAGCACCCGCGTGCGCCTGTCAGGCATGGCGATCGGCACCCAGATCGGCTTCGCGCTGGGCGGCTTCGCCCCGACCATCAGCGCCGCCATCCTGCGCCCGGACGATCCGATGGGCTGGGTGCCGGTGGCGGCGTTCGTCACCTGCACCTCGATCATTTCGGCCTTCGCGGTATTTACCGCGCGCGAGACTTGCCGGGTGCCGATGCAGGACCTCGGGAAAAATTGATACTACGGCGCCGGCGCCATCCGCACCACCACCTTGCCCCTGGCCCGCCCCTGGTCCAGGTAGGCCAGCGCCTCCCTGGCCTGGGCGAACGGATAAACCTTGTCGATCACGGGACGGATGGCGCCCGTTTCCAGCAGCTGGCCGATGGCGGCCAGCTGGGCGCCGTCAGGGCGCACGAACATGAAGGAATAAGCGGCGCCGCGTTGCCCGGCCAGGCCCCGGATCTTGCGGCTGAGCAGGCCCATCACGCAACGGAACACCACGTTCATGCCGCGCTGGCGGGCAAATTCGGCGGTGGGCGGGCCGATCAGCGAGACGACCTTGCTGCCCGGTCGGACGATGCCCAGCGCCTGCGCCAGTCCATCGCCCTTCACCGTGCCCAGCACCACGTCATAGTCGCTCAGCACTTGGGTGAAATCCTGCTGCTTGTAGTCGATCACTTCGTCGGCCCCGAGGCTGCGCACCAGCGCCACGTTGGCGGTGCTGGTGGTGGTGGCCACGCGGGCCCCCATCTGTTTGGCCAGCTGGATGGCAAACGAGCCGATGCCGCCCGAGCCGGCCGGGATGAACACCTGCTGCCCCGGCTTGACCAACGCATGCTCGTGGAACGATTGCCACGCGGTGAGCCCCACCATCGGGATCGATGCTGCCTGGACGAAGTCGAGGTTGGCGGGCTTGTGGGCGGCTGCGTGTTCGGGCACGGCAGCGAACTCGGCCAGCGCACCACGGCCAGTGTCGAACACGCTGGCAAACACGGCATCACCCACCTTGAACCGGGTCACGCCGGCGCCTACCTCCACCACTACCCCGGCCAGATCGCTGCCCATCACGGCAGGCAGCTCGAACTTGAGCAGCGGCTTGAATTCGCCCCTGACGATCGCGTTATCGACCGGGTTGAGGCCGGCCGCGTGGACTTGCACCAGGATCTCGCCGGGCGCGGCCACCGGGCGGGCCACCTCGGCCAGCGCCAAGGCGCCGGTCTTGCCATAGGCTGTCAGGATGTGTGCTTGCATGGTGTCAGTTCGCCAAGGTCGGGTAATCAGTGTACCCCTTGGCGCCGGGCGTGTAGAACGTGGCCGGATCGGGGGCGTTCAACGGGGCGTCGCGGTGCAGGCGCTCGACCAGGTCGGGATTGGCGATGAACGGGCGGCCAAAGGCCACCAGGTCGGCCTGGCCACCTGTCAACGCCTGCTCGGCGCTGGTTTTGTCGAAGCCGCCGGCAGCGATGAACGGGCCATCGAAGGCGGCGCGCAAGGCAGCCTTGATGCCGGCAGGTACGGGCGGCGTGCCCATCGCCGAATGGTCGAGCACATGCACGTACAGCAGGCCCAGCCGCGACAGTTCCGCCACCAGCTCAATGTATTGTTCGTCAACGCCGTCATAGGCGCCAGCGGCATTGACCACGCCGTAAGGCGACAGGCGTATGCCCACGCGGTCGGCGCCAATCGCGGCCACTGCCGCGCGCGCCACTTCCAGCACGAAGCGGTTGCGTCCTTCGGCGGTCACGCCGTAGCCGTCGGTGCGCAGGTTGATATTGGCGTTGAGGAATTGTTCAAGCAGGTAGCCATTGGCCGCGTGCAGTTCGACGCCGTCGAAGCCGGCCTCGATCGCCAGGCGCGCGGCGTCGGCATACTCCTGCACCGTGGCGGCGATGTCGTCCTCGGTCATGGCCCGCGGCGCCGTGTGCGGCAACGGCCCCCTGCCGTCGACCTGCATTTCGCCGGGGCACACTGCGGAAGACGGCCCCATCACCGTGGCGCCGGCGGGCAGGTTGTCGATGTGGCTGACGCGGCCCGTGTGCATCAACTGCACGACGATCTTGCCGCCCTGCGCATGCACGGCGTCGGTCACCAGGCGCCAGCCGGCCACGTGTTCGCGATTGAACAGGCCGGGAATCCGTGGGTAGCCGAGGCCGTTGGGCGACGGCGATGTGCCTTCGGTGATGATCAGGCCGGCCGTGGCGCGCTGGGCGTAGTACTCGGACACCAAGCTGCTGGGAATGTTGCCGATGGAGCGGCTGCGGGTCAGTGGCGACATCACCACGCGGTTGGACAATTGGATGCCGCGCAGGGCGAACGGTTCGAAAATCATGATGGTTATCCTGAAAGTAAAAGTTAAGCAGGCAGCAGGCGCGGGGCGACGGTGCCGGTCTGGGCGCTGGCGAACAGTGTCACGCGCGCAGTCTCGTATTGTTCGATCAGCGCGGCATCGGCCACCGATGGCAGGGTCAGGGTTTCGCCCTGGTCGAGGCCGAACAGTGCGGCATCGACCAGGGCGTCGGCCGCCATGACCGACTCCGGCGCCAGCGCGGCCAGCGGCACGCCCGACGGGTCCCACAGCTCGGTAGCGGTGGCGGCCGGCAGCACGGCCTGCACCTTGACGCCGGTCTCGGCCAGCTCGTGCTCGATGCCGCGCGTCAAGGCCACCACGAACGCCTTGGTGCCGCTGTAGACGGCGGAAATCGGCAACGAATGCAGGCCCAGCACCGAGGCGACGTTGATGATCAGGCCGGCGTTGCGCTGTTT
>Ga0079104_1002341_pt1 | contig 10403 bp, 9 predicted proteins | sample MedtruBG_FD_76829 | JGI IMG/M metagenome (GOLD analysis project Ga0079104, IMG submission 76829) | Root nodule microbial communities of legume samples collected from California, USA - Medicago truncatula BG | ecosystem: Host-associated > Plants > Roots > Nodule | place: USA: California... | reverse complement strand
TAACTCTTAAATGCTCAATCCAGCTTGGGCACCATGCCGGGGTCGCCCTTGGCCAACGCCCTACGATAGGCTGGCCGCTCTGCCAGGCGTTGCATGTAGCCCAGGATATTGGGATAGGCCGACAGGTCCAGTGGCTGGAAGAGGCGCATGGTGCTGAGCGAGAACAGGCTCATCACATCGGCTGCAGTGAACTCGTGGCCGGCCAGGTAGGGCACCTGGCCCAAGCGCTCTTCCAGCAAGGCCAGCACGCGCTGGACCCGCTCGCCAGTGGCGGCCAGCACCGGATGATCGGCGGCCAGCCCGGTGCGCTGCACCGTCATGTTGCGCGCCATCACCGACTGCAGGTTGCCATTGGCAAAATGAAACCAGTACAGATAGGCCGCGTAATCCGGATGCGGCGGCGTCAGCTTGAGGCGGCCATTGCCATGCACCGTAATGATGTATTCGACGATGGCGGCCGATTCAGCCAGCAGCAATTCTCCATCTTCGATCACCGGAGCCGCTCCCAGCGGATGCAGCTGGCGCAATGCCGGCGGCGACAGCCTGGTGACCGGGTCCCGGGTGTAGTGCTTCAGTTCATAAGGCAGATCAAGTTCTTCGCAGAGCCAGATGATGCGTTCCGACTGGGAAATGCCGAGGTGGTGGATGGTGATCATGTTGGCGTAAATATTCTTTAATGTAGGCGTCAAGGATTGTTTCCACCTGATTCTACCTGGCCTTCGATACTTATTCCCATTGCCTGGAACAGCGTCGCCGTATCCGCCAGCCGCAGTGCCGTGGCCCTGATCTCGCTGAGTCGCGCATCGAGATACTGGCGTTCGCCGGCGCGCACCGCACCCGGCGGCACCGCACCCAGGGCCCGGCGACGCTGCGCATTGCGCCAGCTCTGCTCGCCATGGCCGCGCGCGGCAGACGCCGCCTGCAACGCATCGGCGTCGTGGGTCAGCGCGACCAGACTGTCGGCCACGTTCTGGAAGGCGTTCAGGACAGTCTGCCGATAGTTGTCCTCCGAGGCCAGATACGCCTGCTGTGCAGCGCGCCGGCGGGCGCTCAGGGCGCCGCCATGGAAAATCGGCTGGGTCAGCGAGGCGCCCATGCCCCACACGGCGCCAGCGGCCCCGGTGGCCCGCCGCCAGGTGAAACCGGATTGCCCGAAAGACGCACTGATCGACAGGCTGGGAAACATCTCGGCGGTAGCCAGCGCTTCTTCGGCGGCCGCCACTTTCAATGCCGCGTCCGCGGCCAGGATGTCGGGACGCTGGCGCAGCAACTCCGAAGGAATCGACAGCGGCACCTGCTCCGGCAGGCGCAACGCGGCGATATCGAGATCGGCAGGCGCCGCATCCGGGGTGCGTCCCATCAGCACCGCCAGCGCATGCCGCATGGCCTGCCATTGCGAGCGCAACCCCGGCAGGCTGGCACGTAGGCTCTGCGCGCTGGTTTGCGCGGCCAACACGTCGTCGATCGGCACCGCACCCATCGCGGCCCGCCGTCGCAACTCATCGGCATCGGTGTCGGCCAACGCCACCAGGCGTTCGGTATCACGCACCTGCGCCGCCAGCGAGGCTGCATTGATGGACGTGATCACCACATTGGCCGCCAGCGTGCGGCGTGCCGCATCGAACTGGTAGGACTGCGCGTCGACCTGGGCCGCCATGGCCGAATTGGCGAAGCGCTCCACGCCGAACAGGTCGAAGGTATAACTGGCCTGCAACTGGCCGGAAAAGACGTTGTACAGATTGGTCGGTTGCCCGATGTTGGGCAGGCCCAACGCGCGTTGGCGAGCGGCCTGGCCAACCGCGTCAACGCGCGGCCAGAGCGACTCGCCCAACTGCGCGCGCAGTTGTTCCTTGGCGCCCGCCAGGCTGTGCTCGGCCTGCGCCAGCGAATGGTTGTGCTTGAGCGCTTCATCGACCCAGGCCGACAATTGCGGCGAACCATAGGCTTGCCACCACTGCGGCACGGCGCGCTGGCCCAGCATGAAATGCTGGCGCGCGCCTTGCGGGCCGAACGATGCCGGCGTGGCCTCTACCGCATAGTTAGCCGGCTGCGGCATCACCGGCGCGTCGCCCGTGGGGCCCAGCGCGCAACCGGAAAGCACCAGCGCGCCCAGTACCGCCAGCGGCGGCAGCTGCTTGAAATGGAATGGTCGCATCAGTGGCTCCCCTGCGCTGGCGTATCGCGGTGATGGGTTTCATCGGGCTTGACCTTGTAGCACAGCGCATACAGGGCCGGCAGATAGAACAGCGTCAACACGGTGGCGATGGTGATGCCCCCCATCAGGGCGGTCGCCATCGGTCCGAAGAAGTTGCTGCGCAATAGCGGGATCAACGCCAGGACTGCGGCTGCAGCGGTCAGCGTAATCGGGCGGAAGCGTCGCACGGTGGCGCCGACGATGGCGTCGAAGCGGGCCCGGCCGGCGCCGATATCCTGCTCGATCTGGTCCACCAGGATCACCGAGTTGCGCATGATGATGCCCAGCATGGCGATGGTTCCCAGCATGGCCACGAAACCGAACGGCTGGTGGAACAGCAACAACGCGCCGACCACACCGATCAGGCCCAGCGGCGCCGTCATGACGACCATCATGGTGCGCCCGAAGCTTTGCAACTGCACCATCAGCAACAACAGCACCGCGATGATCATCAGCGGCATCTGGGCCGAGATCGACGACTGCGCCTTGGCATTCTCCTCGACCGGGCCGCCGACATCGATGCGGTAGCCCACCGGCAGCTCGCGCCGCAAGGCATCAAGTGTGGCGTTGACGCTGTTGGTCACGTCGATGCCCTGCACGCCGGCCCGCACATCGGCCAGCACGGTGATGGTCGGCTGCCGGTCGCGTTCCCAGATCACGCCATATTCCAGCGTGTTATGGAATTGTCCCAACGTCGCCAGCGGCACCGGACCATTGGCAGTGGGCATGGCGAGCGTACCCAGGCGTGAGGGATCGACCCGTTCGCTGCGCGGGGCGCGCAAGTCGACGCTGATCAGCTTGTCGCGCTCGCGGTACTGGGTGACAGTGAAGCCCGACAACTGCATGGCCAGGAAGTTGGAGATCTGCTGCGACGTCAGGCCCAATTCGGCAGCGCGCTTCTGATCCACCTCGAACGTCACCGAGCGCTGCGCCGGCTCGTCCCAGTCGAGTTGCACATTGATGGCGCGGCTCTCCTTGCGGATCTCGGCGGCGACCTGTTCGGCAATGGCGCGCACCCTGGGAATCTGCTCACCGCTGACGCGGAACTGCACTGGGAAACCGACCGGCGGTCCGTTCTCCAGCCGCGTGATGCGGGTACGCAAGCCGCTGAACTGCTCGCGCAGCGGCGCCTCCAACGCCCGCGCCAGGGCCTCGCGCTCTTCCACCGACTTGGCCGTCACCACGAACTGGGCAAAGTTGGCGCTGGCCAGCTGCTGGTCCAGCGGCAGATAGAAACGCGGCGCGCCGGTGCCCACGAAACTGATCACGTGATCGACCTCGGCGCGGCCCTTGAGGACCGCTTCCATGCGATTGGCTTCGCGCTGGGTGGCGTCGAACGAAGCGCGCTCCGGCAGGTGCAGGTCGATCAGCAGCTCCGGACGGTCCGAGCTGGGGAAGAACTGCTGCGGCACCAGGCCAAAGGCCGCCAGCGAGGCCACGAACAGCACCGTCGTAGCTAGAACCACCCGGCCCCGATAGACCACGCACCATGCCACCGCGCGCCGCAGGCGGGTGTAGATGCGGGTCTGGTAGATCGGATGGTCGTGGTCTTCCTCGTCATGCCCGGCATGGGGATTGGCCGCGATCTGTTCGTCGCTCAGCGCACCGGGCTTCTCCTTGAGGATGTGATAACCCAGCAGCGGGATCAGGATCACCGCCGCCAGCCACGACAGCAGCAAGGCGATCGCCGAGACCTCGAAGATCGAACGCGTGTATTCGCCTGTGCCGGACTTGGCCAGCGCAATCGGCAGGAAACCGGAGACCGTCACCAGGGTGCCGGTGAGCATCGGGAAGGCGGTGCTGGTATAGGCGAAGGCGGCGGCGCGGCGCTTGTTCCAGCCCTGCTCCAGTTTTACCGCCATCATCTCGACGGCGATGATGGCGTCATCGACCAGCAGGCCCAGCGCCAGCACCAGGGTGCCCAATGACACCTTGTGCAGGCCAATGTCGAGCATGTCCATGAACAGCGCCGTGACCGCCAGCACGATGGGAATCGAGATCACCACCACCATGCCGGTGCGCAGCCCCAGCGATACCAGGCTCACCACCAGCACGATGGCGACCGCTTCGGCCACCGCCTCCAGGAAGTCGTCGACCGACTTGGCCACGGCGTGCGGCATGCTCGATACCGGGGTCAGGGTCAGCCCGGCTGGCAGGCGCTTGCGCAGTTCGTCAGTGCGCCGGTCCAAGGCCTGGCCCAGGCGGATCACATCGCCGCCAGGTTGCATGGTCACGCCGATGCCCAGCACCGGCTTGCCGTTGGAGCGCATTTCCTGCTCCTGCGGTTCGTCGTAGCCGCGCGTGATCCTGGCGATGTCGCCCAGCCGGAAATTGCGGTTGTTGATATGGATGATCTTGTCGGCCAGCGACGGCATGTCGGTGAACTGCCCGGTGGGCCGCACATAGACGCGGTCGTCGGTGGCGGTGATGAGGCCGCCCGGCACCACCGAGTTCTGGCCGCCGATGGCATCGGCCAGTTGCTGCGGGCTGATGCCCAGGCGCGTCATCTGGGCATTCGAGATGTCGATATAGATGCGCTGGTTGCGCTCGCCGAAGTAATCGATCTTGCCCACGCCAGGCACGCGCAGCAGCTCGCCGCGCAACTGGTCGGCGTAGTCGCGCAGTTGCGCCGGCGAAAAGCCATCGCCTTCCAGCGCATAGATATTGGTATAGACGTCGCCGAATTCGTCATTGAAATACGGCCCGTGCACGCCCTGCGGCAAGGTGGCGGCGATGTCGCCGACCTTCTTGCGCACCTCGTACCAGGTCTTGGGCACCTGCGCCGCCGGCGCGGTGTCCTTGATGGTAAAGAACAGCTGCGACTGGCCGGCGCGGGAATAGCTGCGCAGGAAGTCGACATCCGGCGTCTCCTGCAATTTGCGGGCGATGCGATCGGTGATCTGCTCCTGCACCTGCCGCGCGGTGGCGCCCGGCCAGTCGGTCTGGATCACCATTACCTTGAAGGTGAACGGCGGGTCTTCGGACTGCGACAGCTTGCTGTAGGAACCTATGCCCAGCAAGGTCACCAGCGCCAGGATGAAGGTCACCAGTGCCTGGTGCTGCAGCGTCCAGGAGGACAGGTTGAAACGACCCGGCGCGCTCATAGTGCGAAGTCCTCGGCATGCAGCGGAGCGATGGGCTTGACCTTCTCGCCGACCGTGAGGGTGTGCACGCCCTGCACCACCACCTGCTCACCGGCAGCCACGCCTTGCGCAAGCGAGATGCTGCGCTCACCGTAGGCGGCCACCGTCACCGGACGCAATTCGAGCTGTCCATCACTGCGCACGATCCACAGCGCCGGCTTGTCGCCCTGATGGAACAAGGCAGTGGCGGGCAGCACGGTGATCGGCGCGGTGCGCGGCTCCCCGCTGGCGATCAGCACTTCGCCACTCATGCCCAGCAGCACTGCCGCATCGGGTTGTTCCAGCGTGACCTTGACGCGGTAGGTGCGGCTTTGCGCATCGGCCGCCGGGCTCACCTCGCGCACACGGCCAGTGAAACTGCGGCCCGGCAAGGCGGCCAGCGTGACGGTGGCCGCCGCACCGGCGCGGATACGCGCCACCTGCCCTTCGGCGGCGTCGGTGATGACATCGACCGCGCCGCTCCAGGCCAGTGAATACACCGGTTGTCCGGCCGACAGCACGTCGCCGGTATTGGCCTGTTCGGCGCTGATCACGCCATCCCGGTCGGCCACCAGGTCGGTGTAGTTGCGCTGGTTGCCAGCCACCCCGGCGCGCGCCTGGGCCGCCTTGAACTGGGCCAGCGCGGCGGCATGCGCGTCCTGGCTCTGTTCGAGTTGCTGGGCGCTGATCAGGTTTTCGCGTGCCTGGTCGGTGTCGCGCTGGAGCTGCCTGGCGGCAGCGTCCAGATGCTGGCGCGCCGCATCCAGGTCGGCGCGGGCGCTGGCGGCGTTATAGTCGGCGTCGACCGGATCGAGCCGCGCCAGCAATTGCCCCTTCTTCACTTTGTCACCCAGGTGCACCCGGCGCTGCGCCAACTTGCCGGCGACCCGGAACGACATGGCGGTCACGAAGCGCGACTGCACCTCGGCCGGCAGCCGCAGCGGTTGCGCGCCATCGCGTTGCTGGGCTTGCAGCACCACCACTTCACGGGGCGCATCGGCCACCGGCGCAGGTTTGCTGCAGGCCGCCAGCAGGATGACCAGGGGGAGGGACAAGGCGCGCGCAGGCAGGCTGCGCGAGCGAAGACGGAGGGCAGGCTTCACGACGTTCCTTTCGTGGAATTGAATGTGCGGACTGGCGTGGAGCGCCGAACCATCAAACATAATTCAAGTTTTTCGCATTTTAATTCACTTATGAATTCAGATGCAACATTGTATTTGAATACGTTGCTGTTAGAATTCGATCCATGACACGCCAACGACTCAGCCGCGAGCAAAGCCGGGAGCAGACCAGGGAAAGGCTGCTCGATGCTGCGCACGCGGTTTTCACGCAAAAAGGATTGGCGCTGACCAGCGTAGAAGATATCAGCGCCGCGGCCGGTTATTCACGGGGCGCCTTCTATTCCAATTTCGAGGACAAGACCGAGCTCTTCTTCGAGCTATTGCGCCGCGAAGACGAGAGCATCGACCAGGATTTCCATCGCCTGCTCAGTGGCCCGGTGGCCGATGCGGCGGTGTTGCAGGATCAGGTCGCCGGCTACTACGCCAGTCTGTTCCGCGCCGACAAGTGCAGCCTGCTATGGATGGAGGCGCGCATCGTCGCCTTGCGGGATGAAAAATTCCGCGCCCAATTCAATGTTTTCCTGGAAGAGCGCTATACGCAGATCGCCGAATTCGTCGAGATCTATTCCCGCCTGACCGGCACCGTCCCGGCGGCTCCACCGCGCGAGATCGCCATCGGCCTGATGGCCCTGTGCGAAGGCGTGAGCTTCTCGCACCGCTGCGCGCCCGACATGGTCGACGACAAGACCGCCGAATCGGTGCTGACGTGGTTTCTCAAGGCGGCCATCGCGGTGCCGGCAAGCCGCTAAGCCCGCGTCGTCTCAGGCCGCGACGACCATCATGGTCGCCTGCATCAGCGCCACCACCTTGCGCTGTCCCGCGTTGATCGCCACCACCTCGCCGTTGCAGATGATCAAGGTCCTGCCGGCATTCTGGACCCGGCCGATGGCCAGGAAATGCTCACCGATGGCTGGACGCAGCAGGTTGATCTTGAATTCGACGCTGACCACCTCGCGTCCTGCCGGCGCTTTGGTCAGCGCAGCGTAGCCGCAGGCGCTGTCGAGGATGCTGGTGGTCGCGCCGGCATGCAGGTAACCATGCTGCTGGCTCAGGCGGGTCGAAAACGGCAGCGCGATCTGCACTTCGCCAGCGGCGACCGAGGCCAGTTGCGCGCCCAGCGTGGCCATCAGGCCCTGGGCGTTGAAGCTGTTGCCGATGCGTTGTTGCAGGTCAGTCATCAGGACTTCCTTCATGTTGTAGAGTGCGACCCCGGAGCGCCGCTCAAGCGGCCCTGGCGACCAGATGCCAATGCAGGCGATAATGCCGCATTCCCCCAATCAGACCTATTTCCGCCATGCAAGACATCATCAGTGGATTCCTGCGCTTCCAGCAGGAGGTGTTCCCCGAACGCAAGGAACTGTTCAAGACCCTGGCCAGCGGACAGACGCCCAAGGCGCTATTCATTTCATGTTCCGACAGCCGCATGGTGCCTGAACTGGTCACGCAACGCGAACCAGGCGAATTGTTCGTCATTCGCAATGCCGGCAATATCGTGCCGTCGTTCGGTCCCGAGCCGGGCGGCGTCAGCGCCACCGTCGAATACGCGGTCGCGGCCCTGCAGGTGTCGGATATCGTTATCTGCGGCCACTCCGATTGCGGCGCCATGAAGGCGGTCGCCACCTGCGCCTGCCTGGACCACATGCCGGCGGTCAAGCACTGGCTGCATTACGCCGACGCGGCGCGCATGATCAACGAATCCCACAACCACCCCACCGAGGCCGAACGCATCGATGGCATGGTGCGCCAGAACGTGGTCGCGCAGTTGAACAACCTGCGCACCCATCCGTCGGTGGCGGTGGCATTGGCGCAGGGTCGGGTGACCCTGCATGGCTGGGTCTACGATATCGAGTCCGGATCGATCGATGCGCTGGACGCGGCCTCGGGCAGATTCGTGCCGCTGGCGCAGCATCCCGGCACCAAGGCGTAGGCCGCGCCTTGTCGTTGCGGCTCGGTCATCGCGCTTGAGCTGAGGACGGCTCCGACCTGGAGTGCGCCTGCAAGAGCTGGCCTCACTGGCCGTGATAACGGATGCGCGACAGGCTCACCAGGCATGCCGCACCGGCCAGCGCTGCCGAACAGACCAGCACCAGTTGGTACGGTATCGACGACACCGTCAGCAACAGTGCCACCACCGAGGCGCCCAGGCTCTGGCCCATCAGGCGGCCGGTGCCCAGCATGCCGCTGGCGCCACCGGTGCGCGCACGCGGCGCCGCACTGATGATGGTGCGATTGTTGGGAGACTGGAACAGACCGAAGCCCAAACCGCAGACGGCGAACAGGGCGGCAATGACGCCGTCGGGCGTGCCCCGCCCCACCAGCAGCAGCAAAAGCAGGCCGGCGCTCATGATCGCCAGGCCGATGCCGCCCAGCAAACCGGCCGAGACCCGATCCGACAACTTGCCGGCGATCACACCGGTCAGCGCCACCGCAATCGGCCACGCGGTCAACAGCAGGCCGGCGCGGCCGGCGCCCATGCCCAATTGGTTCTGCAACATGAAGGGCAGCATCACGAAGCTGGCCATCTGCGCTGCGAACGAACAGAAGGAAGTGCCGATGGATAGCGCAAACAGCGGGATGCGCAACAGGTCCAGCGGCAGCATCGGCGCCGCCGTGCTCTGCACCGTCAGCAGCACCACCAGGCTGATCGCCGTCAGCACCGCGCAGGTCACGACCGTCGACCAGCCTTCGACGTGCCCGATGGCGTCTATCGTATAGAGCAGCAATCCCACGAACAGCATGCACACCAGCGCGCTCTTGTGATCGAACTTGCGGGGCGACAGCGGATTGAATGGCAGCGCCCGGCGGCCAATGAAGAAGGCGACCAGACCGAGCGGAATATTGATCAGGAACAGCCAGTGCCAGGAGGCCAAATGCAGGATGCCGCCGGCCACCGTCGGCCCCAGCGCCGTGGCCGTGCCGGCCACCAGCGCGTTATAGCCGATCGCCCGGCCCAGCATGCGACTGGGATAGATGAAGCGGATCAGCGCCGTATTGACGCTGAGGATGCCGGCGGCGCCCATGCCCTGCAGCACCCGCGCCAGGCTCAGCTGCAACATGGTATCGCTGGCCGCGCAGGCCAGCGACGCCAGCGTGAACAGCACCAGGCCGGTCAGGTAGACCGGGCGATAGCCGGCCACTTCGCCCAGCGAGGCCAGCGGCAGCAAGAACACCGCCAGCGCGATCTGGTAACTGTTGATGATCCAGATCGCATCGGCCTCGGTGGTCATCATGTCGCGCGCGATGGTCGGCAGCGCCAGGTTGGCAATCGAACCATCCATCACCGCAATGGTCACTGCCAGCACCACCGTGGCGATGGCCAGCATGCGCTGCCTGGCGGGCAAGCCGTCCATGTCCTGCACGGCGCTGATCTTTGCTTGCACTGTCACCCTCTGTCATTTGCGTTTTATATGCGATAGATCTTCTGTGCGGTGCCACTGAACAGGCAGGCGCCCCGCGGCCGACATTATCGCAGTCAACTGCTTCCATGCGTTCCACAGGCTGACGTAACCGAACATGCAGTATTGCGGACCGATCAGGTCGACGGCGGTCCCGATCCAGTGCCTCCACGCCGCTGCCGGCAGGTCACTGGTCGGCGGCATGTGGCGCAGGTGGAAGTCACAGTCGATTTCGTCCGGACGGAGTAGTTGCCTCGGCAGCATATTGCAGGCGCTCGGCATAAAAAATGCCGCTCAGCCTGGCTGAACGGCATTGACGCTGCAAGGTGCCCGCGCACCATGCGCAAGACGACTCAGTGCGCGGTCGGCATCGCGAAGTCGGCGCCCTTCTTGATATTGTTGGGCCAGCGTTGCATGATCGACTTCTGGCGGGTGTAGAAACGCACCCCTTCTTCGCCGTAGGCATGGGTGTCGCCGAACAGGCTGGACTTCCAGCCGCCGAAGCCGTGCCAGGCCATCGGCACCGGAATAGGCACGTTGATGCCGACCATGCCGACCTGGATGCGGCGGC
>Ga0079104_1002340_pt1 | contig 10411 bp, 6 predicted proteins | sample MedtruBG_FD_76829 | JGI IMG/M metagenome (GOLD analysis project Ga0079104, IMG submission 76829) | Root nodule microbial communities of legume samples collected from California, USA - Medicago truncatula BG | ecosystem: Host-associated > Plants > Roots > Nodule | place: USA: California... | reverse complement strand
AACGTAAGGGAATGGTGGAAGAAGAAAACCCAATTTGTATACAGCATAATTCCGAATTTAGGAGGTTTTATGGTAAAAGCTGATTCAGAAGGAAGACCAGGACCTTTTACTTATGGACGTAATCACGCAGATGGTGCAAATATGCTTGCAAGTGCCTTAGTACCGTATGGAGGACTATTAATATGGAGATGTTTTGTATATAACTGCAAACAGGATTGGAGGGATTATACAATTGATAGAGCTAAGGCTGCGTATGACTGCTTTACACCATTAGATGGACAATTTTTGGATAACGTATATTTGCAAATTAAAAACGGTCCAATGGATTTCCAAGTTAGAGAGCCTGTATCACCACTATTTGGAGCAATGGATAAAACTAATAAATTAATGGAATTCCAAATAACGCAAGAATACACAGGTCAACAAAAACATGTGTGCTTCCTAATCCCTTGGTGGAAAGAGGTGTTAAGCACTCAAACGTATGCGAATAGTGACAATGTAAATGAAAATAATATTTCTAAAAGAATTAAGGGGATTGCAGCAATAGTCAATATAGGAAATGATGAAAATTGGACAGGACATTTTCTGGCACAAGCTAATTTATATGGATATGGACGTCTTGCTTGGAATAGTGATATAAGTAGTGAAGAAATAGTACAAGAATGGGTTCAACTTACATTCGGAGATAATACGTTAGTTATGAAAAATGTGAGCTATATACTGATGAAGTCATGGGAAACTTATGAAAAATATACGTCACCATTAGGAATCGGATGGATGGTATCACCAGGGAATCACTATGGTCCAGATGTAGATGGTTATGAGTTCTCTCCTTGGGGAACATATCATAGGTCAGATTGCAAGGGAATAGGAATTGATCGTACTTTAGAAAATGGAACAGGCTATACGAGCCAATATAATGAACCTCTTAATAGTATATATAACAATTTAGAAACCTGTCCAGATGAATTATTGCTATTTTTCCACCATGTTCCATATACGCATGTGTTGACATCGGGAAAAACTGTAATACAACATATTTATGATACTCATTTTGAAGGTTTTGAAGAAGTAGAAAAGTTTATTGAGAAGTGGAAGGAGTTGGAGGAGATTATAGATAGAAATATATATAATCGGGTCATTGAACGTCTTTATATACAGTTAGATAGTGCAAGAGATTGGAGAGACCAAATTAATACTTATTTCTATAGAATGTCTGGAATAGAGGATGAAAAAGGAAGGGAAATATATACTTAAATTCATTTACGGATATCCATTAGTAGAGTAAGTGAATTCAATATATCATTTATGTAATGAAGTATAATGTATTGTTGTTAAAATTTAATAGAAGAATGTTTTTTAATGACAAATTATATTTTAGCAATAAATTATATTTAAAGAGAAAGGATTAAGAATAAGCTATGAATAATATTGAAGTGACAGCTGTACCTAATGAATATAAAAAAGCAGCCAGTAAGGATATTCAGGGTAATATTGTTGAAGTGTCATATAGTGTGAGAAATTATATAAATAAGTCACGACAACTGGTGACAAATCAAGAAATTAGTTTTCAAGAAGCAGGAAGAGAAACGATTAGTGGAGCAGAGATTATAAAGAAATGTAACGTGTATTTGCCAGCAGGGTACAACAAATATGATAAGGATACTAGATATAATGTATTATATTTACTTCATGGAGTTGGTGGGAATCGTTACGAATGGCTAAATGGAAGCGGTAATGATCAAGGAAATTTTATTATATGTAACATATTGGATAATCTTATTGCAAATGGTGATATCGATCCTTTGATTGTCGTATTTCCAGAGGGGAGAAGTGCACATGACTGGAGAGATAATTCATTTAACGTAGAGGGAACTAATATGCTTGGTTTTTATTATTTCGATTATGAACTAAGATATGATCTGATTCCGTTTATAGAATCCAATTATAATGTGTATGCAGATATAAAAGATACTTCATCTGAAGGAATTAAATATAATCGAATTCATAGAGCCATTGCTGGTTTATCCATGGGGGGAATGCAATCTTTAAACTTGATTATTGGAGGATATAGATGCGATTCCAAAACAAATACAGGGACAAACGGGGGATGGAGCAATGGGCTTGATAAGACTGTGTTAGCGAAAGGGATGGAGGATTTGTTCACTTACGTTGGTGCTTTTTCAAATGCTCCTACATCTAGCAGCGGTAAGGTTCTTGGTTCCAGTATAGCATTATGTAGCTACAGGATGAACTTACTTTATATTACTTGTGGCGATGCAGACGAAATAGCAAGTCAAGAAGGCTATGAAAAAGCGATTGAAGATATTATAGAGACTGTGGGAAATAATCTGGACAATTATTATCAAATACTTATAGAAGGAGGTGTACATGATTTTAATGTATGGAATAATGGCGCATATAATTTTATCCGTTTATCTTTTGGGAAAAGGAAGGAATGCTTAGAACCAAGTATTGTTAGAATGGTACTTAATTCATATTGATAGTTTATATTTTTAATTTTGAATAATATTCAATTTATATTAATAAAGGGAGTAGTTAAGCATGTTAAGGACAGTAAAAGTTGAAAATGGTACTATAGAGGGATTGCCAGCAGCTGATCCAAGTATAACAAGTTTTAAAGATATTCCATTTGCTGCACCTCCAGTAGGTGAAAATCGGTGGCGCGCTCCTCAAGCTCCAAAGAATTGGAATGGTGTTTTAAAAGCATTTAAATTTGCGCCAATATCAATGCAGGCAAAAACAGTTATAGATGAGAAGAATATATATACAAGGGAATGGGCTGTGGATCCAGACATCCCTATGGATGAGGATTGTCTATACATAAACGTATGGACTCCAGCATGTAGTACTAATGAGAAATTACCTGTATTTGTATGGTACTTTGGAGGAGTACTTCAGTTTGGAAGTACAGCTGAGATGGAATTTGATGGTGAGCGTATTGCTCGTAGAGGTATTGTGGTTGTAACTATTAACTATCGTCTGAACGTTTTTGGCTTTTTATGTCATCCTGAAATAACAGCAGAAGATCCAGAAGCTCCAGCTAATCTCGGAAATTTAGATCAGCAGGCAGGCACATTATGGGTCAAAAGGAATATTGAAGATTTCGGTGGTGATCCTAATAATATTACAATTGGAGGACAGTCTGCTGGAGGTGGAAGCGTATTAAATCAACTTACTTCACCTCAAAATGAATGTCTTTGTCAGAAGGCTATTATTCAAAGTGGTATTATTACTACGCTTTATGAAGGAAATCCGTTGCCTTTAGAAAAGCATAACTTAGTACAAGCTGAACAAGAAGGAATAAAATTTTTTCGATTTTTAGGAGTTTCATCACTTGCTGAAGCACGTAGGCTTGATGCAGAATATATTCGTGATAAATCACTTGAATATAAGAAATACTGGGGAACTGTTGAGGATAATGTATTTTGTGTAGGAGATGCATTTAACCTTTTTCTTCAAAATAAACGTTTAATGGTGCCAGTACTTTTAGGTCATACTTCTTCTGAGTTTCTTAACGTTCCAAAGGTTAGAAATATTGATGAATTTAAGCATATGGCTATTGAAATGTTTGGAGATGATGCAGATGAGTATCTTGAACTTTGTCAAGCTCAGTTAGGCGACATTGGTGAAATACGCAAAAAAGCTTCAGTAAGAAGTATTGAATATGCTATTCGTATTATTGGACAGTCAAATGCTGATACAAAAGCGAACACGCCTTTGTATTATTATAATTTTGATGCAGAAATACCAGGTTGGGATAACCCGGGAAAATTTCACTCTGTAGATCTTTGGTTCTTTTTTGAGACACTTGCTAAATGTTGGCGACCGTTTATTGGCAAGCATTATGATCTTGCTCGTCAAATGTGTAATTATTGGGCTAATTTCATAAGTTATGGAGATCCAAATGGTAAAGATTCCACTGGAGAGGAGATGCCGCGCTGGGAAAGATACACACCTATGGAACCGTATGGAATGGTATTTGGCGGTAAAGCTGAATTTGTAAAGGAACAACCAAGCAATCTAATGAAATTTCTAATAAGGGAGTATTTTAAGAAAGAAGAGAATCTATATTAAAAGTTAAGGGGTTGGAAAATTTTCTTGAATTTATAATAAATACACAAAAGAATTAGAGTGATGCATACATGGATTACTTTGGCTAAAGTAAGAAGTTCATTTTTGCAAATTTTGAATCTATAATTTTTGGTATTTTTTATATAGTTTGTTAGGTTGTTGGCTAAATATAATGATGATAAACTTTACATTGTAAGAAGAAACGTTTACAAGAAATTAAATGTTTAACTAAAATAAAAATAGGGGGAAAATAAATGAGAAAGAGCAAGTTAATTGTAAGTATGCTTTTAGCAGGAACTTTAGCCGTGAGCTTACTCACAGGTTGTGGTGGTAGCAGCCAAGAAACAAGTGCATCAAGTGATGGAAAAATAAAAGAATTTTCAGCCTTTTTTGCAACAGCAGGAAAAGAACTTCCTGATAATAACAGACTTAAAAATGTTATAGCTGAAAAGATTGGAGCAAAAATAAATGAGCAATGGCTTACTGGTCAAACGGCCAAAGAAAGAATTGGCGTAATGATTGCGGGTGGTGAGTATCCGGATATTATAGATGGAGGAGATGGAACACAAGCATTAGTAGATGCTGGTGCGCTCATTCCATTAGAAGATAAAATTGATAAGTATCCTAATATTAAAAACTTTTTAACACCTACCCAGTGGGAAAAATTAAGAAAAGAAGATGGACATATTTATTTTATACAACAATTTGGACAGATTCGAAATAAAGATACACAAGTGCAACATAATGATGAAGCGTTTTGGATTCAAAAAGCAGTATTAGAATGGGCTAACTATCCTAAGATCACAACAATAGACCAATATTTTGATTTAATCGAGAAATATAAAGCTGCAAATCCACAAGTAAATGGACAACCAACCATAGGATTTGAAGTTCTAAGCGATGATTGGAGATACTTCTGTTTGGAAAACCCACCTCAATTTTTAGCAGGGTATCCTAATGACGGAAAGGCTATTATAGATAAGTCTACATTGACAGCTAAGAATTATAATACAATTCCAGAAGCACAAAAATACTTTAAAAAATTAAATGATGAATATAATAAAGGAATCATAGATCAAGAAACATTTACAGCATCTTATGATCAATATACATCGAAACTTTCTACAGGCAGAGTTCTTGGAATGGTAGATCAGCATTGGGAGTTCTTAACTGCAGAAAATTCATTAAAACAACAACACTTAGATGAGAGAACTTGGGTTCCATTAGGTTTAACAATAGATCCTAATGTTAAGGCTCAATACAGAGCTAAGCCAGCATTTAATGCAGGTGGAGGTATAGGAATTTCAAAAAGCTGTAAAGATGTAGATGGTGCATTAAAGGCTATTAATGATTTATTATCTCCAGATGTTCTAACATTGAGATACTGGGGAGAAAAAGATAAGGATTATAAAGTGGATGATAAAGGTTTATTCTATAGAACAGATGAGCAAAGAGAAAACGCAAGAAACCAAGATTGGGTAAATGCTAACATGTGTATGTACACATATCTACCTCAATATACAGCAGGTTATTTAGATGATGGAATCAATACTATATTACCAGAGCAACAGCAGACTGAATTTGAAGCAACATTAACAGATTCAGATAAAAAGGTTTTAAATGCATATGGCTTTAAGAATTGGACAGAGTTCCTTAATCAGGTTCCAGAAGAAAATGAACCTTGGTATCCAATTTACTCAGCATGTAGTACATGGTCAGCTGATCAACCAGAACAAATGGCAATGCAAAAGATGGACGACATTAAAAAGCAATGGCTTCCTAAGGTTATTATGGTTAAGCCAAATGAATTCGATTCTACTTGGAACCAATATCAAACTACACTTATAACTCAAGCAGATGTAAAGGCTTATGAAGATGCTCTTACTAAAGAAGTAAAAAGAAGAGTGGAGAAATTCGGTAAAGGCAACTGATATATAAAATAGGGATCTTTTTAGATCCCTATTCTTAAAAATTTATTAAAAAGATATAAAGGGAGGCTGAACATGGAATTAGAAGTAAAAAATATTAATCCAAATCCAGAAATAAAAACAAAAAATAATTTAATGAAGAATATGAAAAAACAAAAAACGTTAATTTTAATGTCTATTCCATTTGTAATATATACATTCATATTTAATTATACACCTCTTGTCGGTTGGCTTATGGCATTTCAGAAATTTAAACCTGCAAAAAGTTTATTTGACCAAACTTGGTGTGGCATTGATCAATTCAAAATATTATTTTCTGATCCAAATTTTATAAAGGTTATAAGAAATACTTTATGCATGAGTTTAATTAATTTAACATTAGGCTTTATATGTTCCATTGGCTTTGCTTTATTATTGAATGAAGTTAGGTTAATGTTTGCTAAAAAATTTGTACAAACAATTTCTTACTTACCTCATTTTCTTTCGTGGATAATTGTAACAGGAATTGTTGCAGATGTTCTCTCACCAGAAACAGGTATTATTAATCAAATTTTAGTTGGATTACATATCATAAGTCAACCTATAAATTTTTTTGCTGATACAAAATATTTCTGGGGAATAGTAGGATTAACAAATGTTTGGAAAGAAGTAGGATGGGGAAGCATTATATATCTTGCAGCTATTACTTCTATTAATCCAGATTTATATGAAGCGGCTGAAATAGATGGAGCGGGAAGATTTAAAAAGATGCTTCATGTTACATTACCAGGCATAAAATCAACAATATTTATATTACTAATAATGAATATTGGAAATATCGTTAACGCAGGTTTCGAAGTGCAATACCTACTTGGAAATGGTCTTGTCCAGGACGTATCACAAACAATAGATATTTTTGTACTAAAATATGGTATTAGTTTAAATAATTATTCATTAGCTACAGCAGCAGGTATATTTAAAAGCGTAATCAGTGTAACGTTAATATATATAGCAAATCGATTCGCAAAATCAGCTGGTGAAGAAAGGTTATTCTAAAGGAGGAGCATCAAATGGTAGGTTTTAGGAGAAGAAGTAAAAGTGATATTTTTTTCGATAGTCTTATAGGTATATTTATGGTAATATTTGTAATTGTAACATTGTATCCAATTTTAAATACACTAGCTGTTTCGTTTAATGATGGAATTGATTCTGTGCGTGGTGGCATATATCTGTTGCCGAGAATGTTTACATTAAAAAATTATCAAACAGTATTTCACAATCAGAACTTGATACAGGCTGCATTTATATCAGTTTCAAGAACTGTAATTGGTACAGCACTGCAAGTATTTTTAACAGCAATGCTTGCGTATGTTCTTAGTAGAAAAGACTACTTATTTAAAAAGCAACTTTCATTTTTCTATGTGCTAACAATGTATGTTGGCGGAGGGATGATTCCGGTTTATGTATTGATGAAATATCTTCACTTAACAAATAATTTTTTAGTATATATTTTACCAGGTTTAATTAGTGCTTTTAATATGATTGTTATTAGAACTTTCATGAACGGGCTTCCAGATAGCTTAGTTGAATCAGCGAAAATTGATGGAGCAGGAGATTTTAGGATTTTTATTCAAATCATATTACCTTTGTGTAAACCAGTACTTGCAACTGTTGCACTATTCGTGGCTGTAGACCAATGGAATGCATGGTTTGATGCAATGCTTTATAATTCAGCAAGCCCATCACTAACAACATTACAATATGAGCTTATGAAAGTATTATCAGCATCAACACAACAAGGTAGCTCAGGAACAATAGATATGGTTAAGAACGCAGGTAATATGGTTACACCCAAATCTCTTCGAGCAGCTATTACAATCGTAACTGCTTTACCAATAGTATGTTTATATCCATTCTTACAAAGATATTTTGTATCTGGACTTACTATTGGAGGGGTAAAGGAATAGAAGATAATAAGTGAAATAAAAAATTTAATTTACAGACTATACTATACAAGGAGCAATGCAAATGAGTGCTTATAAAACGAATAATTATCATAATGTCTTTAAAGAATGTGGTCATTCAGATAGAGAGATAGAAGAAAGATTAGAAGATATTTATAGAACAGTTTTTTATGGAAATGAATCAGAAAGGTTATATCATCCCGTTGGGGATGATATGGCCTACTTTGTTGATACAGGTAATAATGATGCCAGAACAGAGGGCATGTCTTATGCCATGATGATGTGTGTTCAAAGGAATATGAAAGGAGAATTCGATCGATTATGGAAATGGGCAAAAACTTATATGTATATGGACGAAGGTCTAAATAAAGGATATTTTGCATGGTCTGTTAAGCTAAGTGGAGAGAAGAATGCTTATGGACCTGCACCTGATGGAGAAGAATATTTTGCAATGGCGTTATTTTTTGCGGCAAATAGATGGGGAGATGGAGAAGGAATTTTTAATTATTCAAAGGAGGCAAGAGAGCTTCTTTATGAATGCGTCCACAAAGGAGAAAAAGAGCCGGGAGATCCAATGTGGGAGGCAAGTAATAAATTAATAAAGTTTGTTCCAAATCTTCATTTTACTGATCCATCATATCATTTACCACATTTTTATGAATTGTTTTCTCTTTGGTGTAATGAAGAAGATCGTGAATTTTGGAAAGAGGCAGCGCAGTGTAGTAGAGAGTATCTAAAAAAAGCTTGTCATCCTATTACAGGACTCGCACCAGAGTATTCGAAGTATGACGGAGTACCATGTGATTCACCTTGGGATAAAGGCCATCATGAAAGATTCTATAGTGATGCTTATCGAGTAGCAGCTAATTTAGGCTTATCTTACGAATGGTTTGAAAGTTCAGAGTGGGAATGTGAGTGTGCAGATAAAATTCAAACTTTTTTTTGTGAAACAGTTAAAGGTAAGGCAGATTTAATATATGAAATAGATGGCACAATTATTGAAGAAAAAGCCCTTCATCCAGTAGCAATTATAGCAACTAATGCAATGGCTTCTTTAGCAAGTAAAGGGAAGTATAGAAAAGAATGTGTTGATTTATTTTGGAATACATCTCTTAGGACAGGTGAAAGAAGATATTATGATAACTGTTTATACTTATTCGCCTTCTTGGCGCTAAGTGGAAATTATAGAATTTGGAAGTAGAGGGAAGCAGAAATGAATAAAATAAAAAATCCAATTTTATCTGGATTTTATCCAGATCCATCAATATGTACGGTAGGAGAGGACTTTTATTTAGTCACATCTACGTTTGCGTATTTTCCAGGAGTTCCAATTTTTCATAGCAAGGATTTAGTTAATTGGGAGCAAATTGCGAATGTACTTACTAGAGAATCACAGTTAAATTTAGAGGGTGCAGGTCATTCGCAGGGGATATTTGCACCTACCTTACGTTATAACAATGGAATCTATTATTTAATAACTACAAATATCTCCCAAGGAGGAAACTTTATTGTAACAGCAGAAAAGCCTGAGGGTCCATGGTCTGATCCATATTGGTTAGAAGGAGCAATTGGAATTGATCCAAGCCTATTCTTTGATAATGATGGAAAAGCATATTATATAGGAACAAGACCAAATCCAGAAGGTGTGCGTTACAATGGAGATTGGGAAGTCTGGATTCAAGAATTAGATTTGAATGATATGTGTCTTGTAGGTGATAGCCATAAAATATGTAAAGGTGCACTTAGGGATGTAATATGGCCTGAAGGCCCTCATTTATATAAGAAAGATGACTACTACTATTTAATGATAGCAGAAGGAGGAACAGGTCCTGAGCACTGCGTTACTATTTCAAGAAGTACATCTATTTACGGAAAGTATGAAGGGTGTCCACGTAATCCTATAATTACTCATAGACATTTAGGAAAAAGCTATCCAATAAAGCATGTTGGACATGGAGACTTAGTTAAAACGCTAGATGATAAATGGTTTATGGTAATGTTAGCAAGTAGAACCTGCGATGGATATTGTAACACTGGAAGAGAAACCTTTTTAGCTAAAGTTATCTGGGAAGATGGATGGCCAGTAGCTAACCCAAGCTCTGGAATATTAGAATTAGAACAAGAGCATGAATTACCAGAATATGAAGTAGAACCTAAGGAATCTTGCTATCATTTCTATGGAAAAGAATTAGATGATACTTGGATGTTTTTAAGAAATCCAAGTGAAAATTTATATTCATTAATGGAAAAAGAAGGTTGCTTGCGCCTATATTTAAAAGAGCAGTCTTTAAAAGATTTAGATAATCCTGCTTATATAGGGATTAGGCAAAAAGAATATCATTATATTGCATCTACTATGATGGAATTTAAACCGAATAATGAAAACGAAAGTGCAGGAATAGCTATAGTCCAGAGCAATGAATATCATATTAGGTATGAATGTAC
>Ga0079104_1002339_pt1 | contig 10411 bp, 9 predicted proteins | sample MedtruBG_FD_76829 | JGI IMG/M metagenome (GOLD analysis project Ga0079104, IMG submission 76829) | Root nodule microbial communities of legume samples collected from California, USA - Medicago truncatula BG | ecosystem: Host-associated > Plants > Roots > Nodule | place: USA: California... | reverse complement strand
ATGATGTCGCCCACGTTGTAGGTGGTCGGTTCCTCGAACAGCTGCGCGCTGCTGACGCGGAAGATGGAACCGTTGTTCTCGACGTTGGGCACCGGGTAGGCTGGCCTTACGCTGGTGGGACCGCTGACCATCGGTGCCGGACTGTAGCAGGCGCTGAGCGCGGCGGCCAGAGCGCAGGCGCCGGCCAGGCGGATTTGAACAAGCATGATGACATCCCCGGGTTGGTTTATCCGATGATGGTCGCCAAGCGTGTAAGCGGTGGTTAATCGCTTGTAAATGGGCGCAAACAAAAATCAACGGGGGTTAAGTCGCGCCGGTCGGTTGCATTGCACGACAGGCAGGGCAGGAAAGCGTTTCGGGGCATAATGGGAACAATTTCACCGATTCCAGCGCAGCCGGTGGCTGCGCGCTTTCCGACATGGCGACAGAAAAAAATCAGCCCAGCATGCATGACCAGCTCGTCTCGGCCCGCATCCGCGAACGCATCAAGAAGGCCGGCGTGCGCTTTCATGCCAACGACAATATCGCCGCCTTCATCGAAGAGGGCGAGCTCGAGCAATTGCAGGCCGAGGTGCAGGGCAAGCTGGCCGCCGTGCTGGAGAGCCTGGTGATCGATGTCGACAGCGATCACAACACCCAGGACACCGCCAAGCGGGTGGCCAAGATGTATGTCAACGAGGTGTTTCGCGGGCGCTACCAGGCGCCGCCAGCCGTTACCGAGTTTCCCAATATCGAAGGTCTCAACGAATTGATGATCGTGGGACCGATCACGGTGCGCAGCGCCTGCTCGCATCACCTGTGTCCGATCATGGGCAAGGTCTGGATTGGCGTCATGCCCAACGAGCATTCGAACCTGATCGGCCTGTCGAAGTATGCACGCCTGTTGGAATGGGTGATGAGCCGTCCCCAGATCCAGGAAGAGGCGGTGTCGCAGGCGGCCAACCTGCTGATGCAGAAATTGCAGCCGGATGGCCTGGCCATCGTGATGGAGGCCGATCACTTCTGCATGCACTGGCGCGGCGTCAAGGATGTGGATTCGAAGATGATCAACAGCGTCATGCGCGGGTCGTTCCTGCGCAACCCGGACTTGCGGCGCGAGTTCCTGGCCCTGGTTACCCAACGTCAACGAGGTTAAGCATGCTGGTCCGTCTTATCTATGCAAGCCGCGCCAAGGCGCCGATCACCCACGAAACGGTGGACGCCATCCTGGCCAGCGCGCGCAAGCACAACCCCGAATACGGCATCACCGGCGTGCTGTGCTACAGCGATCGCATCTTCGTCCAGGTGCTCGAGGGCGGGCGTGACCAGGTCAATCGCGTCTACGGCCAACTGCTCGGGGATGAGCGCCATCAGGACCTGATCCTGCTGGGATATGAGTCGATCGATGAGCGGCAGTATTCCTCCTGGACCATGGGCGGCATCCGGCTCGACAAGATCAATCGCTCGCTGCTGCTCAAGTATTCGATCAGTAGTGAACTCAATCCATACCAGGTGTCGAACTGTGCCACCGTGGCGTTGCTCAACGAGCTGGCGTCGACGGCGGCCTTCACCCAACGCGATTGATCAGAGCTCGACGTCGGGCAGATGCCGGATGCCCCACTTGGCCGGGTCGGCATAGGCGATGATCTTGTCGCTGACGTGGCTGAGGTCGATGATCTCTGGGCGTTGCGGCATCTTCGTCAGCGTCGAGTAGAACACCTTCACGCGCGGCGTGAGCAGATGGTCGGGGCGCTGGTCGACCACTACCGCCAGCCGTCCGGACTGCATCAGCACACAGGATCCGGTCGGGTAGATGCCAATGGCCTTGACGAAGGCTTCCATGGTGCTGCTGTCGAAATGGCCGGCGCTGCCCGCCATGTGCCGGATCGATCGGGCCGGATCCCAGCCGGCCTTGTACGGCCGGTTGGAGGTAATGGCGTCGTACACGTCGCATACCGCGCCCATCTTGGCCATGATCGAGATCTGGTCGGACTTCAGGTTGAACGGATAACCGCTGCCGTCGATTTTCTCGTGATGATGCAGTGACACATCCAGCGCGGCCTGGCCGATACCATCGATCTGTTGCAGGATGGCGTGGCCGGCCACCGTATGCGAGCGCACCGAGGCAAATTCCTCTGCGGTCAGCTTGGCGGGTTTGTTGAGAATGTCCAGCGGTACCGACATCTTGCCCACGTCGTGCAACAGGCCCGCCATGCCTGCCTGCTTGGCTTGGTCCTGTGGCAGCCCCATCTGGTGCGCCAGCGAAATCATCATCGCGCATACCGCCACCGAGTGCATGTAGGTGTAGTCGTCGGTGGTCTTCAGGCGTGCCAGGCTGATCAACGCATCGGCATTGCGCGAGACCGAGGCGGTGATCTCGGTGACCAGTTCGGCGGCGTCCTTGACGTCGACGGTCTTGCCCATGCGTGCCTCGGCAAACATATGCAGCACGGTCGACTTGGACGAGGAGATGATGCGGGCAGCGCGCTCGCGTTCCTGGGTAGTGTCGCTGCGCACGGTCGGCTTGCGCGGAGTGGTGCCGTGTATGGCGGGGGCTTCGATGAGGCTGACCTGAGTGACATCGCCGTCGTCCTCGTCATCCTCGTCCGGCGCCTCTTCGGGCGTGACATCGCGTCCCTTGGTCGTATCGATCAGGATTTCACGGATCGGACTGGCACGCAGCGCCTGCATGTCTTCCAGGCTGTCGAGCTTGAATGACTTGCGCCAAAACGGATGGTTGATCCAGGCTCCAGGGATGGAGTGGACGTACATGCCCAGGCGTAATTGTTCGGTGGCGATGGATTTCAACATATCTGATGCACCGGGGTCTGATGCCCGGTGTTGTCCTGCTGTGCCGAAAGCCGGCTTCGATGACCCCTGTTTGGAACAACGTCCGTTGCAGCAATTTTGCCGACAACCCGACCGCAATAAACGAGTCCATCGTAGCAGAATGTTTTTTGTTTGAGACAGGCACGGCAGGCCACCGGCACTTAAATTTCTTTGTGCTGCGACGAATAGTTATGTACGGAAAACTTCTGACGTTTTCTTGCATCTTCCTGACCATTGGCTGACGGTGCAATGCACAACGGCGGCCCGCAGGCCACCGTTGATATCCGTGTCGACAGGGGCGATACGCCTATTTTTTCAGCGGTGGCGCATAGGGATTACTGGTCAGCAATCGCAGGAAACTGGCCAGACAGGCAACGCCGGCGAAGGCCGCGCCAAAGCCCAGCGCAAAACGCGAACCGTGAGTTTCCGAGAGATTGAAGCACAGTGCCACCAGCGAAGCGCCGATGCTCTGGCCCAGCAGGCGCGCGGTGGCGACGATGCCCGACGCGCCACCACTGCGATGCGGCGGTGCGCTGGTCATCAGCGCCTTGAGGTTGGGCGACTGGAAGAAGCCGAAACCCATGCCGCAGATCAGCATGCGCCAGCTGATTTCCCAGACCGTGGGGGCGGCCGGCATGAAGGTCATCGTCAACAGGCCGGTACACAGCATCGCCAGTCCGACCCCGCCCAGGATGCCGACCGGATAACGGTCCGACATGCGACCGGCGATCGGCGCCATGATCGCCACCGCCACCGGCCAGGGCGTCATCAGCAGGCCGATCTCGACCTGGCTGCGTCCGAGGTCGTGGTGGAAGAAGAAGGGCAGCGACACGAACGCCAGGCCCTGCGCCGCGAACGAGCACACGGCAGTGACCACCGAGAGCGAAAACATCGGATGGCGAAACAGGTCGACCGGCATCATGGGCGCCGGATGGCGCAGTTCGCGGCGCAGCAGGAAGGCGCCACAGACAAGGGCCGCCGCCAGCTCAAGTCCGACGACATTGCCCTGCGCTTGGTGCGCGCCTTCGCCGATGGCCAGGATCAGCAGCCCGAAGGTGGCGGCATTGAGCAGTGCGCTGCGTACATCGAACGCGTGGGCCGACAGCGCGGTGTGCGGCAATGACGGGATCGCCAGCACCACCGCGATGATGCCCAGTGGAACGTTGATGGCGAACAGCCATGGCCACGGCCCGATGGCGAGGATGGCCGAGGCCACGCTGGGCCCCACGGTGAAGGCGATGGCCACGATCAGGGTATTGATCCCGACGCCGCGCCCCAGCGAGCGGGTGGGGTAGATGAAGCGGATCAGCGCGGTATTGACGCTCATGATGCCGGCCCCGCCCAAGCCCTGCAGGAAGCGCGCCACCACCAGCGATGGCAGCGACCAGGCCACGGCGCACAGCAGCGAGGCCAGCGTGAACAATATCAGCCCCCCTATATAGATGCGCCGGTAGCCGACGATTTCACCCAGTGCCGCCAGCGGCAGCAGCGACACCATCATGGCTAGCTGGTAGGAAGTGACGATCCATACCGATGCCGCCGGCGTGGTGTTGAGGTCCAGCGCCATGGCCGGCAGGGCGGTATTGGCGATGGCGGTGTCCAGCGTGGCCAGGCCCACCGCAATGAGCAAGGTCAGGATCGCCCGGCCTCGCTGGTCGGGGGGCAAGCCTTCGCCGGCGATGACCGGTTGCGGGACGGGGCTGGGAACGTCGGGGGATGAGGGCAGCGAAGACATGAGGTTGGCGGCGGCGACCAAGGCAGCCGGCGGATCCTCTGCCGGTCGCTCTCCATATAGTAGGAAAATGGGGGGAGCCGCCCTGGGACTGGCGGCCGACTCCCATGATAGCGGGGAAACGCCGGTCATGCTCTGCATTGCCCGGGGCGCAAGCCGGTACGTTATCATTCTGTTTTGCGCTGGCGCAGCTGGCGCGCTTTTATTGATCACGGAGTGGGAATGGCCAATCAGCAGTTGTCGGAGCGCCTGTGCGCATGGATCGATCAGCATTTCGATGAGCAAGTCGGGGTGTTGCAGCAATTGGTCCGGATTCCAACCGACACCCCGCCGGGCAACAATGCGCCGCATGCCGATGCGGTGGCAGAGCTGGTCCAGCGCTGGGGTTGGCACGCCGAAAAGCATGTCGTGCCGCAGCAGCAGGTGCTGGACTATGGCATGCAGAGCGTCACCAACCTGATCGTGCGCCGGCCCTATGCCGACGGTGGTCCTACCGTGGCGCTCAATGCCCATGGCGATGTGGTGCCGCCGGGCGACGGCTGGCGCCACGATCCGTATGGCGGCGAGATCGCCGACGGCCGCATCTATGGCCGCGCGACCGCCGTGTCCAAGGGCGATTTCGCCAGTTATATCTATGCCGTGCGCGCGCTCGAATCGCTCGGCATCGATCTGCGTGGTGCGCTCGAACTGCATTTCACCTATGACGAGGAATTCGGTGGCTTGCTGGGACCGGGCTGGCTGCTGGAGCAGAAACTGACCAAGCCGGACTACGTGCTGGCCGCCGGCTTCAGCTACAACGTGGTGACCGCGCATAATGCCTGCCTGCAATTGGAGGTGACGGTGCACGGCCGCGCCACCCATGGCTCGATGCCCGAGACCGGACATGACGCATTGCAGGGTGCCAACGCCATCCTCAATGCCGTCTACGGGGCGCTGCCCGGGTTGAAGGACATCCGTTCGGCCATTCCCGGCATCACCCACCCGACCATGATCGTCGGCCGCATCGATGGCGGCACCAACACCAACGTGGTGCCGGGCAAGGTGGTGCTCAAGATGGACCGCCGCATGATTCCAGAAGAAGACCCGACCCAGGTCGAAGCCGGCGTGCGCCAGCTGATCGAAGATGCGGTGGCCGGCCTGCCGGGCATCCGGGTCGAGATCCGCCGTCTGCTGCTGGCACGCGCGCTGCGTCCGCTGCCAGGCCATGAGCGCCTGGTGCGAAGCCTGTTGCGGCATGCCGCCGAGGTCATGGGCGAGACCCTGACGACGTTTGGCTCGGCACTCTACACCGACGCCCGTCTGTACGGCGAACATGGCATCCCGGTGGTACTGTTTGGCGCCGGACCGCGCACGCTGATGGAATCCAATGCCAAGCAGGCCGACGAGAACCTGGTGCTGGAAGACCTGCGTCGCGCCACCAAGGTGGTTGCCCTGACCCTGCTGGACTTCGTCGGACCCGATCAGCCGTTGGCGTAATGACGCCGGGATCAAGCGCATGCAACACGCCATCGAACACCTGAATTCGACGCCGCAGCAGCGACCCGGCTACCTGGGCCTGTCGTTCCGGCAACTGCTGCTGGCGGCTTTCCTGTTGATTGCCGCCTTGCTCAGCGCGACCTCGATCCACGCGTTGTTCACGCTGGAACGCATGGCCAGCAACAGCAGCCAGACCGCTCGCCAGGCAGTGCAGCTGACCGAGTCGGCGCAACGGCTGGCCGAGCGCACGGTGGCCATGGAGCGCAGCGCCCGGCAATACCTGGTGCTCGACGATACGGTGTTCCATGATCGCTTCATCGAGGCGCGCGACCAGGCTCGCAGCGCCGTCAACGAACTGTCCGAGGCCTTGCCGATGGCGCCGCGCGAGTTGTACGGCCAGTGGACGGTATATGTGGAAGAGGCCTCGGCCGTGCTCGAGTCCGAGCAGCGCCGCGACAAGGCAGAGCAGTTGAAGGTGTTCCAGGATTTCTCCCACCTGCCGGCGCTCAACGAACGGCTGGCGCTGGAAAGCCGGCACGAGGTGGACCGCCGCAACAATGCGCTGTCGGCCACGCTCGAGCAGCAGCGCCGCATGCTCACGCTGCAGGTGGTGGGTGCGATCCTGCTGGCCGTGCTGCTGGCGTTCTGCTTCGGACTCTGGTTGTCGCGTCCGCTGGCGCGGCTCGAACATGCCATCGGGCGCCTGGGTGATAACCGCTTCGACCAGCCGATCGATGTCCGTGGGCCGGCCGATATCCGGCGCCTGGGACAGCAGCTCGACTGGCTGCGCCTGCGCCTGGCCGACCTGGAGGCCGAGAAGTCGCGCTTCCTGCGCCATGTGTCGCACGAACTGAAGACGCCGCTGGCGGCGCTATGCGAAGGAGCGGCCCTGCTTGACGACGGGGTGGCGGGGCAGTTGTCCGAGAACCAGCGCGAGATCGCCCGCATCCTGCGCCAGAATACGCAATCGCTGCAGACCCAGATCGAAGACCTGTTGCGCTATAACGAGCTGGCCTTCGATGCCCAGCGCCTGCACCCGGTGCCGGTGGACCTGCGGGCGCTGCTGCACAAGGTGATCGACGACCAGCGCTTGCAATGGCTGGCGCGCGACCTGAAGGTAGAGGTCGAGGGCAGTGCGCGCATGGTGCTGGTGGATCCGGAGAAGATGGCCATTGCACTGGCCAACCTGTTGTCGAATGCGGTACGTTTCAGCCCCGAGGGCGGCTTCATCCGATTCCTGTTGGCCGATGTCGCCGGCGTGGTGCGGGTAGAATGCATCGACCAGGGACCGGGCGTGGCGCCGACCGACACGACACGTATCTTCGAGCCGTTCTACCAGGGCTTGCACCAGCCGTCGGGCGCGCGGCGCGGCAACGGTATCGGCCTGTCGGTGGTGCGCGAGTATATCCATGCGCACGGCGGGCGCGTGCAGTTGGTGCCGGGTGAAGGCGGCGCCCATTTCAGAATAGAGTTACCCGATGAAAAACAAGAGTGAACGCCTGCTGCCGCTGGCGATGATGATGTCGCTGGCATTGCTGGGCGCGTGCACCACGCCACCGCCGCAGCCACAGGTCTCGACCATCAAGTTGATCCATTCGCCCAGCAACATCGACGAGTTGCTGGCCTACGGCATCCAGGTACGCAAGATGTCGCCCGCCGAATTGGGGCGGGAGCTGCAGCGTACCAATGGCAACCCGGCCGGGCCTGCCAATGTCGTGCGGCGGTCCATGCTGCTGGCGGCTACCCGCGATCCGATCGAACTGGCGCGGGCCGAAGCCCAGTTATGGAACGTGATGGCGGACAACAGCGTCGAAGCAGACAAGCTCAAGCCGCTGGTTCAGTTGCTCGTGGGCCACTATAGCGATCTGCGCCGCGTGGCGGACAACGCCGAGAAGTCTGCCGGCCAGGCGCGCGATGCGCAGCGCAAGGTGGATCTGCTCAACGAAAAGCTGGAAGCCCTCAAAAATATCGAACGGAGCCTCCCCACCGCGGGCAAATGAGCCTACCCGGGCTCCGTTTTCTGACTGGAGCCCCGATGAATAGCAACACGCAGTTTTCCCCCCTTCTCCTGGTTGACGATGACCCCGACCTGCTGCGCCTGCTGACCTTGCGACTCAATGCGGCCGGCTATCGGGTCGTGGGGGTAGGCAGCAGCGAGGCGGCGCTGGCGCAACTGGCCATCACCCTGCCTGCGCTGGTCATCACCGATGTCCGGCTGCCGGGCATGGACGGCCTGGCTTTGTTCGACGAGATCCGCAGTCGCCAGCCGACCTTGCCCGTAATCCTGCTGACGGCCCACGGGACCATTCCTGATGCGGTCGACGCTACCACCCGTGGCGCATTTGCCTACCTGACCAAGCCCTTCGACAGCGCCGTGCTGCTGGACAAAATCGCCCAGGCACTGAGCCTGTCGGCGCCGGCCGTGGAGGGCGACGACCAGGCCTGGCGATCCGATATCGTCAGCCGCAGCCAACGGGTCGCCGAATTGCTGGCAGAAGCCCGGCTGGTGGCCGCCTCCGATGCGAGCATCATGATTCGCGGCGACAGCGGCACCGGCAAGGAACTGCTGGCGCGCGCCATCCATCGTGCCAGTGCGCGCGCAGCCAAGCCATTCGTGGCACTCAACTGTGGGGCGATTCCCGAGCAGTTGCTCGAATCCGAACTGTTTGGCCACGTGCGGGGCGCCTTCACCGGTGCGGTCGAGCATCGTGAAGGGCTGTTCCAGGCGGCCGACGGCGGCACGCTGTTCCTCGACGAGATCGGCGACATGCCGGTGCCATTGCAGGTCAAGCTGCTGCGCGTGCTGCAGGAAAGAAGTGTGCGCCAAGTAGGAGCCAACCAGGCCCGCGAGGTGGACGTTCGCATCATCTCGGCGACCCACCGCGACCTTGAAGTGGCGATGGCCGACGGCCAGTTCCGCGAAGACCTGTATTACCGTCTCAATGTCGTCACCCTGCATCTGCCTTCGCTGGGCGAGCGCCGCGAGGACATCGCGCTGCTGGCCAACCACTTCCTCAAGACGATTGCGGCCAAATATGCCAAGCGCCTGACAGGGTTTGCCCCGGATGCGCTGGAGATGCTGAGCCTGGCACCTTGGCCAGGCAATGTCCGGCAGCTCTACAACGTGGTCGAGCAGGTCTGCGCGTTGTCGACGGTGGCGTTGATCCCGGCTTCGCTGGTGCAGCGTGCGCTGCAGGTGCCGGCGCTGGACCGCCTGCGTTATGCCGAGGCCAAGCAGAAGTTCGAACGCGACTACTTGATCCGGCTGTTGAAGTTGACCGACGGCAACGTCACGGACGCGGCCCGCCTGGCCGATCGCAACCGTACCGAGTTCTACCGCTTGCTGCAGAAGAACGGGCTCGATCCCCGGATGTTCCGTGGGGGAGAAGAGGGTGTCGTGCTTGAGCGACAGGAATAATTCGTTTGAAAACAGTGGCTTATATCTAAAGCGCAGATTCGCCGTCGCCAATACCCGACATAAATTCGCCTTTCCAAGCACATATATCTAGTACTTCTTAGCACAGACAAATATAAGTTATTGAAAACTAAGGGTTTTTTTGGTCTGGCACAGCCCTTGCATTGCTCCATGTAACCGGCTGCGATTGTGCTGCCCATGCTTATTCTTTATTCAGATAAGGAGAACACCATGGAAAAGACCAAACTGACCGCCAAGCTGCTTGCCGCCTCCCTTGCCACCGCTCTGATTGCGGCGCCGCTGGCTCAGGCGGCAGATTCAACCAGTAGTCGCGATTCCGGCGCTAAGTCGGGACAGACTGCTGGCGCCTATGTGGATGACTCTGTCATCACCGCCAAAGTAAAGGCGGCGCTGGTGGAGGACAAGCAGGTTTCAGCTACCAAGATCAAGGTGACAACCAAGGCGGGTGTAGTGACATTGCGCGGATCGGTGCCTAGTGCCGAAGCCGGCCAGCACGCACTGCAACTGGCCGCGGGGGTCGAAGGTGTGAAGGACGTCAAGAGCGACCTCACTGTAAAGAGCAGTTAATGAGAAGGCGGGCTGGGACGGCCGCTGTTCGATTAGCTCTGCGCTCTGGATGGCGCCGTCCATTTTTATCCTCGCCCGTAGCTACTGATATATAGAGAAGACAGCTTGTTCAAATGCTCGCCCCGCGAGGGGCGAGCATTTGGTTTTGGTGCAGTCCCATCGCAAGCGCCCGACGAGTCGCGTGGGCGGCGGATCTGACCGGATGCCCCTCTGCCAGGGCGCTCGGTAAATTATTTTGCAATTGATTAAAAAAGTGCTTGCGCACCCCGAGCCGCATTGCTATAGTTCGCCCCCTGCTGACGCAACGCAGAAAGCGGAGTGAACAACGAAGCGACTGATGCGAGCGAAAGCAGGTTGAGACTGAAGTGCGTGATACATGGATTGTGAAAGCG
>Ga0079104_1002338_pt1 | contig 10411 bp, 17 predicted proteins | sample MedtruBG_FD_76829 | JGI IMG/M metagenome (GOLD analysis project Ga0079104, IMG submission 76829) | Root nodule microbial communities of legume samples collected from California, USA - Medicago truncatula BG | ecosystem: Host-associated > Plants > Roots > Nodule | place: USA: California... | reverse complement strand
GTGAGCCATGTAGTTAATTCAGATCGTACAATGGTCGTTAACGTTACGGAAAATTCGCACCTAATCTACCCAGGAATAGTACGCCGTTGGGTCTCAGAAAGTGCAATATGAAGCTCTACAATAGGGGCTTCGAACAGCTAGATTCGAAAATAAAGGCATAAGTATGCAAATAATGAGGTTTCTAATACTTTTAGGGCTACTTTCCCTAGCCTCATGCACTTACACAACAAAATCTGCTGTTGATGTCAGAAAATTAAGAATAGAAGAACATACAAGCCGTGAATTAATCGAATTGTTGCAAATTTTTTCTGAGAAAAATAAATTAAAAATCGAATGTTCCAACAGTAAGTTTCCAGAGGAACGAGAGTTATTGATTTGCAGTCTAAAAAATAACGATGATTCATTAATCAGCGTTGTCAAGAGAATAGAGAATAGAGAGTTCAATTTTAATCTATATAAATCAGATGAATTAAGCCGAAAGTTATTTCGTGATTTATTAGAGCTATTTGCCAATGAAAAATCTTCTATGGAGACGCAGAGCAATTAAATTTTAACGATCCAGAGAGGAAAGACGATCTGCGCCATGGAATTGGACCCCTGGGGAAATGTGCGAAGGAGTACAATCCGCGGGGCATCCACCAGGCGATCCGACTGCTGGGGCAGCACCATGACAGGGAAATGGGGCTGTATTACAACCGGCATCGGTGTTACGATCCGGTGGTGGGGAGTTATATCAATCAGGATCCGATTGGGTTGACTGGAGGTGCAAATATGAGCAGCTACCCAACAAATCCTGTGGATTGGATTGACCCACTGGGATCAAATAAGATGGGGAGAGGTAAAAGTGGTTTTACGGGCAAAAGCCTAAACCTCCGGTAAAGCCAGATCCAACATCAAGGGGGAAAATTGCTGAAGGCTGGAATCAGACGAAACAGAAAGTTTCCGATGTGACGGATTCATTTGCAGAATTGAGGAACAAGCTCTCAGGCAAGGATGATATGCAGAAGAGGACTGAAGAAGCAATTGTTTGCAAGAAAAAGGAGAATAAAGAGACCAAAGAAGTTTCAATTCCCACAGACATCATTGCCCCGGACTCTAGAGGTGTTGGGGTGATAAGACCTCCATCTCCATCCGATATCGGAGTTGAGGGAAAATGCATTAGCCAAAAGCTAAGAGTCATGCCGTCAGGGCCACTCCCAGGTATGTCAGCGCCTGGTCAATAAAATCTTTGTATGAGAATATATATATATAAAGCAATAGTCATTGCTATATCAGTCTATGCAGGATATTGGCTGGGTATCTATAAAAATAATCAATACACTATGGAGTATATGAATTTCTTAAATAGTCAGTATATTGCAATAAGAGCAGCCAATGGAATTCATGGCATTTCAAATATGAAAAACCATATTATGAATAAAAATCTTTTACTTTGCGAAATGAAAAAGGAAGTTTCTCGTCTTTCAGAAGATTGGATGGATTGCAAATCTGATAAAGCTTGTTCAAAAGAAGTTGACGGTGGGTTTTTTTCAAATATCGATGGAATAATATCTGAATTTAAAAATGAAACCTGCGAAGATAACTAATTACCAAAATACCATTAAATTCAATACTATATTAGCGAGCAGCATGCAAGCCTAACTGTAAGCACAATACAAATAACAAACAGATCATCCCTATCCACTACCAATACCGCGCCCCCCAAAACAGAGGGCCCAGGCCACCTGGCCCCCCAAAACAGAGGGGCCAGGTGGCCTGGGCCGCAAAGCTGGACCCCTGGGGCAATGTGCTGCAGGAGTACAACCCGCAAGGCATGCACCAGGCGATCCGGCTGCCGGGGCAGCACCATGACAGGGAAACGGGGCTGTATTACAACCGGCATCGGTATTACGATCCGGTGGTGGGGAGTTATGTCAATCAGGATCCGACTGGTTGGTTAGGCGGAACTAATCATTTCAATTACTATGAAAATCCATTGAATTGGACAGATCCGATGGGATTACGCTCAATTGGTCCCCCTGCGGCGGGAACATACTATCCACGAGGACAAATATCAAGACCTATTTTGCGTAGCGATCTGCCTCGTCGCGCAGCATATGAGGCTGCTGCGAACATGACGCAAACGCCAAATCCGGGGTATCCAGGAGATCCACTTGATCTTCCATGTATTGAATGGGATTGTTCAGATAAAAATTCACTTACTTGCAAATCTGGCGATTTAAAAAAATCTACGCACTTCATTCCCCCTGCAAATTCAACTGCAGATCCTCCACAGGGATGCCGCTGCGTATATGCAGGTAGAGATCCAGCGTATCAAATGCCATTCGATCCAAAAGTAGATCCATTCTCCAATGCTTATGATGTTAAAGATAATTGGAAGAGAGGGTCAAGAATTATTCGCCTAGGAAGATAATGAAAAAATTACTTTTCTTAATTGGTTGCTTCTTCATTGTTGTCACACTTGGGTTGCCTGATGGAGTGAATGTTCAGTCAGGAGTAAAATCATCTCCGTTCTATTTTATTTATTGGCTGGCGCTTTCGTTTCTAGATTTTTTTGGAAAATGGGGTGGTGTATTTTGGGGCGTGGCATTTATTATTTTCGCTATTTTAATAGGAAATAAAAAAAAGAAAAGCCAGCACGATGGCAATAAAAATTAATAATTACATTGTATCGAATTAATTAACAGCTTACGCGAAATTAATAGAAACGAATGGACTACTTAGTCCATCCAGCGCGTCGACACAAACTAAAGACCAGTGGCGAAAAATCTAGTGAGCAATGTCTTTTCGTACAGTCCTCACCCCAAATCGCTACACATTCGACAGCAACAATCACAGCCTGCACCAAGCGGAACACCTGGAACACCATGGCCAGCGGCGATCCCCAAGACCAACCTACCTGCTGGTGAAGGCCATCGGCGCAGGCCTGCCCGACCAGGATGACCCCAGCCACACGCCGGCCCTGGCCCCCATGCAAACCATGCTCAGCGCCATGCCGCGCGACATGCAGCAAGACGCCGCCCGCCATCTGCGCCACACCCTGGACCACGGCCTGCCGCCCAGTGCCCAGGCGATCCTGGGCGAACAGGCCGAGAGCACCGCGCGCCTGCTCAGCGGCATGCAGGCCAAGCTGCAGGACCAGGAAAAAGAACAGCACGCCCGCATCGCCATCCACCACTACCACTGCGACCACCTGGGCACGCCCATGGCCCTGACAGACCAGACCGGCCAAGTGGCCTGGGCCGCCAAGCTGGACCCCTGGGGCAATGTGCTGCAGGAATACAACCCGCAAGGCATCCACCAGGTGATCCGGCTGCCGGGGCAGCACCATGACAGGGAGACGGGGCTGTATTAAAACCGGCATCGGTATTACGATCCGGTGGTGGGGGTTATGTGAATCAGGATCCGATTGGATGGAATGGAGGCACTAATCACTATGACTACCCAGTAGATCCGCTTTCGTGGATAGATCCACTGGGGTTGCAAGGGCAAGGAGGTGTTGGTGCGGCTGCAAGTACAGCAAATAAAGCAAGGAAATCTGCAAATTTTGGAAAAGATGTGGCAGATGCACAGCAAAAGACGAAAAAAGCCAATCGGGAAAAATCAGATTTATACAAATGTATTGCTGTACCAACACCGCCCAATTGTCAGAAATCCGCTCAAGATCTTGAGGCAATGAATGAACAAGCGGGAGAATCCGAAAAAGAAGCTATCAAAGCTATGCGCGAAGCATATAAAAGTGGCTTGAAGGTACCCGGAACGCTAACCGGGGGACCGCTTGCAAAACCAATCCCATAAATAGATTTAGTAAGATGATTAATTTTTATTTCGAAAAAATCAAGAACATACTTCATGCGGCAATTTTATTGCCATCAACAATATTTCTTATATCTGGTTGTACTCAATCAGCTGAATTTAAATTAAAAAACAAGAATATTCACGAACATTCTATTATTGATATAAATGATTATGAGATTTATATTCCAGATTTCTGCAAATTGAGTTACTTAAACTACGATGACGACATGGGTTTTGCGACAATTTTGTGTAAATCAGAAATTGATAACGAATTAAATGCGATAAGCCTTCTTGATTTAAGGAGAAATAAAGAAAAAGAATCCATTGTGAAACAAACCATGGTGCAGAAAAGAAAAATTAAATCTCATGAATGCGGCATTATTCTCTACCCTAAATTATCTTGTTATTCGGCGGAGATTGGTGTATTAATAAATTCTGATAATACTTTTGTTTTGGAGGAGTTTGTTAAATATCAAGATGAGGCTGGCGATTCACGGTGAAAATATTGAAATAAATAATTTACTCAAAAATAAGATTCTTCAGGAATTTAAAAGATATCAAATTTACTTTGATGGAAAGCAAAATCGAGATAATTTATTATTTCCGCTCTAGCTTCTTAAAGAAGATAACCTGTTTTACTTGGATAAATCGCTTGATTCAGTATTTGCAAGATATCCGGGGCAGTTCTACTGATAGTTCTCTAATAATTGTAACGCGCTAAAAGTCTTTCGAATGCAGATGGACGAGTAATCCTGGACCCTATCTCTGGGCGAACAGACCGAGGACACCACGCGCGTGCTCGGCATGCATGCAGGCCTAACTGCAGGAACAGGCAAAAGCGTAGCAGTCGCGCATCGCCATCCTCCATTACCACTGCGAACATCTTGGCACACCAATTGCCCTGACAGACCAGACCGGCCAGGTGGCCTGGGCCACTAAGCTGGGCCCCTGGGGCAATGTGCTGCAGGAGTACAATCCGCAGGGCATGCACCAGGCGATCCGGCTGCCGGGGCCGCACCATAACAAGGAGACGGGGCTGTATTACAACCGGCATCGGTATTACGATCCGGTGGTGGGGAGTTATGTGAATCAGGATCCGAACGGGTTGATGGATGGGGTAAATTTCTTCACCTATCCCTCAAATCCACTGACAAGAAGCCACGATAGTATTCCTTCCTCTCCTAAATCAATGCCTTTACCAGTTGGCAAAAAATGCAATAAATCCCGACTGAAGAGCGACCCCACCGGGCCAGGCACCGCTCCTACAGCAGATACGTACGATATATTGGAAATTATGCAAAAAATCAGGACTAGAACAATAGGCACTCGACGATGAGATATTTATTTTATGTATTTGCTATTTGTTTGAATTTTTCTTCATCGTACGCCAAAGATATTGAAAATCGAGAGCCAGAATGTTTGGTTGGCGTAGATTCAAAGAAATTTGTAGCCAGTTTTCAAATCATTGATAAAGATCAAAAAATATGGATTATTAATGATAGAAGTAATGAGAAAAATGAAATCAACTATTCTTGGATGGTTGAACCTGGGTTAATAAAGAATGGTAATTTTCTTCCTGTAAAATATGCATTTGGTGTCGGACATAGAAATGAGTATGAATCAAAGGGGAAGCAAGAAAATTCGCTATCGGTTCTGTTGGAAGAAATAAAAAATAGTGGAACGATTTATATAAATAGCCATGATAAAAAGAGTAGGCAGAAAATATCGAGGAATTTGGAAAATGTTCAAATTCATATGCTTTTAAACAAAGATGAAATAATTCTCTATTCCAGGAATATTGAAGGGAGAAATGCTATTTTCTCAAGTAAGCCTACACATGCAAGGATGACCATGAGAACTCCATATAAATCGCAATCTTACATCTGCTTAGTAGAAATTGATTATCAATAGAATTCTTGCTAGGAGATCATTGATTGGTTTGTTGCGGATTATCTGTATCTTTGAATTCGGTGTATTTATTGCTATTAACGCAAGTGGGGTATTTATTCTAATTAATTGACTGTGCTTTGGGGCCAGGCTGGGTATTTACTTAGGGAATTTCTGCACAAAGCACGATTTTTACTTTGTAGGCATTGAAAGTCATTGATTTTTAACAGCCTGCTTTTCGGAAGTTTGATTTATACAGAGCTTCCATAGGCTGAGGATATGTCCGAAACAGCGAAGTTGCGCGGGTGGGTATGGTCAGGATGGAACAGTAACCCAACTCCATCGCAGACGCACAAAGCCCTCTCCAGGTACCGAGCCAATGGGGCCGCCGACAGCACCACAGGCCTGCTCAGCGGCATGCAGGCCTAAACTGCAAAAACAGGAAAGAGAACAGCACGCCCACATCACCATCTTCCACTACCACTGCGACCATCTGGACATACCAATTGCCCTGACGGACCAGACCGGCCAAGTGGCCTGGGCTGCAAAGCTGGTTCCCTCGGGCAATGTGCTGCAGGAATACAACCCGCAGGGCATCCACCAGGCGATCCGGCTGCCGGGGCAGCACCATGACAGGGAAACGGGGCTGTATTACAACCGGCATCGGTATTACGATCCGATGGTGAGGAGTTATATCAATCAGGATCCGATTGGGTTGATGGGAGGTAATAATCACTATATCTACCCTGTAAATCTCACGGGGTGGATAGATTCGTTAGGCTTACAGCAAGCCTGCGTTGTTAATTTTCCAGATTATCCGGTTGAGTACGCCGAAGGTAAAACAAGCACATGGCTTGGTGGGCATAGTGGTATGTTGACATATGATACTTCAGGGAAAACACAATACTTCGAATACGGTAGATATAACCCAAATGCAAAAGGAATTATGGGCTCTAAACTACCCCAAGACGACGGAAACGTTCGGAAAACTCCAATGCCTAATCTAAAAATAGGTAAAGATGGTGTTCCAACAGATGATTCCATGAGGAATCTGGAGGAGCAGCTTTCAAGAGATCAGGCAAAGGGACACCGGCAAAGTTAACCTGTAGTTCTGCCGACCCTAAAAAAGTTGCTGACTACGCAAAAGAAATTTCAGAAAATAAAGATAGAGAAAAATATAATTGAAATCCATTCAATTCCAATCATTGCCGCACTTTTGCAATAGATGCCGCCAAAGCAGGTCAATAATTTTATGAAAATAAACAAATCATTTATCTTGATAATTGCGCTAATTTTGGTGATTATTTACTTGGCATACTCGGTTGTCGATAAATCAATAGCATTATCTTACTCAAATCAAGGGTGTGAATCAGCGCGCGCAGATATTGATAATGTCATTTCACTCATCGAGCGAGAATGGAGAGGAATGGATATGGAGCAGACTGCATATAAGTTAAAGAACTCATCCATCAATAAAAAAGCAGTTAACCCTCAAATAAAAATGGAAAATGATCTGATATGGTATGGCGATGTTAGATTTATCTTCTCTTCGGGTAGATTGGCAAAGGTTGAATATTGAAAATTAGATTATGTTTTTTGGGAAAAATAAATTCCAAATTATATTGTTGAAGCAATAGAAAAGTAAATGATGTAAGTTATTTATAATAAATTATATTTTCATCAATAATAGTCATATAAATAATTACTTCTTCTAAATACAGCAACTTCCATGGAAACATGGGCTGGTAGCTTAGTATTAAATACTCATAGTTCAAGCGCAAGTTTAAGGAATTTTTCAAATTTTTGCGCTTACTTATTCTATTAATCTCACCCTCGCTCATGCGATTAATTATCTGCAGCAAGACCACAAAACTGCAGAAACAGGAAAAGAACAGCGCGTCCGCATCGCCTTCACCACTACCACTGCGACCATCTGGGCGCACCAATCGCCCTGACCGACCCCAGACAGGCCAGGTGGCCTGGGCTGCCAAGCTGGACCCCTGGTGCAATGTGCTGCAGGAATACAACCCGCAAGGCATCAACAAGGCGATCCGGCACCATGACAGGGAGACGGGGTTGTATTGCAACCGGCATCGGTATTACGATCCGGTGGTGGGGCCTATATTAATCAAGATCCGATGGGATTGAATGGCGGAATCAATCTATCAATTTACATAAGAGACCCAAATTGGGAATAGATGCGAAAGTTGGACTTGACGAAGTGCCTGTTAGAGTGCTTGATGTTCTTCCCGATATCGCAAAGATAAGATGGGAACAGGCTCAAGACGCCGCCGCTGCTCGTTCAAATAGAACAAGGTATTGATTATGGTAGATTATTCCCTTATTAAAAATATTGCTTTTGGCATAAAAAAATATGTAGAAAAACAGGAGATTCTACATCTTTCTTTCATCAGAGCCCATAGTGATCTTGTGAAGCTATCAAATATAGAATTTCTTCCTCGCAGCGGATTTGTTTTTGATGAAGAAATGAATAAATGGGAATTTAAAAAGCATGGATGTGGTTATGAATTCTCTCATGAAGGTACGGTTATTGATATAAATGATTATTTCCTGTCGAATGGAGATTTTTTTAGCGCAAATAGATTATTTTTCTATTTCGAATCGATTAAATTTAATTTCAAAAACCAAGATGCAGACGATGCGATTAAATCTGCCTTGATTTATTTGGAATCTACAGGAGAGATCGTGAAGGTGCTGCCAACGGGGTATTATGAGTTCCTTTCATCTTAATGCTTTTATTAATTTGGTAATTAATCTGATAAATAAATGAGATAAAATCTTCTGGATTTTGTATATTGAATAATAATTTTTGAAAATAGTATTTATTTGGCATCAATAAAATTTTATGAGAATAAAATTCTGTTGATTAATGATGATATTAAGTTTGGGTAATTAGTCTTGTATTAGTGACGTGTCAGAGTGAAGCAAACAGCTCCACAGTATTTGCGGAAGGAAGGCCTGTGTCCTGGCATGTGGACCGGGTGTTCATGAGCTGCAAGCGGTGAGGGCTTGGCATGGCTGATGAAACCGGTAAAAGTGATGTACTGAATCCCTATGGACTCAACCCGAACTCGGGCAAGCCCATGCCCTGGGCCAGAGAGTCCCTGGCGGACAGCCTTTTGCCCAATAGATGGGCAATTGTCCGTTCCAATGGGAAGAATTTTTGGTCACGGAAGTGGTTCCTTAGGGGCAGGGGCACCGTTAGACAGTATTAGGATATCAGTTCGACCAGGAACAAATGAATTAATAACGGCATATCCTGACTGAATTATGAAAATATTCGAAACCATTGAATGTCCAAATTGCAGGCAAGATAAATTAATTGTCTCGAAAAATACAGATACGGGAAAACTTTATTTGTATTGTAGCGAATGCTTTGCTGCGTGGAATTCAATTGAAGAAGTTTCCGAAAAAGATCGCATGTTTATTGATCTGGATGGAAATTCAGAAGATCCTAGTTACGAAGAAATATTGGCTAATGGATGGGATTTATTAGTATCTAGAATAATTGAGGTTTAATTTTCGGAAAATAACAATTAATGTGAATATATTTATTTCAGATTAAAAATCCAATTGCTATTGACTATGACGTGGTTTGTGGTTGTTGGTTGAATAGTATTTGATAAATATTATTGCTTTCTATTTTCTCCAGTTCATAATCCAATGAAAACGGCAATCTCATGAATGGTAAGATAAATGGGCGCTGCAGAGTTTTATTTTGGATGCATATTCCTGGAAGGGCCCTTGGTTTCAAAACACCAAGCCTAGAGACATTGAACCAGAGAGCTTGATGCAGTTGTTGAGTCCTTCTCCTGACGAAGTGATGCATATGCACCCCATGCTGTGCTTCCCCATCCAAGGAAAGGGAGGGCAGACATGGGGTGTAGTGGCCACCTTCGATCAACAAAGCAGACTGAGTACTTTCACAGCCTGGTGCATTGTGGAGACTGGCGGGAAGCGGCGCCTATTCCGCAACCTGAGAAAGTCAGTGCGGCGCCCGTTGAAACACCTACACACAGATCATTGACTTGCCGCTCTGGATCAAGAACACCCGAATCAGGTATCTGGGAAGGGTGGATACCGGCTGGCCATCCCCAGGCTCAGATGCTGGCAGAGGCACCACACAGGTTTGTATTCAAGCGTGCTGGTGATGCAATGGCTGACTTGGGTCTTGCCCCGTTTGATGAGGCAACGGTGGTTTGGACTTGGCTACGAGCCTAGGGCTACTCACAATCAACAGGGAACAGGACAGGACGATATTGAGATGCCTCGCTTGAAATACCCTGAAATGAGGATGGAGCTGCTCGGCTATATAGGAAAACTAAAGGATTTGAAGTATCAAATGAAAGCCTGGGTGAATCATGATTTCCCTGCAGGCGTTCAATAAGACTATATTGATTTGGCCATACATTTCATTTTTGACGATACGGATCTTGGCAGTGATGCTCGTATGGCGATCGGTGAAATTCTTCTCGATGAGCAGGAGGCATCACTGATGGGGCAGTTGGTGGATGCCATCAATGCCGTCTTTGAGGCGTACGGCACGGACATGCCGGAAAGCTTCTACATGCAAGTTGCCGAATGGACGAGGGTGGTGGCCTGTGCCGAAAGGGCGTTCGATTGTCTGGAGGAGAGCAACGCCGCTGGCTGCCCCGAGCCGCTGGATTGACACGGGCATGCCTGCCAGCCGACTAGCCGGGGCAAG
>Ga0079104_1002331_pt1 | contig 10426 bp, 9 predicted proteins | sample MedtruBG_FD_76829 | JGI IMG/M metagenome (GOLD analysis project Ga0079104, IMG submission 76829) | Root nodule microbial communities of legume samples collected from California, USA - Medicago truncatula BG | ecosystem: Host-associated > Plants > Roots > Nodule | place: USA: California... | reverse complement strand
AGACGCACGAGATGCTGTTTGACGCCCATTGGCACGGCTTCCGTGTGTTCGGCGGCGTCCCTGCTCGCGGCATCTACGATAATATGAAGACAGCGGTCGATCGCGTCGGCCGGGGCAAGGAGCGACAGGTCAACATCCGGTTCCTTGCGATGACGAACCACTACGTCTTTGCACCTGAGTTCTGCAATCCTGCTGCGGGCTGGGAGAAAGGGCAGGTCGAGAAAAACGTTCAGGATTCTCGTCCACGCCTGTGGCAACAGATGCCCGACTTCCCGGATTTGGCAACGTTGAACCTCTGGCTGGAGCAGCACTGCCAGAACCTGTGGCAGGAGACACCGCACGGGAGCCTGCCCGGTTCGATCGCCGATGTTTGGGCTGATGAGCAGCCTGCTTTGATGGCATTGCCCGCTATGTTTGACGGCTTCGTCGAGCAGAGCAAGCGGGTCTCGCCGACATGCCTGATCACCTTCGAACGGAACCGCTACAGCGTGCCGGCCTCCTTTGCTAACCGGCCCGTCAGCCTGCGGATTTATCCTGAGCGGCTGGTCGTTGCAGCCGAGGGCAATATCCTCTGCGAACATCCGCGGATCATAGAACGCAGTCACGACAAACCACCGCGAACGATTTATGATTGGCGGCACTACCTTGCCGTTATCCAACGCAAGCCTGGTGCCCTGCGCAATGGTGCTCCCTTCCTGGAATTGCCGCTGGCCTTTCGACAGTTGCAGGACCAGATGCTGCGTCGCCTGGGCGGCGATCGGGAGATGGCCGACATCCTCGCTCTGGTGCTTCATCACGACGAACAGGTTGTCGTCAGGGCTGTGGAACTGGCTCTGGATCAAGGCGTCGCGACCAAGACGCATGTGCTGAACCTGCTGCATCGTCTGATCGATGGGAAGACAACCGACGGCCCTGACATCGACACGCCACAGGCGCTAACCTTGGCTCGCGAACCCAAAGCAAACGTGGAGCGCTATGATGGCCTGCGTGTTCGGATCGTGGGAGGTCGTCATGCGTCATGATCCTGCCAGCGCCGCCGTCGTCATCATGCTGCGTAGCCTGAAGATGTATGGCATGGCCCAAGCGGTCACCGACCTGATCGAGCAAGGAGCACCAGCATTCGATGCGGCCGTACCGATCCTGTCCCAGTTGCTGAAAGCCGAGATGGCCGAGCGCGAGGTTCGCTCGATTGCCTATCACATGAAGGCTGCCCGCTTCCCAGCCTACAAAGATATCTCCGGCTACGACTTCGCCGCCAGCGAGATCAACGAGGCGACGGTGCGTCAACTGCATCGATGCGAGTTCATGGACGGAGCACAGAACATTGTTCTCGTCGGCGGACCGGGCACAGGTAAAACACACGTCGCGACTGCTCTCGGCGTCCAGGCTATCGAGCATCACCGCCGAAAGGTCCGCTTCTTCTCGACCATCGAATTGGTCAATGCGCTCGAGCAGGAGAAGGCAAAGGGCAAGGCAGGTCAGATCGCCGAGACCCTGGTCCGTCTCGATCTGCTGATCCTCGATGAGCTCGGATACCTTCCGTTCAGTGCCTCAGGTGGAGCGCTGCTCTTCCATCTGTTGAGCAAGCTTTATGAGCGCACCAGCGTCGTCATCACCACCAATCTCAGCTTCAGCGAATGGGCCACCGTCTTCGGCGACGCCAAGATGACGACAGCTCTGCTCGACCGTCTCACCCACCGTTGCCACATCCTGGAAACCGGTAACGACAGCTTCCGCTTCAAGGCCAGCTCGGCCGCAGCAGCACAGAAGAGAGGAGAAAAGCCGATCCCTTGACCAAACCCTGATCAGAAAACCATACTTAGAGGTGGCTCACTTCTCGGTGGAAAAACCGGCTCAGTTCTGCGTGGAAACCAACAACAGTTAATAATTGGACGTCAAGCTACGCGAAAGCCCTATTGGCAGCTACGAAACAGGAGGACCTTGCAAAGCCGGATAAGCCGAAGAAGATCACAGGGCTCACCCGAGAGCAGATGGCGCGTATGGAACGGGAAATGGATTCACTCCATCAGGACTTCAAACAGATTGAGGCCTCTTATGGTGATGATATCCTGCATCTCGTAATTGCATCCGGATACTTAAGTCGCCTCGTTTCTAATCCAGAAATCGCTCGCTTTTTGGGACGCAATTACCCTGAATTCTTGGATGAGTTCAGAGCAATCATCTCTGCGTCATCGCTGGACCAAACATCTCTGGATAGAGGTCGCCATTAATCTCGCGAGGGATGGATTGATCAGGTATCCGCCAAAGACGTAAAAATCTAAGTTTAGTGCCGGTGACGCAAGATTGGCAGCCGAGGCACGAATGCTCCCAAATGCTGAGCGGTAGCCTCGCCACGGACATTCTGCCGAGCGTCCGTAAGCAGACCCTTTCTTAACAACTTGATTTCAATTGCTTGCTTCGAGACCTCGAAATAATCCGAGATCTCCGTTAGCAGCTGATCATAAGGCTCGATGTTGCACGGCTGGTTATCAACGTAGATGTATCCGTGGCTGCGGTCTCGGATATCAGCCCGGTCTCGTGCCACTCCGACAGCCTTCCGAAATATGTGCTCAGGGAGGATAAGTTCGGAGGCAAAGGCATTCGCTTGAACCTCTAGCCGCTCGTACTCGAACTTAGCCTTACTATCTATTCCCGTGAAGAGGTCATCTTGCACGAATGTGTCCGACCTCAGGTAGGTTCCGTGTTCCAGCTGGAAATGCCCAATCTCATGAGCAAGCGTGAAACGCTGCCTTCGCTCATTCGCGTGTACGTTCAGTTGTATAGATCGCGCATCGAAGTTAGCAGATCCCAAAACAGGGCTTCCGTCCTCGTCGTAAACAGAGCCTCCGAAAAACACAAGCTCGATACTGAGCAGCGCGCAAACCTTGTGCAGATCGACAGCTCCACTTTTGTAGTCGATCCGTTCCAACAACCTCAACGCCAACTCTTTCAACGCACCCAACGTTACAAACGGGACCGATTCCACTCGGCCCTCATCAGGATGATCCTTAAACAGCTCGGGATTGATGTCTCTCAGGAGTTGATCAAGCGCGCCATAAATTCTTCCGTCGTGATAGGCCGAAAACCTAAGCGACTTTGATCGCCGAACGCTAGTGAACAGCTGCGATGTCACAAAGCCATTTTCGAGGCGTAAGCCGCCCTTCCGGTCCGCTACGACCTCCAACCCATGCTCATCGTATTTGACTATCGCAAGCTTTCTGCTTCTTGCCACATGCTCTGCACCCGACTGAAGGCGGGAGGAAACAACCAAGATCCCTTTAGATGCGTTCCTGAACAGCCGACTTAGTTTGTCAGAGAAGTCGGTTACGTAGATTTCTGGGATACCACCATCATAGTTTTTGCACTCGAACACAGTGTAGAAATGGGGCGATGTCCTCCCAGGACGATAAAGCTCAATTACGATATCGAATTCGACGTCTGCTCCCCGCTCGTTGCAGAAGTAGGTTTTCTTTCTAAGAATCTTGCAATGATCCGGCGGGATGCTGTCGTAGACCAACACACCGCGCCGCTACTGATCCAGAAGATATTCATAGAAAGCGTCTTCGAGACGGTTGCCCTTTGCAGTCGTGTCCACGGGGTGTCCTTGCGGTCCTTCACTGCTACGAATCACACGGAATGATAACAGGATTCTAGGAAACTGCTGGCCTGAGAAGGACCAAGCTTTGACAACAGGCTTGAATAGTTCTCGACCAATCGCTCATTAGCGAAAATGAAGCCTATGTCTTTCTCGTCGTCAGAACCTCGACAATGTCGCCGTGATATCAGTTCTGCTTGCGTAGTCGCGGCATTCGAGGGAACATTCTATTAAACCAGGTTGATACCCGGTTCTCGGATAGGATATTGCCGGCGACAAAGCCGTTGCTCGTAGCATTTCCATTAATGCGTCCAGCGAAAAGAAGCGGCCGAACGTTTCAATCAACATGTAATGCTGTGGAAGTTAAGCAGGTGGCTGCTGAGTTTGAGCGCTGCCGGTGCCGAAATTAACTATAAATCTGATAAGCGATCGACTCTGATGCCGACTCAGGCTATCTGCCTTCGCATGATCAAAACGATACGCACCATAATATGACATCCAGCAGCTTTTGAGAGCTGCCGGTCACGCGTACGGTCAATATCCTCCACATAAAATTCGAGTGCTTACCAAGCTGTCACTGGCAGCAAGGCGAGACCATATTCGCTCGAGCGGAATTTAGATGATGATAGCCGACAACAACACAGCATTGGCCAGGTGAGCTCTCTTCGATTGCTTTCCTGGCTGCGCCCAAGAACACAAAGCAATCAGGAGAAAGCAATGATTTTTTCACAGCAAGTCAGCTTACATTTGCGGCTTAAGAAAGCCGGTCTCGCCACCCTCACCCGGCCCCATTCGACTTTCGACAAGGACGCCCACATCGCGACCTTGATCGGGGGCTCTGAAATATCAGGCATCATCTAATTCCAAGCAGAGTTCTGCCGCCAGCACCTATTGGCATGAACCAGATGCTGGTCTTGCACAACGAGCGCCTCCGACCAAACAGGCTAAGACCGCCCGAGGTCACACGTTCTTTGGCGACGTCGTCGTGTATCACGAAAGTGAGCTCGAGCATCGCGTAAGCACGATCCTCAGCGCTTACTGTGACATTGTCGAAATCCACTCGCAGTATCCGAAGGTCGAATACGTCGACGCCGATGGCGTTCTTCGCACGCATACCTTCGACTTCTTCATCGTCACCCGTGACGGGACACGTATCGCCATCGCTGTCAAACAAGCTCGTAAGAAGGCGGCGATGGATGACCTTATGGGTCACATCGTTGCGAACGGCATCACGGGTATCGAAAAGGATGGAACCCTCGTTCCTTCCATTGCGGACGCTGTCTTCGTCGCCACCAATCTTGAAGCCTCTTTCGCCTGCTTCGAGAATGCGACGGCTATCGTTTCTTCCCGACCGCATCATGATGATGCCGAATGCGCCGTACTAGCGAAGATTGTCCAGCAGATGCCGGGCAGGTTTCGCTTTGGGCAACTTCTCCTCAACGTACCAACGCCCTTTAAGCGCCGGACCGCAATCTGGCGTCTCATCGACCTGCGCCTAATCGAACCCATCGTGGATGGCCGGATCGACGAACTGTCGTGGCTGTGCGTCAGCCGCGCTGTCTTCTCTCACAACTCCATCAATCAACTGAAAGGACTTCAACATGGATAATCGCTCCCTCACCGAAATCATGAACGATCTGCCCGCACCGCCGCTACCTGGCCTTCCCCAGTCAGCGGCGACCCTCGCGGCTTGGAAGCCATCGTCACCAGCAATGGTCCTGGGAATGAAGCTCTTCTGCGGTCCCGGGTCCACGCTGCGCTCTTCGCGCTGATCCCCAAGCCTACTGCTCCCGATAACCATTCGAACCACAGAAAAGGAAAGACAATGGAAGCTCGCCCCATCCCAGCCCGTGCATTCATGCATTCACTTATCGGCCTCCGCCGTGCAGATCGCTTCATCTACAAGGGTGTTAATTTTAAGCCGGTTGAAAGTACCGCTGAAGGTTATGTCGTCCAAGCTGAGGGCGACAAGGAAAACAAGGTCTTCCTGAGCCATCAGGAAATCTATGACGCTCTGGACAGCCGCCAGGCCACGATCGATTACAATTTCGATGCCCCTGCCCGCGCCAAGATGCGTGCTGTCTTTGGGGACAAAACCTGGGACGACTTTCCCGAGGATGCTCGTCGCCTAGCTCTCCATAAGGAGAAGCTCATCCTGCTCTATGATGAAGAGGCGATGCGTCGTGGCAAGCGGATCCCTATGTCAGAAGACAAGATCGGCACGCTCCTTAGTACATGGACGACGAAATGCAACGAGGAACTGTTCGCAGGCATTGACGAAAATCGCGCAGATCAAGTTACAAAGGTGTCGCTGTACCCCTGCCCTAGCGCCCGTACCTTCAAGCGCGACTACGATGACTACGAAGGCGCTGACCGCGATGTCATGGCACTCCTTCCGCGTCATCATGGCCCGGGAAAGAAGATGTCTTCGATCTCCCCGCAAGCCCTCACTTTCGCGTTCGAGCAGGCCATGGGATACATGGATCGCAAGCGTCCAACGATGGCGCTCGTTTACCGGAGCTATGAGGCGGCGCTCAACGAACACAACAAGACCGCCATCACTCCTTTGAAGATTTCGAAGGTCTCTCGCAAGAAATTCGAGTCCATCATTGGCAGGTTTGACCGGTACCACGTGCATGCAAGCCGCTTTGGTGAAAAACAGGCCCTGGACAAGTTCAAGAACATCCGGAAGAGCTTCCCCATCCGTGCTCCAGGGCAACGCCTCGAGATGGACTTCGTCACCGTCGATCTGATGACGCAGCTCGTAGAGAGTGGCGTTTGGGCTTCTCTCCCCGAGTATGTGCAGACAAAGATCCCTACCGTTCGCATCACTTTCTGTGCAGCAATCGACGTCGCCACTCGGTACATTTTGGGCTTCAAAGCCAGTACTAATCCGAACGCTGCGTCCGCGGTTGCATGCATTCGTATGGTCATGTCGGACAAGCGTCACTTGTCGACCTATGTCAGCGCACAGACGCCTTGGATCGGCAAACTTCGTCCTCTGGCTATCTATACCGACAACGGACCGGAGTTCGCAAATGAGCATGTGAACGGCGTCCTTCGCGCTGCTCGAGTAGACGGCACGAAACCGCCGGCAGGGGAACCTGACGCTCGGCCTTTTATCGAGAGCCTTTTCCATTCGATTGGCCATCTGGTTGCTCCGTATTTCGAAGGAAGAACGTTCTCATCTGTTTCGGAAAAGGGCGACTACGACCCAAAGCTACATGCGTCATTGTTGGTCGATGAGCTGATCCAAATCTACATCTTCGCGATCTGCGACATCTACCACAATAAGCCGCACTCTGGTCTCGGCGGGAATACACCGCACAACGAGTGGGTTCAGGCTACCCGTGACTTCCCGATCCTATACCCACCAGGGCCAGAAGAAATGCTTCAGATTTTCGGCATGAAATCCAAACGCGGGATGTCGGACTACGGGATCACAGTTTTCGGCATCACCTACAGCAATGAAGAGGTCCAGCGTCTTCGGACGAAGCCTGAATTTACTGAAGTTGAAATCAAATACGACCCGGAATGCGTCGCCCACATCTCTGTGAAAGGAGACAAAGGTTGGTTCGTAGTCCGCAACACCATCGATCTCGACGAGAACATCACTATCGCGGAATGGATGGCGGCCCGTAAAGAGCTGAAAGACCACTACGAGACCGCCAACCAACAAGGTCTCAACGTCATGTACGACGCGATCAATCGCCTTCGTGCCATTGGCGAGGCCGCTACCCTCCGTGCCGGCCTCACACCAAGCGCACCAACTGCCAAAGATTACGATCGATGGGATGCCGAATTGTACGGTCCTTGGGCGGCTATCGCCTCGGAAAATAAGCCGGCACTGAACACTGATGGGATCCTGCCGGAGAACCCCCTGCGGGATGGAAACGTCGCAGATCTTGCGATGCTCTTCACCCAGAACCGAAAGGCAGCCATCGCGGCCGAGAAGGCGGCAGCAGCCCCTTCAGACGATGAAGAAACCACCGAAACTACCACCGAAGAAGCCATGTCGGCCTTCGATTATGATCAGGAGTATTAAGATGAATGAAGAACTATCCGAACTGCGTATCCGCGAAGCCAGCCGTTATGTTGAGAGCGCCCGGTGCACGGAATTGCAAAAACGGCTCCGGGAGTTTGCGCAGAACGCCCATGATTGCTTGAAGGGCGGTGGCACTCGTCATCGCACCTTTGCCGTCATCGGTGCTTCCGGTTCAGGAAAGTCAACGTCGCTAAAGCGAGCATTCGACCGGATCGAGGCGTTCCAGCCGTATGTCAACAAGTACGGTGAAACGATCCAACCGCTTATTAGCTTGGAAGTGCCGCGCCCCAGCTCTACGAAAGACCTCGTTATCAAGGTGCTTCAGGAGATGAATCTTCCTGTGAAGCAGCGTCAGAATGAGCATGAACTATTCGCCATCGCGAAACAGCAGCTGAAAGCCCGCGGCGTATTGTTCTTGCACCTCGATGAAGCACAAACGCTCCTGCGCGCTAAGACGCGTAACGCGGTATCCGAACTCCAGGAACGCCTGAAGAGCTTGCTCTCCGTCCCTGACTGGCCGCTACATACCATTTACAGCGGCGTGCCGGAACTTGCTGCCTTGTTCAATGGTGATCAGCAACTGCCGAACAGAGCTGAGGTAATGCGTTTCTCAGCGCTCGCGTGCCCGGGAGATGAACACATCATGCGCAGCGTGCTGAAGGAGATTGCTGAAAACCATTGCGGGCTTTCGTTATCACCCGAACTGGACACTGATGACTTTTTAGGCCGCCTCTGCTCAGCCACCCAAGGCTCGTATGGGACCATGATTGAGATGATCAGGGAAGCCTGCTTCACCGCCCTTGCCGTAAGCAAAAAGAAGCTGGAGCCAGGCGCTTTCGCACGCATCTACGAACGCTACTCGGGCTGCAGGCCTGCAGACAATATCTTCAAAGCCAAAATTTGGCGCGACATCGACAGGGCAAACGCTTTGGCGGACCTCGCTCCTGCCATGCCAACTAGCCGTCGGAGGACCACCAACTAATGCAGCTTCCAGTAACAGTTACCTTCCACGATGACGAGACGCCACTCAGCTTGGCGTCCCGTCTTGCGATCGCAAACGGATATCGTTCTTTGGCGGAATTCCTGTCATGCACTGATGTACGAGCGGCAGCTATCCGACACTGCGAAGACAGTGCTATCGAGCAGCTTTCAACTTGGTCCGGGATTCCCAAGTCCCGGATCTCGCGCCACCGAATCCTGGGAGGCACCGCCTCCTGGGATTTGGGTGAGGCAACCTTCACGAAAAAAATGCGCCCCGGAAACCGACACCGATTCTGCCCCAAGTGTGTCCTCGATGATCACGCGCGAACTACCGGGAGACCAGACGCAGCGCCCTATGTCCGGGCATATTGGAGTGTTCGATTGGTGGACACATGCGCAGTGCACGAATGCCCGATCACTGAGGTCGATGCTGGCGTAACTGAAGCAAGCGACTTCTCATCCTTCGTTGTTGGCAATCTTGCTGTTCTGAAGAAAGCTTGTGAAATGCCCAGTAATGCTGCCGGCGCGATTCTCGCTCGATACGTCGCTGCGCGGATCAACGGCGACCGTTCGAACCCTTTCTTGGACAGCCTTGAGTCGACGGTTGCTTTTGAGCTCTGCGACAGACTTGGTCAGGTCGTCAGACGTCATAACGCTGTTCACCGAGACATCCTGAAGGCCAACAATGACGTCTCGCTGGGTTTCTCCATCGCCTCTCAGGGTCCAGAAGCCATCGAGGATTTTGTTAAGTCCACCGTAGCGTCGACCGAAACGCCAAATCGCAGCTACCGAACTTTCTTTGGATCATTGCGATCTTGGTTGACCCTCCATCGCGACGAGCCAAAGTTTCGAGAGGTTGCTGAGCTATTCCAAAGCATTGCCGAGAGATGGTTTCCATTGGGGATCGATGATGTTTTCATTCTGCCGACAAAAGAGAGGAAGATTCATTCGGTCACAACCGCGAGCGCTCAGTGGGGCCTGACTGAAGGAATCGTTCGAACGACCCTCGAGGACGCTGGAGTGATTGAAAAGAGCGACCTGCCCCACAACAATGTCGTTTTCGACGCGGCATCCGCAGATACGATTTTTGGCAAGCAACAGACAGGGATGTCGATCCGCGATATCCAGAGAGAGTGGCGGCTACCGCAACCCCAAATTCGTGGGCTCGTGCTCAGCGGTTTTCTTCCAAAGGTAGATGGTAGCGGTGGACGCGCCGGATCCCGGATCGTTGTCAGTCGCGTTGTGTTCGAGGATCTGAAGCAAAAAATCGACGGGGATAACGTCCCCTCCTCAGAGCTCACAGATCACATCCCGCTCCGCGAAGCGGCAACGAGACAGAACGGGAATTTGGAAGCAATCTTGCAAGCGGTTCTCGTAGGGAAACTGAAGATCGTGCGATCCGGAGGGAGCTACTTCACCAACCTTTGGGTCAGCCGTCAGGAGTTGGCACGTCTTAATAGCGACGATCTTTCCACCTGATCTCACTGCTGTAGAATATAGCCAGCTAATTAAATCATATTCTGATCCACCCAAAAACACCCGCTTCGCCGGGTGTTTTTTTTATTTTGTCACGGAAATCAGGACAGACCTATCGGAGCATTTATGCGTGACCGCCTGACGAAACCAAATCCAACACTAGGAAAGCCAATGGGTTAGCTGGCTCCGTGGACAAACCAAGGGAGCGCAATCAATCGGAGCAGAATTTCCGGTTTCGCGTCGTCGAGGAGGTCGACACGAAACACGCTGCAGCCGACCTGATGGTGAGGAGGAGGAACAGCTTGGACTATGTGTTCGATTTCAGCTTT
>Ga0079104_1002329_pt1 | contig 10432 bp, 5 predicted proteins | sample MedtruBG_FD_76829 | JGI IMG/M metagenome (GOLD analysis project Ga0079104, IMG submission 76829) | Root nodule microbial communities of legume samples collected from California, USA - Medicago truncatula BG | ecosystem: Host-associated > Plants > Roots > Nodule | place: USA: California... | reverse complement strand
ACGACGGCGGATGTTGGCGGTGGAGAAATAGTCGGTGGTGCGGATGGGCGACCACGGCGCCAGGTGGCGGAGGTTGCGCTGGTAGAACGCGCTTTCGAGCTCGGCTTGATCGGGGGAGAGGATCGCCAGCGTGAGGCGCGGGCAGGGCAGGGATAACAGTGGCATCGAGCGCTCCTTGGCGAGGGATCTGCTGGCAGAGTCGCGCAATATGGTGGAGAGCGGCAAGATATGGAGAAGCCGAGGCGAAAAAAAGCCCGCTAGGAGCGCGGGCGAACCGTAGTTTCTTGAATGAGCGGGGGGATTTTATCGGTTCGCGGGACGGAGTGCGGTGAAGAAAAATTCATCGTGCAGGGCGGTGGGCTCGACGTGTTTGTTGAAGGAAATATACCAATCACCAGATGCGACGAAGCCCGCATTGGGCGGGCTCTGTCGTTGAGGGTCGATGGGCCTCGAACGGTTGGTTCGGACTCGTAACTGAAGGCCGTCGCCGCCGGTCAATATGTACTCCGAAATCTTTCAGTCAGGGGGCTTGGATTAGGCCTTGGAATACATTTCAAAATGGATCTGCCTGAAGCGCTGTGAAGCCCAATAGCCCTGAAACCCCCGTATTTACTGGATTTCAGGCACAAAAAAAGACGTCCGGGGACGTCTTTAGATGATGAAGTGGCCGGGGTAATTTGAATTGGATTTTTAGGTGCTTGATTTAACTTAGTAATGTGAGTTTGTAAAAAACTTTGGAATACCAATTGGAATACCGCGAGGAACTGGGTCGAGCACAATGCATCGTATCCGTATCTTTTTGATGAAGGCCGAAAGCAATCTCTATTTACTTGAAACCGGGCAAGCTGAGCATGCCGCCACTGGTGCGCTTACCAAAGCCAGTGGGCATGAGGATTTTGTGCTTCTTCATCTCTGCGAGTACCGCCAACCATTCGGTTTTGCCAAAACGCAGCTTGGTGTCATTCCAGCTATGCATGACTTCGCCCACGATGGCTTCATCGGAAATCGGGCGGCCTTCGAGAATAAAGTCGTTCCAGGCGGCATAGAGCGTCACAGTCATTTCGCAACGATCTGTATCCCAGTCCCGCATTAGTTCGATGACCTGCTCAATGGTGGCCTGCTCAGCGACCGACCAGGCGTTGCTATATGCCTGCCGATGCTGCCCTGCTTGGGAAAGTGGGCGGTAAGCATGGCCAACCGTCTCGCGCTCGATGCGCTCATACCACTGATGGGTTTGCATCTCACCTTCGACCTTATTCATCAACTGGCGATCGTGGGGGCCGGCGGCGTCGCGCAAGTAGTTACCTTGGATCGCGGCGAGCCGGGCTGTGTGTTCGGCCAAATAAATCACCTTCTGCAGCTTGCGTTGGCCGAAGGTGCGTTGGCTATGTAGCTGATGAGTGATTTCTGCGGCGAGCAGGGTGCGGGCTACTTGCCGATCCGTGGTAACGAGAGCCTGCTGGACATCTTCGACCAGCGCACGTTCGACCAAGGTGTTAGCCAACTGTTCGTTCAACTGGCGGGCCTGGGTGAGGCGGGTTTTGAGTTGGTCACAGAAGCCCATTAGTTGGTCGACTTTGGCGACGATACGATGTTGTTCTGGAAGAGGGGGTAAAGGGAAGTCAATCGCCGCAAGTCTCGATGCGCTTAAGTGAGCAATATTTGTGGTCTGCTGCGCCGCCTGTTGAAAACGACCACTGTGCATACACGTTTGAAAATACCGCAATGCATATGTCGGTATTACGCATTCGTATACCCGGAAACGGAGTAGTGTGTTTTGAAAGCAAACTCCAGGTATTTCTCCATTAAAAAATGCTGGGCGGCCTACCAACTCTTTGCTCTGGCCTTCGTTTAAAAGGATGTCCCCGGGTTGTAACCGAAAGATTTCTTGCTCTGCGGGGGTGAAGTTCATCTCTTTAACGTCCGACAAGTCGAGCGCGTTTTCTTTGACGTTAGCTACCCGTAGATAGGGCGTCATGTGCTCGCCAAAGTGATCCTTCGGGGATCGTTGACGCCCAAGTTTGATTTCACCAACTTGAGCAACTCTTGCTATCGTCCATCCGCTAGGCAGATCAAATGAGGCAATTTCTGAGGTTGCTTCAATTGTTTGTTGAGGCTTTTTTGATTTGCGGGAATTCACGGCTAGTTGATTCTTTTCCTCGACCCGTTTTAGCGTTTCGAAGGCCGGTTCATCGTTGGGATTTTGCTGTACTAGTTTGCCCATCATAGCTAATTGCAACAGATTTTTTCTGAGGGTTTCGATGCTGGGTTCAGTGGTGAACAGAGTATGGAAGTGTTCGGTCAGGCGCTTCCAGTTGGTGGCGAAGTCGTCGGCGTCGCTAGCTTGGATCAGGCTGTCGAGCAGCGCCTGTACCAGTTTGGTATGAGCGCTTTCGGCGTTGACCTGCTGGGCTTCCAGGTGGTCGCACAGGGCCATCAATTCATCGACTTTGGCGACGATGCGGTGTTGTTCGGCGAGGGGCGGTAGCGGAACTAAACAATTCGCCACATCTTTTAAATACAAAGCAGACACAGCTGTAGCCGACGAAGCCCCCAGCATCCATTGTTGAGCAAGCGTCGTCTGAAGATACCGAAGCATGTACCTGTAGAAAGTGTTCACTGATGGTTTTACTAGGATGACACTTCCCATTAAGCAAAAAACCTGATCAGTCTCCACTGCGGCGCATCGCCCAATAGTGCCGCGACTACAGATTAGAATGTCGCCTCGATCAGGATTGCAGCGCTCACGGTACTTGAGTCCATTTTCAACAGTCACGAACTGGGTGCTCTCAAAAAGCACACCGGAGTCAGTGACGTCCTTTGCCGTCAAAAGAGGCATCCCAGAGGGTGCTTTAGGAGGTGATAGATGCTCACCATCGGTCAGTTTGATTACACCTTTAGCTAAACGGAACCACTGCCAGCCTCTAGGTAGCTCAAAAGGCTTTTCATCCTCCGCAATCTCTGCCAGCGGCTTTGGCTTCTTGATCTTGCCCTCAGCCACCAACCGCGCCTTTTCTTCGGCTATTCGCTTGAGCAACTCACTGGCCGGCTCATCACTGAGATCTTGCGGCACCAACTTGCCGCGCACCGCCAGTTCCAGAATCAGCTCGCGCAGCTTCTTGATTCCATTGGGCGCACCGGCCAACAGCGGCAAACTCTCGGTGAGCAACGCCGTCATACCTGGCGCTCCAGGGCTTCGGCCAGCACAGCCTTAAGTTGGTCGCGTAGGTTGCTGATTTCGCCTTGCAGGCTGGCGTAGCTGCGCAGCAGTTCATCCGGGTCGTGGCATATCTGCTCGCCGATGTGCGGGTTTTTGCAGTCTAGGTTCCAGTTGCGCGCTTGCAGCTCTTGAACGCTGACCTTCCAGGCAAATTCGTTTTCCACCCGTGCAGCAAAGCCATCGGCCTCGTTGCCCCACCAGGCCTCTTCCACAGCGAACTCTTCGATGCGCATGGGGCGAGTCTTGGAGTAGTTCTTAACGCCTGCCGGGTACTGGTGTTCGTAGAACCACACATGTTTGGTTGGCGTGCCCTTGGTGAAGAACAGCAGGTTGGTCTTGATGCTGGTGTAGGGGTTGAATACGCCGTTGGGTAGGCGAACGATGGTGTGCAGGTTGCACTCGGTCAGCAGCTTTTCCTTGATCCGGCTTTTGATGCCTTCGCCAAACAAGAAGCCATCGGGCAGTACCACAGCGGCGCGGCCACCGTCTTTGAGCAACTGCATGATCAGCACCAAAAACAAATCGGCGGTTTCTCGGGTGCGGAAAGCGGCGGGGAAGTTGGTTTCGATGCCGTCCTCTTCCATACCACCGAACGGCGGGTTGGCAACAATGCAATGTACGCGCTCGCTCGGCCCCCAACTGATCAACGGCTTGCTTAGGGTGTTGTCGTGGCGGATCTGGTTGGGCACCTCGATGCCGTGCAGGATCATATTGGTGGTAGCCAGCAGGTGTGGCAGCGGCTTTTTTTCCACGCCGAAGATACTGGCCTGCAGTGTGCGCTCGTCCTCGGCGGTTTTTACATAGCGACTGCGCTTGTGTTCGATGGCACAGGTGAGGAAGCCGCCGGTGCCGCAGGCCGGGTCCATGACCTTTTCGTCCAACTTCGGATCGACCATACGCACCATAAACTCGGTGACTGGGCGCGGGGTGTAGAACTCACCAGCGTTACCCGCGTTCTGTAGGTCACGCAGCAGTTGCTCGTAGAGGTTGCCGAACTCGTGGCGCTCCTGGGCCTTGTTGAAGTCCACGCCTTCCTGAATCTTGTTGATCACCTGGCGCAGCAACTGCCCGGACTTCATATAGTTGTATGCGTCTTCAAACACGCTGCGCACCACAAAGGCTGACGGCGTGTTGCTGTACTCGTGCAGATTCTGCAACTGGGGAAACAGGTTGTTGTCGATAAAGTCCTTCAGCGCATCGCCGGTCATGCCTTCCGGATCGGATGCCCAGGTACGCCAGCGGCAACTGTCGGGAATGGGCGAGCGGTAGTTGTCGTCCATCAGCTCCCATTCCAGCTCACGGTCATCAAAGATCTTCAGGAACAGCAGCCAAACCAACTGGCCGATGCGCTGGGCGTCGCCGTCTACGCCAACGTCTTTGCGCATGATGTCCTGAATGGACTTGATGGTGGAGCTAATGGACATGAAGTTCTCTCAACGCGTACCGCAAGGGGGGCGGAATTCTACCGGATAGTGGGGGCCACTGCTTTGGCATGTCGTCGGTGTTTAGCCCTTAGCTTGCGTAAAGTTCGTCTTCCAGCTCATGTATAGCCTTGTTGTAGCCAGCCTTACCGCCAAAGGCCTTGACCAGCTCGATGGGGGCACCGAACTGGCTAAAAGGGTCGAGCTGGAGGATTTTGATGTCCTCAATATGCTCGATACCGGTATCGGCGTATTTATCCAGCAACGCCTCCAGCACCTGGCGTGCTGCGCCAGAATACTTGGCGAAATAGTTGCGCTTTTTCACCTGCTCGGCTCGCTCACTCCGTGATAGGGCAGGCTGATCGAAGGCGACGTGGCAGATCAGGTCGAACGGATCGAGCGGCTTGCCCTGTTTCTTTTCCACTTCTTCGGCCAAGGCTTCCCACATCACGCCCTGGACAGCCATCTCCTCGATGATGACTTTCTTTTGTTCGGCATCACTCCAGCGCCGGAGGAAGTCATCCAGCGAGGCGAACTGCTTTTGCACGCAGGTGCGGGTGTAGTCGTGCAGTGACTCGGTTATCAGTCGGCCATCCGGACCGTAATACTGCACACGCTCGGCGATGACATAAATCGGGACGTTGTCGATGACATACTTGATGCGTTTTTTGCGCTCATCTTCGCCGGTGAAATCCAGGTCATCACCCTCGTTATCGTTGCCTGCGCTTATGCCATCTTCATCGGCAAGCGGGTCATCCGGCGGTACGGGGGAGTCATCGCCTTCTGGGGCGTAGATCACTACTGGGTCGCCGTCGAAGGCCGGGTCGGCAAACAGCTCGGTGGCCTTTTTGAAGTCCATGATGGTGAACCAGTATTTGCCGTAGTCCTCATTGATGCGAGTACCGCGACCGATGATTTGCTTGAACTCGGTCATAGATTTGATGTGCTGGTCGAGCACGATCAGCTTGCAGGTCTGAGCATCGACGCCGGTGGTCATCAGCTTGCTGGTGGTGGCAATCACCGGGTAGCGCTCTTCCGGGTTGATAAAGTTATCCAGCTCGGCCTTGCCTTCCTGGTCATCGCCGGTGATACGCATGACGTATTTGCGATTCTCGGCCACGCGTTCAGGGTTGAGGTTGACCAAAGCTTGGCGCATGCGCTCGGCGTGGTTGATGTCGTCGCAGAAGACGATAGTTTTCTGAAACGGATCGGTGGCCTTGAGGAGCTCGGTTACTTTTTGCGCCACAAGCTGGGTACGCGCCTCGATAACCAGAGTGCGGTCCATATCCTTAAGGTTGTAGATGCGGTCTTCGATCAGCTCACCGTTCTTATCGAGCATGCCTTTGGGTGGCCGCCAGCCTTGCAGGTCTTTGTCGAAGTCAATGCGCACCACTTTGTAGGGGGCGAGAAAGCCGTCTTCGATGCCTTGCTTCAAGGTGTAGCTGTAAATCGACTCACCGAAGTAAGTGATGCTGGATACTTCTTTGGTTTCCTTTGGTGTGGCGGTAAGGCCGACATGGGTGGCGCTGGAGAAGTAATCGAGGATTTCACGCCAGGCGGAATCCTCGGAGGCGCTGCCACGGTGGCATTCGTCGATCACGATCAGGTCGAAGAAGTCGCGGGAGAACTGCTTGTAGATGTTCATCTCTTCTTCAGTACCGGTGACGGCCTGATAGAGCGACAGGTAGATTTCGTAGGAGGTATCGATCTGGCGTTTGGCGATTTTGGTCATCGCCTGGTCGAAGGGCTTGAAGTCGTTGTTTTTGGTCTGGTCGACCAAGATGTTGCGGTCGGCCAGAAACAGGATGCGTTTCTTCTGTTTCGATTTCCACAGCCGCCAGATGATTTGGAAGGCGGTGTATGTCTTGCCGGTGCCCGTAGCCATCACCAGCAGGATCCGGCCTTGGCCGCGCGCCACAGCCTCGACGGTGCGGTTGATGGCATTCATCTGGTAATAGCGCGGCATGCGCCCGGAGCCGTCGTCGTAGTAGGGCGCTTCGATCTTGTGTTGGGCAGTAGTGTCCAACCCCTTCCACTGGCAGTAGCGCTGCCAGAGCTCGGCAGGGCTAGGGAATTGATCAAGGGTGAGTTCGGTTTCTACCTGGCTGCCTGTGCCACTGCGGTCGTGAAACAAGAAGCCATCTCCATTGCTGGAGAACGCGAACGGTACGTCCAGCGCCTCTGCATAGCCCAGGGCTTGTTGCATACCGGAGCCTACGGAGTGCTTGTTATCCTTTGCCTCGATCACAGCGATTGGCAGGTTGGCCTGGTGGTAGAGGATGAAGTCTGCGCGGCGTGCTTCGCCACGGCTGTGAAGTTTTCCCCGGACGATAATGCGGCCTTTGGTAAAGCTGACTTCCTCGCGCACCTGCTTGTGCATGTCCCATCCAGCTAGCTGAATGGCTGGGGCAATGTACTTGCTGCAGATGTCCCGCTCGGAAAGCGACTTTTTGTCCATAACCCCAATTCCCTTTCAAGCCGGCCTGGTCGCTCCATTCCGGCACTGCTGATCGTGCTCGATGGGCGTAAATGTACCTTGTTTGATGGTGGCACGGGGGAAGATCACATTTTGGTGAGGGAGCTTCAGGCAAGACTAGCCGAGGCCATAGCAAGACTATCGTTTAACTTCGTCCCTACAGTGCTTTTATCTTGGATCGTGCGCTACGTCAGGGTGAAGGTGACTTGGAAGCAACGCCATTAGGCAATCGGCAAAGGAACCTTAAGAAATTTGGACCCTGTACTTTCCTGTCAGGCGCGAGGTGTATCCAGCGGGATGGCCTATTCTCAATTTAGTGGCGGTTTTTGGCGGCGGACTCAATCTTTCGACGTGAAGCTGAGGGCTGCGTACCGTAGACTCCAAGTTATAAGTGGCACTATGCTACTCTCTATTAGAATTTCCACGGAAGGGTGCTCGATGTCGCAAGATCTCCTGCTTACACAGAATGCCCAATTCTACCGCCCTACGGCACCTTTTACTAAGGCTATGCTTACGGTAATCCTCGAAGCTGCCAGCTCCAATATGACTATTGGTAGTGTGTTTATTGCGGACATCCTGGACCAAGATGACGCGCTTCCAGACGGTAGTGAGTTTTCCTATAGCCTTCGTGTCTTCAAGACCGACCGTGATGTACATTTTTGGCAGCAGCCACTCAAAGATACGATCTATGCGTTCATTTTGATCATTGCCATAGATGGCTGTATCGCTATATTTAAAAAGTCGTGTGCCAGCATAACGGAAAGCATGGACAAGCATGCGACGCTAATTCGGACTGGTGAGCTGACCTCGGCTTTTAGCGACGTCGATGCGCAGTATCAAAAGATGGCGACCCGTAATATGACTGTCTCCGATCGAGCAATGCGTGGTCGGGCCTTTGAAGCTTCAGATCTGAAGGGGCTTATGTCTGTACATGCTGCGGGGAGGTCAATACCTTACTTTTTCAAACTTAAATTGAAAGGGCGTACTAAAACTATTTCCGCGCAGAGCGGACGAGTGGTCGAGGCATCCGAGCGAAAATCGATACATCACGCCGAGGAATGGGCTAAGGCACAACTGCACGATATTCATCATCCTTCAGCTGAAAAAGATTTCCTCAATAATTTCGCAAAATTTATCGAGCTTGATTTAGTCTGGAAATCGAGTGCGCCAAACGCGATTTTGCTGGAGTATTCGTTTTTTGTTGAAAACGTAATAGATCAAGGTATCCCTATTTTTTACACAACCAAACATGGTCGTGTTATTGAGATGACATCTAAGCAGATCAGGTCGTTGATTGCGGAAATGGAACAGGTTTACGAAATTGGTCCCGGTCCCGAATTCGAACTCCTAGGTAGTTTTAGGGCAGCCACGCTCAAAAAGAATCTTCACTCGATTGCCGTAAATAGCCGGGCACTCCGAAATATTCACTTTGAACAGAACGGCAAACGGGTCACGCTCCAGGCCTATATCAAGAAGCAGAGTTTGGCAACTATCACATTCACCGACCCAAAGTACATGTATTTTATGGGTCAGTGCTTTGAAGATGGTGCGGGGATCAACGAAATCCCTTCAATGCTACGGACTTTAAAAGTCCTACCTACGCTAGTCGCGGCGACCTCTGAGAAAGGTGTAATTACAAAGAAGATAACTAAGTTTGATTCCACCTCGGTATTTGATATCGTTGAAATAGCTCATGGTGCTGACGATTTCGTTTATTGCGATGATTTAGGCAATGAGTGGGCAGATCACATCACATTTAATCAAACTGATTTTTCGGTGTCTTTCATACACTCCAAACATGGGAAGCCTAGCAAGTCGGCCAGCAATCTCCATGATGTCGTTGGTCAAGCCATCAAAAATATCGGTAATATGGACGTTGATCCGAAGCTGTTTCTAAAGAAGTACAAGGAAAAGCTTCAAAAGAAATACAGTGGTGGTCTTTTGAATCGCACGAGAAAAAGTATTCCTGGCAAATTCGAGGATTATCTTTCCAAGATTAGGCAGGACTATCGATTCAATCGAAGGTGTATAATTTGCTGCTCATTCATATCGAAGAAAATCATTGAGAAGGAGTTCAAGAAAATCCAAAAAGGAAAGAGTGTGGCAGGTAACATAACTCAGCTTTATTGGATCTTGTCGTCGTTCGTGCATGCCGCTAAAGAAGCGGGAATACATCCAATCGTTTATTGTCAAGAGTAACTTTATAAAGCATCACGTAGATACGAGCGTTAGATCACTGGCTTCTATAATTCCCTTATCGCTTGCGGATCAAAAGAGCTGTGAACTCGCCGTATTGTATTTAGCCAAAGCCGCAACAAAATCACCTGTCGAAGGACAGGTGATTTTGTTGGTTTCAGTAATCGCTACGAAAACTATACGAAAACTTTCATCGCCCCGATCAAGATGCCGATCGTCACCGCGAGCATGGAAGCCATACGAATGGACAACTTAAGATCAGATTTAGCGATCTCTGCAGTCAACCGATGATCAATTTTAGATATTTCGGAAGTCAGCCGATGATCAGCTTTAGCCAGTTCAGCTGTCAGTCGCTGCTCTAGATTGGTGAGATCACTTTTCGTCGCGAGTAGTGTGAGCATGTCAGATTCCAATGCTTGGATAACAGCTTCGGCTTTGAGCTCAGGTACGTCGATTGCGCGCAGTGCCTGATACATCGCCAGTTCCATTTTCATTAAGGCCTCCAAAAACAAAAAAAGGCCTTCCCCACGACGGGAAAGGCCCGTCGTGGGTGGGAAAGTCATACTTCCATCGACATTCAAGTCGACTGTCCGCGCTGCCGGAAGCTATGCGGTCATTTGGTGGATCCTGCGGAGAACCGCAGCGCCGTCTTGAAGATCCTGGCGGCTGGCGTGCTGAACGAATCAGCTAGATGCAGAGCAAAAATGCCCCTGAGGCCTTTTGCTGTCAATCCGGTAATCGGTTTTCGACTGTTTCTTAATGTTGTATGAGGCTCCCTCCTGCCTGCGCTCACCACCACCTTCAGACTCGGGTTGTTGAGGATCGACGTCGAGCGGCCTCAATTATCGGCCGAGGTACGTAGCGGTAATTTGTGTTCGCTCATGCCCGAGTTCACGGCTGATAATTTGGCGAGCAGTACGGTCTTGAGAACGCTGCATTGGGGTCAATTCCTTGGACGATATACCTCCTACCGCCGGAGCCTTCCATCCTGTCAAAGCTACGTAACGGCTTTGTGCGTAATGATGACGCAGCCCATGCATGTGGCTCAGGCCTGCTGCCTTGCACTGACCATCGTAGGTGTTTCTTTGCTGGATATACGTTTTGTGAGCCGGGATTAGT
>Ga0079104_1002309_pt1 | contig 10516 bp, 6 predicted proteins | sample MedtruBG_FD_76829 | JGI IMG/M metagenome (GOLD analysis project Ga0079104, IMG submission 76829) | Root nodule microbial communities of legume samples collected from California, USA - Medicago truncatula BG | ecosystem: Host-associated > Plants > Roots > Nodule | place: USA: California... | reverse complement strand
ATAGAAGATTACCCAATTACAAACGGAGTAAAAACATTTTCTAAAAAAGAATTAGAGGAGATTATAAAGAATAGTGGAATTTTTAATTATAAATTTTATTATCCATATCCAGATTATAAATTACCAACAACTATCTACTCGGATAAGTATTTGCCTAAAAAAGGTGAACTTAATAATAATATGAGGAATTTTGATAGAGAGCGTATTATTACATTTGATGAAACTAGAGTGTACGATATGATTATAAAAGAAAATTTATTTCCCATATATTCGAATTCGTACTTAGTAGTTTTAGAAAAAGGGAGGAATTAATACGTGAAGAATGTTATATACTCTAAGTATTCTAATGATAGGGCTGACAAATTTAAAATTAGAACTGATATTGTAGAGGACTTAGAAAATAGATTTGTTCGTAAGAAAGCACTTACGCAAGAAGCTAATACTCATATTGATGATATTTATGAAAATTATAAATTATTATCGGAAGCATATAAAGGATCAAAGATATGTATAAATAAGTGCCACAGAATAGATGATGGATTAGAATTTGAATATATAGAGGGTAGTACGCTAGAAGAAGAATTAGATGAACTATTGAAGAAGAAAAGATATAGTGAATTAGTAAATAAAATACAGGAATATGTATCTACTATAGAGAATGGAATTGGAACAGGAAAATTTAAAAAAACAAAGGATTTCATAAAGATATTTGGAGATGTCAATTTACCATCATCATTAAGAGCTGGTGATATCAATGATATTGATTTAGTTTTTAGTAATATTATAGTAGGGGAAAAGTGGAATATTATAGATTATGAGTGGTCTTTTGATTTTTCTATACCTTTTAATTTTATTATTTATAGGGCTCTACATTACTATATGTACGGTTCAGCTAAACGCCACGAAGTAATAAATCTAGGGTTGTATAAATTAATGGGGATTACGGATGACGAAATAGTACAATATGATATTATGGAAAGGAACTTTCAATCTTACGTTTTGGAAACCTTAGTTCCAACAAGAGATTTATATACTACAATCGCAGAAATGAATATCAATGTTCAAAATGTTATTGAACGAGAGAGGAAAAATTCCTATAAAAAAACTATACAAGTATTTTATGATTACGGTAAGGGATTTACTGAATCTCAATCGTATAAATTCATTCCACAAATAGAGTCTAATGATAAAGTGGAATTTGAAATTCCTTTAACATCTGATACACAGCAAATTAGAATTGACCCTTCAAATTATGTGTGTATGGTAAACATTGATAGAATATTAGGGTACAATGAAAATTATTATTCGTTAGATGCAATTACAAACGGAGTAAATTTAGCAGAGAGATTCATATTATTTTCAACTGATGATCCGCAGATAGTATTATCTGATATAAAACCAAATACAACTAGGATAGAGGTTAAATTAGAAGTACAAATGATATCTAAAGAAATTGCGGTGAGGCTGTATAGCTTTTTGCAAGAAAAAGAAGATAAGTTAAAACATGAGGATTATGAGATTGAAAGGCTAACAAAAGAATTAGAAGAAATATATGAATTAAGAGAGCTAATAAGCATTATGGAAAAACAATTAAAGAATAAAGAGGAAGAATTGAAAAGTAAAGAAAAATATATTAATGAAATTCATGATAGTAAGGGATGGAAAGTTTTGTGTAGGGCAAAAAGGGTATTAGGTAGATAGAATGTTACGTAAATATAAAGTGAAATTTTCGAATTGTGATTATATGAAAATGGAAGGGTAGAAACATGGATATAAAGCTGATAAAAGAAAGTATAGCTGGGGCAGATGTGATATCATTTGACATATTCGATACATTAATTTTTAGAATAGTCAATGAACCTGAAGACATATTCACATTAATGGGATATATTTTAAAGATAAAGGGTTTTAAAGAAATTCGGCAAAAGGGTCAGCAAATGGCGAGTATGAAGGTTGAGAGAGAATATGGATTTCCGCATGCTGATATAGATGAAATATATGAATACATTAAGCAGACATCTGATATAAAAGTTGATTGGGAATATGTTAAAAATTATGAGCTAGAAATGGAGTTAGACTCACTAGTTTGCAACAAAGAAATGCTTGAGGTTTACAAGTTTGCTAAGAATTCTAATAAAAGAGTAATTGCTACAAGTGATATGTATATAAAATCAAAGGATGTTAAGCGTTTTTTGGATAAGTGTGGATTCAATGACTTTGATGAGATATATGTTTCGGCAGATTTAAGGAAAACTAAGTATGTTGGAGATATATTTGATGAAATATTGAATATTGAAAAAATTAAGCCAAATCAAATGTTGCATATTGGTGATAACTTTAACTCTGATTTCACTAATTCCAGTAGCAAAGGAATTAAGGCAATACACTACAAGTGTAATCAATTTGATGAGGTTAAAATATCTTCAGATAGTCTAAATTTATTTAATCTTATAAATCATGGTGTTTTGAATGTTGTTAAAAATAACAATAATAATAAGAGCTTTTGGTATTATCTTGGTGCAAGAGTTGGTGGGCCTTTATACATTGGCTTATTAAACTGGATGGAAAAGTGTTTAGAAAAAGAAGAATATGATAATATATACTTTTTATCAAGAGACGGTTACATTTTACATAATATTTTTAAAGAACTTAATTTCGATAATATTCACTATATGTATGCATCAAGAAGGGCATTATTATTAGCAGGGATTGATAAATTAGATGAGGAATCACTAAACAATCTTCCACCATATACTTATGGGCAGCAAGTTAAGGATATTTTGGAATATTTGAATATAGAAGATATAGAACAAAATACTTTACGAGATGCCGGATTCAATAGTGTTAATGATATTATAAGTACTAGAGCTGACTTTGATAAGATGAAGAGGTTATTTTCTTTAAATGAGAAAAGTATATTGAAAAATTGTAAAGAAGAAAGAGAAAATGCAATTAAATATTTTGAAAATTTAAATTTTCTTTCAAGTAATTCAGTAATATTTGATTGTGGATGGAATGGAAGTTCTCAATATTTATTAGATAAGCTTTTGGACAAATGTGAGTATCATAAAAAAAACAAATTTATTTATGCTGGGATAATGAATAATGATAAAAGTAAACGCCAATTGAGAAATAAGAGTTTTGAGAGTTATTTGTTTGGTCATGAATTTAACTACAATTTAGAACAGAGAGTAGTGACTTCAATTGTATTATTAGAGCTTTTCTTTGGCGCACCACATAGCTCTGTTTGGAGATATAGAGAAAATGGTCCTGAACTAGAAGAAATTGAACCGAGCCATGATCATAAACAAGATATATTCGAGGGTATACTATCGTATGTAAAAGAAATCTATGGATTTGTTAAAAAATATAATATAGAAATAAAACCAGAAGACGCATTAAGCGGAATTTTTAAATTAATAGAAGAACCAACAGAAGAAGAAGCAGTTAATATTGGAAATCTACCAAATGTGGATGGCTTTGTAGCACAAAAGAATGAAATGAAGTACATAGCGAAATTAAAGTTGGGTACTTTATTTAAAAATATTAGAACGGAGATATATTGGCCTCAAGCACTTATTGCTAGAAAAGATATTAACCCTATAGTTAAGTATTTTGTGAAAAAAAAATTCCACTTAAAGAAAATAAAATCTGAAAGAAAGGTTAGGAGTATGAGATTATATAACAAAATGCCACATATTAAAAAAGGCCTAAGCATTTTGAAAGATGAAGGTATAATGACTTTTCTTTATAAGTTATATAGGAAGTTGCAAAACAGAAAGAATACTAATAACAATGAGTATTATAAATGGATTAAGGATAATGAATCAGATATATTTGAAAAGAGAGAATTAAGTTATAATCCATTGATATCTATAGTTGTTCCTGTATATAATGTTTTAGACGAGCAACTAGTGGAATGTATAGAGTCTGTTATAAATCAAACATATGATAATTGGCAATTGTGTTTAGTTGATGATGCATCAACATGGGATAGTGTTGTAAAGATACTTAATAAGTATGAAAAGAATCCTAAAATTAATATTGTTTATAGAAAAGAGAATGGACATATTTCACGTGCAACTAATGATGGGATAAGCATTGCTAATGGAGAATTTATTGCATTTTTAGATTGTGATGATGTACTAGCTCCTAATGCGGTATACGAAGTAGCTAAAAAATTAAACGAAGATTCTGAGTATGATTTTATTTATAGTGATGAAGATAAATTGACTGCTGATGGTAAACATAGGCATTCTCCTTTCTTTAAGCCAGATTGGTCTCCAGATACTTTTATGTCATTAATGTATACATGTCATTTTTCTGTTTATAGAAAGAGCATCGTAGATGAAATAGATGGATTACGTACAGAGTTTAATGGAGCCCAGGATTATGACTTTACACTAAGATTCACTGAAAAGGCGAAAAAAATCGGACATATTGATAAAATATTATATCACTGGAGAGAAAGAGAGGAATCTATTGCATCAAATCCAGAAGCAAAGCCATATGCGTTGCAAGCAGTTAAAAGATGCAAAGAAGAGGCACTAAAAAGGCGTGGACTTAAAGGTACTGTTGAATATGTAAATGACATGTTTCAGTATAGAGTTAAGTATACAAATGATGAGGAACCACTTATAAGTATAATTATACCTTCAAAAGATAATTTCAAAATATTGAATAATTGCATTGAATCAGTTAAGAAATATACTTCATACCACAATTATGAAATCATAGTGGTTGATAATGGAAGTAATAATGAAAATAAAAACAAATATGAAGATCTTTGTAAGAAATATAATTGTAGATACCATTATGAAAAAATGAACTTTAATTTTTCAAAGATGTGCAATATAGGTAGTAGAATAGCAAAAGGCGAATTCTATTTATTTTTAAATGATGATATTGAAATTTTTCAAGAAGAATGGTTGGAAATTATGCTAGGACAAGCGAGCCTTAAACATGTTGGAGCAGTCGGTGCGAAGTTATTATATCCTAATAGCAATACTATACAACATATTGGGATTACTAATTTGAAAATTGGACCATCACATAGTCAGATAGGATTTGATGATAGAATAATTTATTATTATGGAAGAAATAGGATGGAGTATAATTTTATTGCAGTAACAGGGGCCTGTCTAATGATTGAAAGGCATAAGTTTGAAGAAATAAGTGGATTTGATGAAAACTTAAGTGTGGCTTATAATGATGTGGATCTTTGTTTTAAATTAGTAGAGCATAAATACTATAATGTTGTCAGAAATGATGTTTCGTTATATCATCACGAATCCATAAGTAGAGGAATAGATGATATTAATGAAGAGAAAATGACAAGGTTATTGAAGGAACGTAAAATTTTGTTTGATAAGCACAAGCAATTTGAAGGATGGGATCCGTTCTATAATACAAATTTGACTGAATGTAAAGTGGATTATGATATTAATTATAAACCTGAGTCTAATAAAATATTGGAGACGAATATAGAGATAAAGAACAAGTGGGTTAGTAATGCTTGTAAAGCATGTATCGATTCAATAAATGTAGGTAGTAACATACGAATTGAAGGATGGGCGTTTATTGAAAGAATTAGGCTTAATAATCTTAACACTAAAAAAATTGTATTAATTGATGAAGACAATAATAATATTATATTTTCTACAGATGTTGTGATTAGAAAAGACGTTACAATTGTGATGAGAAAACAAGGAAATTTAAATTTAAGTGGGTTTTCTTGTACAATAGATTCATCATTGTTAACGAAAAGAACTTATAAGATAGGTTTGCTTTTGGAGAATAAACTATTTAACAAAAAATTGTTTATTGTCACAGATAAAACAATAAATTTAAATTAGTAAATAAATAACAAAATACATTTTATATCATGATATATTTAGGAATAAGACGGTAATTATATCTATGCATTTAATATAGTTAAAAGATATTAAATAGTAAGTACTATTCATAATAATGAAAAGTGCTTACTTTGGAGAGTTATTAATTGGTAGGCAACAATAATTAATACTGGTTTAGGTGACTTTTATAGAGAAGAAAGGAGTGTTATTTCTGAAAACACTTATAATCATTCCTGCATATAACGAGCAGGAATGCATAAAGAAAGTAGTCGAGAATCTTATCGTGAATTACTCAGAATTTGATTATATAGTAATTAATGATTGCTCATCTGATAATACAAAAAGTCTATTAGAAACAAATAATTATAATTATATAGATTTACCAGTAAATCTTGGAATTGGTGGCGGAGTACAAACAGGCTATAAATACGCGATGGAAAAGGGATATGATATTGCTGTTCAAATGGATGGAGATGGACAACATGATCCAAAGTATATCGAAAAAGTTATCGAGCACATTAAACAGGGGAGTGCTGATATTGTAATAGGATCACGTTTTATAGAAAAGGAAGGGTTTCAATCTAGTATATTACGCAGATTAGGAATAAATTTTTTAAGTGCGTTAATTAATTTGGTATCAGGAGTTAAGGTAAAAGATGTTACTAGTGGGTATAGAGCGGTGAATCGAAAGTTTATTGAAATATATGCTCAAGAATATGCTCAGGATTACCCAGAACCAGAGGCAATTGTAAATGCTGCCATGTATAATGCACGAATTTTAGAATATCCTGTAATAATGTCCGAAAGATCTGGAGGAATAAGTTCAATTTCTTCTTTAAAATCAATTTATTATATGATTAAGGTTTCGATTGCTATAATTTTATATCGTATAACATTTGATAAAAGGAGGACAAAAGCTTGAATATAATTTTACAAATATCTTTTATAATAGGAATACTTATATATTTCTATATATTGTTTTATTTGATTAAGAAAAAAAGTTTAAATTTAAAATATACATTATTATGGATATTTTCTGGATTAGTAATGTTAATTGTTGTGATTTTTCCTGAGATTATGATCAATATTACTAAAATTTTAGGGATTATAGATGTGACAAATGGTCTATTTGCATTAATACTATTTTTTATACTTCTTATCTTAATGTCAATTACTAGTATAGTATCAAGTATGAAGGAGAAGAATAAACAGTTAATACAAAGATGCGCTTTACTTGAAAAAAGAGTTAGGGAATTAGAAGAGAGTTATTCTGAAAAAATATTTAAGTGATTGATAATAATATAAGAAAGTTTCAGATAAGTTATTATTATTTTAAGTACTAGGTTATACAAAAAACTTCGTTAACCGTGTTTATTCTAAACAACAATTTTAGTTATAAATAAATATGAAGGCATCAGTTTTAGAGTAATTAATTGGACTTATAGATAAATGTTATTAATAAGTTCTGAAGAAATACTATATGAAAACTAAAGGAAAATCTGATTTTATTATTCAATTATGTATAAATAATTGAATTCGGGTTTATAGTAATTTTATTATGTTTTCTTGAGAATGATACTATACCTATATAATTTATAATATTATTAATTAAGAGAATGGAGGAAATTATGAAGAAAATCAATTATAATAGTAAGAAGTTTTTTTTACTATGTGTATTTGTGTTCGTATGCTTACAGAGTATGTTATTATTTGTCGGAAAGTATAATGAAAGCTCCACATATTTAAATACACCCATAAATATTCAACCAATAGGAGAGATTGCAAAAGGAATAAATATTACGCAAGAGTTACCCCGAATTGCAGTAATAAATGATCTAGATATTCAATTTGCAACATATTCAAAAAATATTACGTCAGATATTAAAATAACAATATTTAAAAATAATAAAGAAGAAGTTTTTTCAACTATTATAAGTGGAAAAGAATTGAAAGATAATGAGTATTATAGGTTACCCATTAATCTAAAAATAGAAACAAATTACATGCCATTATACTTAAATATTCAAGGAGTTGATGGAATAAGTGGAAATTCGGTAACCGTTTTAAGCTCAGATATACATAATAAGGAAAATAGCTGCTACATAAATGATAAAAACTCAAATAGAACATTAAATATTAAAATAAATTCAAATAGTATTATAAACTCTAATATATTGACTAAGATGTCTACAGTACTAACAGCAATATTTTTGGGGATTATATTAGTATTGGGGCTAGATTCATTTGAAAAAGTAAATAAGCTAAAAAAAATATATACATATAGGTATTGGATAATAGCGGTAATATTCATAAGTAGCGTTTTTATACTAAAAATAAATTTTTCGTCATTTGAGGGATACAAAGGAGTTTTGTATAATAACATTAATTCCGTTGAAGGGATGCAGATTGGCACATATAGGGAAATTAGATCAGATGAATGGGGAGTATTGACTCCGTTACAATTATCTCAAGAAGGGAATGATTATAGAGAGAAAAGTGAGCTATTAGGAGAAAATACTGAGGTATCAGTAATTTCGGGAGGTATTCCAACTAAGGATATAAGCATAATAGGAAAGCCTTTTCTATGGGGATTTGTATTATTTGGTAGTGAAATAGGATTTTCGTGGTATTCAGTATCCAAAATGCTATTATTATTGATATTCTCTTATAAATTGATTTATATATTGACATCTAATAAGAAGCATTCAGTAATTGGTTCCGTAATAATAAGTTTTTCACCTGGGATTCAATGGTGGTTTACAACTAATTCACAGTGTACCGAAGCAATAATATGTTGGGAAATGATTATTGTAAGTATTTATAATATTTTTGGTAATTTGAAAAATAAGTACATCAATGCGGCAGTGCTGTTTGTAGCAATGATTGGATTTACATTAGTATTATATCCTCCGTTGCAGATTCCACTATTCTATTTGGGTATAGCATTATTGATAGGTTTATACTTAGAAAATAAGGATAGCCTAGCGCTTACTAAAAATAATCTGTTAATTTTAGGCGGAATTACTGTAGGGTATTTATTTGTAATGTTTATTACATTATCAAATATGTTGCCTGAGATACAGAAAATATTAAATACAGTATACCCAGGAAAGCGACTAGTAGCAGGAGGAACGCTAAGTTTAGATTACCTATTTAATTATATACCTACGTTATTTTTACCTTTTAAAAATGTACAATATTCTAATGCAAGTGAAATCAGTTCATTCATTACATTATTTCCTATTCCTTTGATAGTATATTTTATAGAAAGAAAGAAATATAGTTCCAATATAATTAAAAGTTTAATAGTTTTCATAATAGGATCATTAATATTTATGTACGTAGGATTTCCTAACATCTTAACTAAGGTAACATTAATGAATTTGGTACCAGAAAAGAGATTATATGTAATATTCGGATTAGCATGTACTATTTTCATTATATGCATGTCGAGCTATGAAGAACGATGTAAAGAAAATGCAACATTTCCAATAGGACAAGTATTTATTTATATTGTTGCTGGATATTACATATATAGGAATTATCCAAACTTAGTTGCGTATTTAGGGAAGCTAGCGTTTATAATATGTTTATTATTAATTTCGACATTAATTTATATCTTCAATAGAAATAGAAGTATATTTATGAAAGTATTGCTGTTGCTTACATTTATATCAGGAGTAACAATAAATCCTATTAATTTTGGTATTGAAGAAATGAGAAAAACGCAATTTAGTTTGGATATAATGGATATAAATAAAAAGGATCCGGGAATATGGATAACTGTTAATGATTTGTGGATATCAAAGTATATTTTGGCACAAGGCATACCTGTTTTGAATGCGCTAAATTACCCTCCTATGTTGAAAACGTGGGGGAGTTTAGATAAAGATAATCAGTTCACTGATATATATAACAGATATGCACATGTAGTAATTAATTTAGATGAAAACTCTCAAACTGAATTTAATTTGAGACAGCCGGATGTGTTTCAACTAAATATGTCAGCAGAAGAAGCCGCTAAAGTAGGTATTAAATATGTAGTTGCTAAACAAGCAATAAATCAAGATAATATTAGATTAATTCATGTTGATCACCAAGATAATATATTTATATACAAAGTTACTGAAGATAATAAACGATGATTTTAAATATACTATTATATTATCTTACACTAGAGGAGAGTTGTACATTTGGAAATTAATAATATATCACATTATTTAAGGTGGATATGATGAACCTTTACATTATATTAGATATATTCGGGTTAAATAAGTTTAAATTCATTATACAAGAAGGAGGTAGAGTGTGATAGTATTTTTATTATTGACATATTCAATTTTGAGTGCGTTAGGAATGGTATTAATGAAGATTGGAGGAAAGGAAGCAGGCATAAAAAAAAGAATCAATGGGCTTATTATTGATTTAGACTATAGGTTATTTTGGGGAATAGTGATGTATTTCATGAGTTTTATTTTTTGGATAATGATTTTGAAGCTATTTCCAGTAGTATATATTTCACCGATAGCTTATGGCATAAATTTTTTATTTATAGTGCTGTTATCTTCTTGTATATTGAAGGAAAAGTTAACATTGAGAAGAATTATAGGAGCAATTATTATAATTATAGGTGTTATACTTGCATCCATTAAATTATAAAA
>Ga0079104_1002305_pt1 | contig 10529 bp, 13 predicted proteins | sample MedtruBG_FD_76829 | JGI IMG/M metagenome (GOLD analysis project Ga0079104, IMG submission 76829) | Root nodule microbial communities of legume samples collected from California, USA - Medicago truncatula BG | ecosystem: Host-associated > Plants > Roots > Nodule | place: USA: California... | reverse complement strand
TATTTTTATTAAGATAAGATTTACGGAGGATTAAGATGAATATACTCAAAAGTTACTGTCATTTGTTATCGCTTTTGTATTGTTATTGGCTGCCATCCAAGGCATACTGTTAACTTTTACTTAATTCATTTACTTTGAATAATTTTGCTTAGTACTCACATAATAATTAATGCATTATTTAAATAGGCTAAAGTTATGAAAGGTTGATAATTACAATGAAACGATATATTATATTAATTTTTATATTTCTATTAATATCATTTACTTCCATATCGCAACTTGCTTATGGTCAAGTCGGCAAAACTCTTACTCAAGGTATCTATAGTGCACGAGATGCAAATTTGAAAATAGGTTCTTCTATAACTGCAAAAATTAACTCATTAAATGGTAAAGTTATTATAATGGTTATTGATAGTGACCAGCAGGTGCAAGAATTAGTACGGCTTGGTCCCCAATCACCTGAACACTCTATAAAGCCTCTTGACTATGGGTCATCTATAATAGTTTTTGGCACTAGCTCAGTAACTTTTACTTAAAACCGTTGTCTACAATTATTTTTCTTTATTTTGCAGATAGCAGATAATTGTAGACAACGATTTTTCGCATTCCCCATTTATTTAAAGTTAATCTTTTGTCTATTGTCAAATAGATTTAATTTATCAAAAATATAGATACAAAGTCAATGTATAGTACCTCTCATTCAAACGAATAAATTTTATAATCAAAGCTGATCTATTATTATAATTTTCTAATTAAATCGGATACATGGAGGATTACAATGAGCATATTAAAAAAGCTTCTTTTATTGACCCTTTTTATTTTTTTATTAGATACTTTTAAAATTAATACATATGCCACTCCAAATACTAATAACCAAAATCCAGTTAAAATAGCAGTATTTTTGCTTGATACTGATGAACTGTTTCTCTCCTACTTTTCAGAAAGCCTAAGAAATATCCAAAAAGAAAATGTAAATAAAGTTGAATTTACTTTATTTGATTCAAACAGAAATCAAGGCACTGAAAATGATAATATTACTAAAGCACTTGATCAAGGTTTTGATCTTTTTGTAATAGAACCAGTTACTTTTAAAGTTGAAGAGTTAAGAAATATTTTTGACATGATAAACCAAAGGAATGTTCCATTTATATTATTAACATCACCAAGCAGACAAGTATCAAATTTTGTTAAAGAATATCCTAGGACTGTCATTATAGGTGGCGATGATGAACAATCTGGCATTATGCAAGGCAAACTCCTCATTAACGAGTGGAATTCCAATAAAACATATATTGACCATAATAAAGATAACATAATGCAGTATGTGCTACTAAAAGGACTTTCAAGTGATCCTGCAACTAGCATCAGAAGTAAATATCCAATACAAACACTTAATGAAGCAGGAATAAAGACTCAAGAACTTTTCTCTAATTCTTGTAATTGGGATAAAAATTGTGCAAGAGACACTATAGAATCAATTATCTTAACGCAGAACGGTAAAACTGAAGTAATAATTGCAAATAGTGATGACATGGCAGTTGGTGCTGTTGAAGCGCTCCAAAAGTACGGATATAATACAGGAAACAAATCAAAATATATTCCCGTTGTTGGGGTTGGCGGATTACCAGAGGCTACTGAATTGATAAAACAAGGTTCTATGACAGGGACTGTTATACAAAATCCTGCTGATTATGCAAACGCAGTTTACTCCATAGGAATGAACATTGTTTCTGGAAAAACCCCTCTTATTGGAACAAATTATAAATTTGATGATACAGGTAATACAGTTAGGATTCCTTACAAAGAATATTCTAAACAATCATAGATCCTTTTCCAGTACGAATAACCTTTTTCATTAATCTTCTTATGACAAGGAATTTATTCTTTTAAAGTAAAGTTATATTTTTCTGAATTTAATGATTATATATAATTATTTTGGTCTATAATTATAGTAGACATGAATTACTATTCTCCTAATATTATATATAAGATAAGGCAGCTTTTTAAATTGCTGCCTTATTTATGTTCTTATAATTAAATTTAAAAAATCCATATATGGTAACATCCTCTTTAACTTTTGTTCTTAATAGATTTATTAAAATTTGATAAATTAATTTTTAAAGTTAGTTATTTATTTCTTATTTATTTAATAATATATCTATGAGCAAACATTTTCAATCCTTTAATATACTTAACAAAGAGAAACTATATCTCGCTTTTAGTTCCTCTTTGTTATCTAACTATTTAAGTTTTTACACTCTTTTACTTCCAATTTTCCTGTTAACCATATTATGTAATAGAAACAATAATAAATTTGTTTCATCTAAAAGAAAAATAAATGGAGAAGTTATAAACTAAAACCCAACAAACAAGATATGAGAGATAAATTTAATTTCATCATTAACTAATCTCATTGATTTTTATAATTATCATCCCATTCGTTTGTTGTTAAATAAGAAGAATCAACTGATTTCAGATATTTATCAATTTTATCTGTATCTAGTTCACCTTTTATGACATTATAATAGTTATCATTAATAATTAAAGGACTTACAAATGTTATACGCATCACATCTTTATCATTTATATAAAAATGTGCAGAGTGTATATATCCATCTGAAGCTTCAACGTTTGTTGCCTTTTTAATAGTATAGCCATCTAAATATCCCATGAATTCCTTAACTTTTTGTTTATCTTCTACTTTTATTGATTTACCGCCTCTTCCATCATAGAATACTATTTTTGTAACATCATCAAACTTTATACCAGTTACACCACTTATCTTCTGAGATTCAGGGTCAGCATTTGTTGAAGTATTGATTGTACTACTATTATTTGTAGAGCTTGTATTAGTTATATTTCCAGTAGTGCTATCAGCATTCTGAATCCATGCCCCATTTGAATCTACTGAATAAGCCCCGATTGTAGTACTTTTAGCCATAACACCACTATTATATAAATAATACCATTTTCCTTGATATTGTACCCATCCTGTTTTCATATAACCATAGGTATCAAAATAATACCATTCTCCATTAATGCTTCTCCAACCTGTAGCATATCCAGTTCCTTCTGTATACCACCATCCAGCATTATCTTGCTTCCAATCAGCCCATGCTTTAACTGGCGCTACTGCTAAAACGCTTGTAAATACTAAACCAATTGTAATTAATCTTTTTAGATCTTGTTTTTTCATTTTATCAACCCCTATTTTTTTATATTTACTAATCCTCATCAACTGATTCCAGTATAGTATTAAAATCCTAATGCTAATAAGTCTTTCTATTTTAATTGCTTGAAGTGTTATAATTATAACTAAAAAAAATTAATTCAACCTCAATCTTAGATTATAATTATCTTAAATCACATTTTTATTAATCTATAAAAGTGCCATAAAATCACTTTGAAAAATATGGCACTTAGAAATTTCATTTTATCTACTTGAAATTTAATATTTTTTAATAATGTATACACATACTCATATAAAACCTTATGGACTATTTTTCTTCAAATGACATTGTGTACTCAATTTCTTTTGTATCTTCATTTATATGTTCATCTATAACTTTAAAATTGTTCTTCTTATAAAAATTTACTGCAGTTTTGTTCTTTGTAAATACATGCAATGTAAGATAAGAATATTTAGATTTGCAATACTCTATAAGCTTCTTGCCCACACCTTCTCTTTGATATTCTTCTTTTACAAAAAGTCCAGCTATATAATTTTGTTCTACAATTCCTATAAATCCTTTTATAACATTATTTTCTTCAAATATATAAATATCTGCTGACGGAAGCATTTGTTTAACTAATTCAAAATTATCCTTCCAATATTCCCTAGGTATAAAATCATGTGCCTCTATATTTGTATTAAGCCAGATCTCCATTACCTTATCTAAGTTATCTATTTTAAAATCTTTAATCATTTTCTTCTCCTTATTTCTTATCTCTCTAAATTACTAATCAAGTTATATTAATAAGCTTCTTATTTGTTATAAATTTAAGCTTTTTTCTTTTTCTTACGTATCCTTATACTACTTTGATCATTATTCATCCCTGTCTTTTCTATTAACTTAGTACCAAATGCGGCAACCTCTTGAACATCTATTACAGTCATACAACCGGTTTTTAACTCTTTTAATTCAAAACTTCCTCTCATCCCCTGCTGCTTTGCATTCCTTATAAGTTCTCTTAATTTTAATATATTTTCTTCTGTTGGTTCTTCATCTGTTACAGGCGTAAAATATCCAATATACCCACTTTTGAATACTATTTTTATTTCTAACATCTTTTTAGACCTCTTAAAATCAAACTTACTATCTTTATATATATTCATTAATAAAGTCCATACATGTCATTATTTCAATATTTTTATAATTAAAATACTGAAATATTTTCTAAAGCCAACAGCCTGTACCACTAATTCACAATAACCAACTATATAAGTCACTTCATTAAACTATATATGAATTTTATTTTTAAGTGTACTAATTATCATAATTACTTATATCTTACCTTTAATAAATTTTCTAATTAGAGCGTCTCCAATTAAAATTAGTGGCACTGCTATACAAAGATATTCCCACAATTTTAAATCTAAATCATCTTTTATAACCATTGCAATCAACAAACTAATAGCCCACCAAATACACTGAATGGCTTTTAGTGTTCCATTAGAAAAACTAGGCTTTTTAAACATAGTAAACTCCTTTCTTACTTACTAAAAGACCAACTTCTCATTTCTTTTTTAATTAATGTATTATGTTAAGCAGAATTTTAACTGTTACTATAATATTACTATACAGAAAAATCAAATTCCTATTAACACCTTACAACTCAGAAGATCATTTAATATAATTTTACATTTACCATAATGGATTAATTATATCATATTATCTAATGCATTCCATAAAATTACAATCAAGTAGCTGCACTTGATTGTAATTTTATTATTTAACATAAAAAACACCGCAAAATCATTAGATATTGCAGTGTCAATTTATTTATAATTTCTAAATACCCAGCCTTAACTGTTAGTTTAAAACGTATTCCTTATGCACCTTAAGGAATTGTCAGCTTATTATTATAATTTGTATACATAATCTTATAAACTTGGAATTTTATTAACCAGAAATTTTCTGGTTAAATCTCTTTAAGCAACATATTCATAGTATGGCAAACGGACAGCAACTTTTGTATCATCAAACTTATATTTAGTACCATAAAGTGGATCTCTACCGTCAAATACATTCATACCTATTGCATAAATAGCTTTTGCCATTTCAGATGGATCTTGCATAACAGATCCTGCCATAAAACCTTTTTTAATTAATTCTTGTGCCTCTGCTGTAGCATCAATTCCAACAACAACTATTGTTTTATTTTTATCTCCTAAATTATGTCCATATTTTTGCAGTGCTTCAACAGCTCCTATCGCCATCTCATCATTGTTTGCAATTATTGCCTCAATATTCTTATCATATTGTAGAAGTAGTGAACTAATATTTGTTCTAGCTAAGTCCCTTTGCCAATCAGCAGCCTTTAATGCAATCTGCTCAGTTTTTATTCCTGCTTTATTTATTGTTCCAATAGAAAATTCCGTTCTTTCCCGTGCCTCTATACTTCCATGTTCTCCCTCCAACATAACATACTGCAAAACTCCATTATTATTTTTATCTATAAGATCTCTATTCTTGTTCCATATATCAACAATAACTTTTCCTTGCATCTCTCCAGCTTCTTTAGCATTTGTTCCGACGTAATAAGCTTTCCCATAAGATTTAAGTACATCAACAGATACAGGTTCTCTATTAAAAAAAATTATAGGGATATTTTTTGACTTAAATCTTTCAATAACATCCTGTGCAGCCTTCGTATCAACTAAATTTACCATTAGGATATCCGCGCTATTGCTAGCCAAATTACTTAATACTTCATCCTGTGTGGATTGATTACCTTTTCCATCATAAAATCTAAAAACTACTTTTCCTTCATTTTGCTTTTGAATTTCTTCTAAGTTTTCCCTGACTAAAGAGACATATTTATCCTTGAAATTATATAGTACTACATCTACCATTACGGCTCTCTGCCGTAATCCGTTTGTTCCTGCGCTAACTCTTTTAATATCACATACTGATACCTCCATAGCAAGCATCATGAATATAATTTCTAGGATTGCTAATATTCTCTTTGATAACTTCATTTTAAATCCTCTCTTTCACTTTTGTTTAACATTATTGTTATCATTAGTGAAAGAAAATATTTATTTTAACTTTTATTCATATTAAATTTTATCAAAGACTTTATAAAACAAACCAGTTAAATTATATGCCTACTATATCATAAACTGATTTTCATATCATTTTATTATGTATCACTTACTTTTGTTTGATTTACTATCTTTTATATACTTAGTTCTACTTAATCTAATATAATATAATCCTAACACAATAAAAGTACCTCCCCTTAAATAACTTTTATCAGTTAAACTTATTATACCTACAACTATAAAACTAATGCTCGCAAATAACATCAACTGCCACGTTTTTATGTTCAAGTTTTTCTTCCTCCCTATTAAAAAATTCCGCTGTATATACTTTATTATACAATCTTCTTTTCAAAGCAAATTGCTTTTAAATTTCCATTATATTTTCCATAATTCTGTATCTGATGATATCCTCTTTTTTTATAGAAATTTACGGCTTGCTCATTTATTAACCTAGTTTCAAGCCAAATAGCAGAGTAATCCATTTTCTTTGCCTGAAGCTCTAAATATGATAGTATTTCACTCCCAACGCCCATTGTTTTCACCTTTGCAAACATCCGCTTAACTTCTGCTACACTTTTATTAATACACCGTATTCCTCCGCAGCCTATGGCTTCTCCATTATCATTATATGCTACCACAAACAAAGAGCGTGGGACACAGACATCCTCTTTGTTAAAAGAATTCTTTCCACTATCTCCAGTTATATGTTCCAGTTCTTTGGACAATTCATCCATTAAACGTATAGAATCCGGATCGCTTGGATCTTTTTCAATAATTCTCATTGTTAATATCTCCATTCATATAAAATAGAATTTATTTTTCAATAAAAAATCTCTCTAACAATAAATTTATAAGAATTGAATTATTTATTTTAAATGTTCTAGTAAATCTTTGGCTCACACCAAAATTTTATATTATAATTCTTTTTTAATATACTACTAATAATTATTTATAAAACTTACTATCAATAATACTATTTTATCTAGACATATATTCTAAAAATTTTAATTCACCGAAGTTTATCCTAAACTATCAGATAATGCAAGTTAAATAATTTTATAAAGAATCAATTATATTATTTAAAACCTATATATGATAAAATCATTGTGAAAGGTGGTTAAATAATGATTGAATTTATAATGTCAAACTTAAATATTTTTATTCCCCTATTACTTATATTTTTGACAATTGATACTTTTCTGCTGGCTTATAAGGCTTGTTTAACATTCACTACAAACTTAAAAATCTCATATAACACTTCAAAAAGTTATTATAATCAAGATAGCAAAATAGCAATTATAAATTTAACTATAGAAAATAATTCATCTAATCCAATAGATATTATAAAAGTAAAATTAACTTCTGGTTTTAAATCATATTTAGCAACCTCTCCAAAGATAAAAGTTGCTTATAATAAAACCAAGTCTAAACCTATTGATTCAATAGTATTATTAGAAAATATTCTAAATAATACAAATATGCCTGCACATACTACTTTAACTGGTTATGTTGTTTTTGAAAATGTTCAAGTAAGAAGTAATTCAAAAAAACATAATATAGTAGTAAAAACTTCTAGTAAAGTTTTGAGAAAGAAAATTAAACTATAATGCTTTGTGCATACAGCATCATTAAATTTTTAATAATTATTATCCTTTATTCTTCCCATTATAACTGTATTATAATATTTCCCATCTTTGTGGATACGGTCATTTATTAATAGACCTTCTTGCAGAAAACCATGATTTTCATATAATTTAATCGCCTTAGTATTTGTCTCTACTGCAGTTAATGATATTTTTTTAATATCTGAACTGTCTGCATAGCTTAAAATCTTTTCTAGCATTAGTCCCCCAATTCCATATCCCCAGTATTTTTTTAATACACATATTCCGAACTCTGCTTTATGTCTAAATCTAATTAATTTATTTCCTTCTAAGCGTGAAAATCCCACAATTTTTCCGCCAACTTCAGCAACCAAAAATAGATTTACCTTTGAAGCATTATCCTCACAAATAATTCTTTCAAAATCTTCTAGCGTTAATAACGATTCCCCTGATTCTCTATCAAGATTTTCTGTTTCTCCATCAATCTCAACTCTTAATTTAGACAATTCATCTGCATTCTCTTTTCTAGGGCATCGAAGTTTCCATCTTAACCTTTTACCATCTATTATTTTATCTTCTATTATCATTATAAACCGCCTTCCCTATGCCATAATAATCTATAATGCTGGTAATATATTTGATAAATATCATATTAACCTATTACTGTATCTTCTAAAAAAATCTTATATGTATTAGAATCTTTATGTAATCCAAATCTATAAATAAATTTTCATATCAACGAAGATAACCTTTAGGTTCATTTTCTATAAGTCTATTTTTAAATAAATCATATCAACAAGTTGTATTCCATTTTCAAAAATAGGATGGTCATAATTGTCTGTAAAAAAATTTTCAATTCTATGTGATACACGAAATCCGCAGTTTTCATAAAATGGAATTGTTAGATTGCTATCGCCTGTCCCAACAATCATAGTTTTACATTTACCTTTATAATAGTCAAAAATGTATTTTATGAGTTTTTTACCATACCCTTTTCCTTGATATTTCTCATATGTAGCTATATTCTTTAATTCAAATATCCTGCTATCTTTTTTCACTACTACGCAAATACTTTTTAAGTCATCATCATATAAAGCAAACATTTCTCCATTCTCTAAATATCTATCAATCATATTTTCTTGTTCGTCTGCTAGCAGTAATAAATCAAGAAATTGCTTTTTATTATTTAAGATTTTTTTAACTTCCATTGCCATCTCCTCCCATACAATACAACTACTCTTTTTTTCTGATCGATTTTTAATTAAATAAATTATAGCATATTTGGTAAACCTAATATTATTTGATTTTAAAATCTCTATTTTTGCTAACCATAATTTTTTAGCGATTAGCTTTGTACAAATTTTAATCACACAAATTACCAATTAATAATTTGAATAATTCAATTGTAATTTCACATACTAAATATTGAAGTGATGATAATCTGAATTTTATTTTAATCTATTAATTAACAGCTGCCATCGTAAAGATGGCTAGCTCTAATAATTAAGAAACAAATATCCTAAATGAACACAATCTAAATCTCCGAAGCTCTCAATAAGAGAGCTTTTTTAATGTCTAGAAAAGTATAATTTTTTACTAAAATTTAAAATGATGAAGTAAGGCTAAAACAAATGAATCTAAAATTTTTTTTCACAACTCTTTTGATATTAACAATATTCCCGATGCAAAGCGCAAAAGCAATTTTTGAATCAAATATATATAAAGAAGGCGTATATGACATTACAGATACACCGCAAGTTAAAGCCACAGCCATGCTTACAACACCAGATGAGATTGCAAGCTTAGTAATATTTGATCCTAATGGTAATGAAATCTTTTATAAAAAGTTTGATACTGTAAACGAACCTATAAATTTAGGCGCTATTTTAGATGATGATCGTATTGCTGTGATTGGAAAAGGTGAAATAGCAATTACTATTCATCAATAGATATTTAGCTCTTAAATTCATTCAAATCATAATTATTATCTTATAGAAATAATAATTTCCTTATAATGAATATTTATTTCTTAACTTCACATAATACTTTTGGAATAAATTATAATTTTCCCTTCATTGTAATCCATTTAGTGAGCCTCTTTTTTATAGAGGCTCACTAGCTATATATATTCTATTTTTCTATCCAGCGAGTATATCCTATCTAGCATTTAATATACACTTTTCATATTCATCAATAAAAGGAAATTTATTTTTTATAGATATGTTAATAATTTCATTTACTGGATATTCAATTCGTCTATTTATTAATTTAACTTCATTTTCTAATAATTCTAATATACCATAAGATATTCTATTATCTCCATCAAGAGAATTCCCAACACTTCCAACATTAAATATTTTTTTACCATCAATTTCACCTATAAAAGAATTATGAGAATGACCGCATAAAATTAATTGTTCCTTCACTCCACTTATAGACTTTTTAATATCCTCTTTATGTACAGTACCATCAATTGCTTCAACTATAGATTTTGGTGTTCCGTGAACGCAAAGTATTTCAATATTATTAAGTCTAATCGACGACTCTAGCGGTAAACTATCGATAAACGCGACTTCATCACTACTTAAATGCTCCTTTGAATATTTATAATATAGATGCAGTTGCTTTTCCCTATCTGATAAATTTTCTCCAACTTC
>Ga0079104_1002299_pt1 | contig 10546 bp, 7 predicted proteins | sample MedtruBG_FD_76829 | JGI IMG/M metagenome (GOLD analysis project Ga0079104, IMG submission 76829) | Root nodule microbial communities of legume samples collected from California, USA - Medicago truncatula BG | ecosystem: Host-associated > Plants > Roots > Nodule | place: USA: California... | reverse complement strand
TGCGAGGGCCGAACGTAGGAGCAAGCGTTTTTTGCTTACTTTTTTTGGCGCTTGTAAAAAAGTAAGTCGCCGTCAGGCGAAACCGCCAGCGGCCGCTACCGCAGCAACGGATAAACACCCAGACGAAACTGACAGCGCTGTCAGCCAGCCGTCACCCTCCTGACCGCCAAACCCATATATAAAGACCCAACCTGCCCAAACTCCAAACCCTTCGGCGCCACACCGCATGCGAATCAATAAAAACCAAGCCCTGCTCGCCACCCTGCTGATCCTGCTGGTAGCCGCAGGCCTATGGTTTGCCCTCAAACCGCCCCCGACCAAACTGGCCACCCCGACCGCCATCCCGGTGCGCGTGGTGACGGTCAGCGCCAAAGACGTTCCTCGTTACGTCAGCGGCATCGGCTCGGTGCTGTCCTTGCACAGCGTGGTGGTGCGCCCACAAATAGACGGCATCCTCACCAAAATCCTCGTCAAGGAAGGCCAACTAGTCCAACGAGGCGACCTGCTGGCCACCATCGATGACCGCTCCATTCGCGCCAGCCTCGATCAGGCTCGAGCGGAACTGGGCGAAAGCCAGGCGCAACTGCAAGTCGCCCTGGTCAACCTCAAGCGCTACAAATTGCTCAGCGTCGATGACGGCGTTTCGAAACAGACTTATGACCAACAGCAAGCGCTGGTGAATCAACTGAAAGCTACCGCCCTGGGCAACCAGGCCTCGATCGACGCCGCACAAGTGCAACTGTCCTACACGCAGATTCGCTCCCCGGTCACCGGCCGCGTCGGCATTCGTACCGTCGACGAAGGCAATTTCCTGCGCATGACCGACACCGCAGGCCTGTTTACCGTGACCCAGATCGACCCGATCGCCGTCGAGTTCTCCCTGCCCCAGCAAATGCTGCCGACCCTGCAAAGCCTGGTCAACGATCCGCAGCGCGCACGGGTCAAGGCCTACATCGGCGCCGACACCGATGGCGAAACCGCCAACCTGCTCGGCGAAGGTCACCTGACGCTGATCGACAACCAGATCAACGCCAACACCGGCACCATCCGCGCCAAAGCCGAATTTGCCAACGCCAGCCAGAAGCTCTGGCCCGGATTGCTGGTCACGGTAAAAATTCAGACCGCCCTCGACAAGGACGCGCTGGTCGTCCCGCCCACGGTCGTACAACGCGGCCTCGATCAACATTTCGTTTACCGCGTGCAGGGCGACAAGGTTGAAGCCGTGCAGGTGCAGATGGTTTATCAGGGCAGCGGTCAGGACATCATCAAAGGTGTGAACGCCGGTGATGTGCTGGTCGCCGATGGCCAGTCGCGACTCAAACCCGGTTCGGTCGTGCAAGTCATGGGCGAACCGCCACAGGTGGTGCAAGCGGAGCCCAGCCGATGAAGGCGCACAAAGGTGTCTCCAGCTGGTGCATCGATCACCCGGTCGCCACCATTCTGCTGACCCTCGCGCTGGTGCTGGTCGGGATCATTGCCTTCCCGCGCTTGCCGATTGCGCCACTGCCGGAAGCGGAATTCCCGACGATCCAGGTGTCCGCGCAATTACCCGGCGCCAGTCCCGACACCATGGCTTCGTCCGTGGCCACGCCGCTGGAGGTGCAATTCAGCGCCATCCCCGGCATGACCCAGATGACCTCAAGCAGTGCCCTGGGCTCAACCCTGCTGACCCTGCAGTTCACCCTCGACAAAAGCATCGACACCGCCGCTCAGGAAGTGCAAGCGGCAATCAACACCGCCGCCGGCAAGCTACCCAAGGACATGCCGACCCTGCCCACCTGGAAGAAGGTCAACCCGGCCGACAGCCCGGTGCTGATCCTTAGCGTCAGCTCGACGCAAATGCCCGGCACCGAACTCAGCGACCTGGTGGAAACCCTGCTCGCGCGGCAGATCAGTCAGATCGACGGCGTCGGACAAATCAACATTACCGGTCAGCAACGCCCGGCGATTCGCGTGCAGGCCTCGGCGGACAAACTGGCGGCGATTGGCCTGACCCTCGCCGACATTCGGCTGGCGATCCAGCAGACCAGCCTCAACCTCGCCAAGGGTGCGCTGTACGGCGAGTCGAGCATCTCGACGCTGTCGACCAACGACCAGTTGTTCCACCCCGAGGACTACAGCCAACTTATCGTTTCCTACAAGGACGGCGCCCCGGTGCACCTGCGCGACGTCGCCAAAGTCGTCAACGGGGCCGAAGATGCCTACGTGCAGGCCTGGGCCGGTGATCGCCCCGGCGTGAACCTGGTGATCTCGCGCCAGCCCGGTGCCAACATTGTTGAAACCGTCGACCGCATTCAAGCCGCCCTGCCCGGCCTTGAAGCGATGCTGCCGGCTTCGGTGCAGGTGAAAACCCTGATCGACCGCACGCAAACCATTCGCGCCTCGCTGCATGAAGTCGAGATCACCTTGCTGATCGCGATCCTGCTGGTGGTGGCGGTGATGGCGCTGTTCCTGCGCCAGTTGTCGGCGACGCTGATCGTCTCGGCAGTACTCGGCGTGTCGCTGGTGGCCAGTTTCGCCCTGATGTACCTGCTCGGTTTCAGCCTGAACAACCTGACGCTGGTGGCGATTGTCGTCGCGGTCGGCTTCGTGGTCGACGACGCGATTGTCGTGGTGGAAAACATCCACCGGCACCTGGAGGCTGGCGACGACATGCGCGAAGCAGCGATCAAAGGCGCGGGCGAAATCGGCTTTACCGTGGTGTCGATCAGCTTCTCGCTGGTGGCGGCGTTTATTCCGCTGCTGTTCATGGGGGGCGTGGTCGGCCGATTGTTCAAGGAGTTCGCCCTGACCGCGACCTCGACCATCATGATTTCCGTGGTGGTCTCGCTGACCCTGGCGCCGACGCTGGCAGCGCTGATCATGCGCAAACCGGTGCATCACGCCCACGCCAAACCGGGCTTCAGCGAGCGCCTGCTCGGCTGGTACGAAAAGGGCCTGCGCCGCGCCCTCGACCACCAGAAACTGATGATCGGTGTGTTCGGTTTATCACTGGCGTTGGCTGTCGCCGGATACATCTTTATTCCCAAGGGTTTTTTCCCGGTGCAGGACACCGGTTTCGTCCTCGGCACCACAGAAGCCGCCGCGGATATTTCCTACGGCGACATGGTGAAAAAACACTTGGCGATGGCTGAGATCGTCGCCGCCGACCCGGCCGTGCAGGCGTTTTCCCATTCGGTGGGGGTCTCCGGCAGCAACCAGACCATCGCCAACGGCCGTTTCTGGATCGCCCTGAAAAAACGCGGCGATCGCGACGTCAGCGCCAGCCAGTTCATCGACCGCATCCGCCCGCAACTGATGAAAGTGCCTGGCATCGTTCTGTACTTGCGCGCAGGCCAGGACATCAACCTCAGCTCCGGCCCGAGCCGTGCGCAATACCAGTACGTGCTCAAGAGCAACGATGGCGCGACCCTCGCGACATGGACGCAACGGTTGACCGAAAAACTGCGCAGCAACCCGGCGTTCCGCGACATTTCCAATGACCTGCAACTGGGCGGCAGCATCACTCATATCAGCATCGACCGCAGCGCCGCCGCACGTTTCGGCCTCACCGCCAGCGATGTCGACGAGGCGCTGTACGACGCCTTCGGCCAGCGGCAGATCAATGAATTCCAGACCCAGGTCAACCAGTACAACGTGATTCTCGAACTGGACACCCGGCAGCGCGGCAAGGCCGAGAGCCTCAACTATTTCTACCTGCGCTCACCGCTGAGTGGCGAGATGGTGCCGCTGTCGGCGTTGGCGCGGTTTGATGCGCCGACCATTGGCCCGCTGTCGATTGCTCACGACGGCATGTTCCCGGCGGCCAACCTGTCGTTCAACCTCGCGCCGGGTGTGGCATTGGGCGATGCGGTGATTCTGCTCAATCAGGCCAAGGCTGAGATCGGCATGCCGACCGCGATCAGCGGCAATTTCCAGGGTGCGGCGCAGGCGTTCCAGAGTTCGCTGGCCAGCCAGCCGTGGCTGATTCTGGCGGCGCTGGTGGCGGTGTACATCATCCTCGGCGTGCTTTATGAAAGCTTCGTGCATCCACTGACGATCATTTCGACGTTGCCCGCGGCAGGCCTGGGTGCAGTGATCATGCTGTGGATCTGCGGTCAGGACTTCTCGATCATGGCGTTAATCGGGCTGGTGCTGCTGATCGGCATCGTCAAGAAGAACGGCATCCTGATGATCGACTTTGCTCTGGAGGCGCAGCGCCACCGAGGCCTGTCGCCGCAAGAAGCGATCTTCGAGGCGTGTATCACGCGGTTCCGGCCAATCATCATGACCACCCTCGCCGCCCTGCTCGGCGCCCTGCCGCTGATGCTCGGCTACGGCACTGGCGCCGAACTGCGCCAGCCGTTGGGTATCGCCGTGGTCGGCGGATTGCTGGTCAGCCAGATGCTGACGCTGTTCACCACGCCGGTCATATACTTATGGCTTGAGCGGCTGTTTCACCGCCATTCAAACCCACCAGCACCAGCGCCCGTAGCGGCGTTGGCGACCACAGACTGAGGCGGGTCATGCGCGTTCTGATTATCGAAGACGAGGAAAAAACCGCGGACTATCTGCACCGCGGCCTCACTGAACAGGGTTATACCGTGGACCTGGCCCGTGACGGCGTCGAAGGCCTGCATCTGGCGCTGGAAAGCGACTACGCGGTGATCGTCCTCGACGTGATGCTGCCGGGCCTCGATGGCTTCGGCGTACTGCGCGCGTTGCGGGCGCGCAAGCAAACGCCGGTGATCATGCTGACCGCTCGCGAGCGTGTCGAAGATCGCATCAAAGGTTTGCGCGACGGCGCCGACGATTACCTTGGCAAACCGTTTTCCTTCCTTGAGCTGGTTGCGCGCCTGCAAGCGCTGACCCGGCGCAGTGGCGGCCACGAACCGGTGCAAGTGAGCATCGCCGACCTGTGGATAGATTTGATCAGTCGCAAGGCCACCCGCGCCGGTGCACGCCTGGACCTGACGGCCAAGGAGTTTTCACTGCTGAGCGTCCTCGCCCGCCGCCAGGGTGAAATCCTCTCGAAAACCGCGATTGCCGAGATGGTCTGGGACATCAATTTCGACAGTGACGCCAATGTCGTCGAAGTCGCGATCAAGCGCCTGCGCGCCAAGCTCGACGGGCCATTCGAGGAAAAACTGCTGCACACCATTCGCGGCATGGGTTATGTGCTGGAGAGCCGTGGTGTCCAGTAACTCGATTGCCCTGCGCCTGAGCGGGATGTTTACGCTCGTGGCGCTGGTGGTGTTTGTGTTGATCGGCGGTGCGCTTTATCAACAAGTCGACAAGGGTCTGGGCCTGCTTCCCGAAGCCGAACTCGATGCACGTTACAGCGTGCTCGAATCCACCGTCGGGCGGTACGGCACGCCCGAGCACTGGGTGAAGATCAACAACAAGCTCAAGCTGCTCGGCGAGGAAGACAAGCGCATCAGCTTCTGGATCAGCAGCGGCGACCCGCACTACGAATACGGCAACCTCACGCCACAGATCCGCGCAGTCGCCAATGGCCCACTGGGCGTGCGTGACCTGCAACTGGCCGATCAACCCTTTCCGCTGAAAGTGCTGGTCAGCCAGTTCCCGGCCAAGGACCAGCGTCCGCCGCTGCGCTTCATGATCGGCATCGACACCGAGACGTTTCACCAGACCCAGCACCAGTTGCTGATTGCCTTGGTCAGCCTGGCCATTGTCGGCGTGCTGATGGCTTCGGCATTGGGTTACTGGGTGGCGCGGATCGGCCTCAAACCGCTGATCAGACTGTCCCAGGAAGCCCAGCGCCTGGCGCCACCGTTAAGGGCCGGGCGCCTGCGTTTGTCGCCGTTGCCGCCGGAGCTGGAGCAGTTTGTCGAGTCGTTCAATTCGACCCTCGAACGCGTCGAACTGGCCTACTCGCGCCTGGAATCATTCAACGCCGACGTTGCCCATGAACTGCGTTCGCCACTGACCAACCTGATCGGCCAGACGCAAGTGGCGCTGACCCGAGGACGCTCGGCCGAACACTATTTCGAGGTGCTGCAATCCAATCTCGAAGAGCTGGAACGCCTGCGCTCGATCATCAACGACATGCTGTTTCTGGCCAGCGCCGATCAGGGCAACAAGGCGACCAAACTGACCTCGACCTCGCTGGCTGACGAAGTGGCGACGACGCTGGATTATCTGGATTTCATCCTTGAAGACGCGCAGGTTGAAGTGCAGGTCAGCGGCGATGCGCAGGTGCAGATCGAGGTCGCACATTTGCGTCGCGCGCTGATCAACTTGCTGAGTAACGCGGTGCAGCATACCGAGCCGGGTCAGGTGATCGAGGTGCACATCGCCGTCGAAGATCATCAGGTGAGCATCGGCGTAGCGAACCCCGGAACGCCGATTGCCAGTGAGCATTTGCCGAGGTTGTTCGAACGGTTTTATCGGGTCGATGCGTCACGCCGCAACAGCGGCAATAACCATGGGCTGGGGCTGGCGATCGTCAAGGCGATTGCGCTGATGCATGGTGGGGATGTGTTTGTGCGCAGTGATCGGGGGATGAATACTTTCGGGATTTATTTGCCGGTCTGAAAAGCCCCTCGCCCTAACCCTCTCCCGGAGGGAGAGGGGACTGACCGTGGTGTTCTTTCGAGTTACACCGACCTGAAAGCTAGAGTCGTAGTCAGGCTTTGAAAAGCCCCGGATCTGCTCCCTTTCCCCCTCGCCCCCCTTGGGGGCGGTCCGACGTTTCGGGAGGGCTGGGATGAGGGGGTTGCTCCTGGCTGCACCGCGACCTTCGACTTTTACCTCCTGCGCAACAGTCATTTATGAAAATCACGCTGTTTCCCAACGTGCGGCAACCTTATCTTTGCCCGCACCAAACAGCACTCGCCAAGCGAGAAGGTTTTCAAGATGTCCAACAGTATGGGTATTGCCAGCGCTTTCGTTTTGTCCTCATTGATCCTGTCGCCGATGGCGATGGCTGAAGAATCGCAAGCGTTCGTGGCGCATAACGTCGCTCGCGCGCAGGCATTCGATCAGCATCAGGCCGAAGTGATGGCCAAGGCTCAAGACGCGACGCAATCCCCGCAGGCCGCTACTTCCCAAGCTCAAGCGATCGAGAAAGACAGCTGAGTCGCACCGCGAAAGGTTTCCCTCGACGCGGTTGTTTGGCTCTTCCCGTTCAACCGTCGTCACTCCAGGCCGCTGACTTTCAGCGGCCTTTTTTCGTTGTGGTCTGAAAGCCGTCTGGTGCGTCTGTAACAATAAGAAACATCAAGCCGCTCAAGCACCAGAGCGGCCCGCTGACCAAGGAGCTTCACCGCACGTGTTTTACCCTGCCCGCCTCACCCCGCTGTTCATTGCAATTGCCGCAACGATTGCTCCCGCCGCCCACGCCGACGAACCCGCTGAACAAGGTTTCGTCAACGGCTCAAGCCTCAACCTCAATGCCCGCAATTACTACATGAATCGCAACCGCTTGCAGAAAGCGGACGACAACATTGAATGGGGGCAAGGTTTTCTCGGGGTGTTCGAATCGGGTTATACCGAAGGCACGGTCGGCTTCGGCCTCGATGCCCACGCCATGCTCGGTGTGAAACTCGACGGTGGTGGCGGTACCGACGGTTCGAGCATCCTGCCGGTCAGTGATGGCAGCGGCAAAGCGCCGGGCTCGTTCTCCACAGCCGGCGCCACATTGAAGATGCGTGCGTTCGATACCGAGTTGAAGGCCGGTGACTTGTTCCTCAGCAACCCGGTCATCGCTGGCGGTGAAACGCGTATGCTCCCGCAGACATTCCGCGGCATCAGCCTGAGCAACCACAGCTTCGCCGGCTGGCTGATCGAAGGCGGCGAGGCCAGTTTTACCAAACCGTACAACCAGAGCGGGCACACGCGGATCGGCAGCTCCTACGGCACGCTGGCCGATGGCGATGAGAGCCAGCACCTGAACTGGGCCGGTGTGGCCTGGAGCGGTGTCGACGGCCTGACCAGCAGCCTCTATGCCTCTGAGCTGAAAGACATCTGGAACCAGTACTACTACGACCTCGACTACACCTGGCAACTGAACGATCGGGTCAGCCTCAACCCGGGCCTGCACGTCTATCACACGCAAGACACCGGCGACGCGCTACTCGGCAATATCGACAACAACACCTGGAGCGCGCATCTCACCGTCGGCATCGGCAGCCACAGCGTCACTGCCGCCTATCAGCGGGTCAATGGCAACACGCCGTTCGACTACATCAGCCAGGGCGACAGCGTGTATCTGGACAACTCGCAGCAATACTCGGACTTCAATGGCCCGAACGAACGCTCGTGGAAGCTCAAGTACGCTTATGACTTCACCGGTGTCGGCATGCCCGGCCTGACTTCGGCGCTGTCCTATTCACGCGGCACGGTGGATCTGACCAAAGCCGATCCGGACAGCGCAGGCTATTCCAGCTGGTACAGCGCCGATGGCCGCAACGCCAAGCACTGGGAACGCGACATCGATTTGCAGTACGTCGTACAAAGCGGTCAGGCCAAGGATCTGGCGGTACACCTGCAATGGGCGACCAACCGTGGCGGCAACGGCTACGGCGTGATTGATTCGGATACAGATGAATACCGCGTGGTCATCGACTACCCGGTCAACGTCTTCTAAGATCGGCGCTGCGTTTTTCAGATCCTGTGATCTACCCTCTGGGAGCGAGCCTGCTCGTGAAAGCGGTTGATCCATCAACATTGATTTTGAATGGGATACCGCTTTCGCGAGCAGGCTCGCTCCTCCAAGGTTATCCGGCCTCAGTACCTACTAAGCTTATGAAACCACTCCAACCGAACCCCGATCATGATCGCCAGCCGCACGCCCTCCATCACAGGTCAGACCGGTCGCCCCGAGCGTCTGCTGATCCTCGGCAGTCTGCTGACCGTGATTGCCATGGTGTGCATCGTCACCTTCCTGCTGATCCGCGAGTACGCCAGTGCGCAGGAAACCGCCACCCGCCGCGCCACCACGATCGCGCAATTGATCGACGCCGACGTGCTGCGCACGGTCGAGCTGTACGACCTGACACTGCAAGGCCTGATCGCCGCCGCCCAGCGTGACGACCTGCAAACCGTCTCACCGCAGATCCGCCATCTGGCGCTGTTTGATCGCTCTGCCACCGCGCGCTACAAGGGCGACATCCTGCTGCTCGACCAGCACGGCGATGTCGTCGCCGACTCTTCGCGGGTCGAGCCGAAGCCGGGCAACTTTGCCGACCGCGATTATTTCCTCGCCCACGCCCTCAACCGCGACATGGGCATGTTCATCAGCCGACCGTTCCAGACCCGCTGCGACTGCGATGAAGCCAATCAGTGGCGAATCAGTTTCAGCCGACGCATCTCCTCGCAGACCGGTGAATTCCTCGGTGTAGCGGTGGCGTCGTTAAAACTCGACTATTTCGACGATCTGTTCAAAAGCCTCGACATTGGTACCGACAGCACGCTGAACATCATCAACAGCGATGGCGTGCTACTCGCGCAGAAACCGTATCTGCAAAGCGATTCGGTGGGCAAGAGTTTCGGCAATCGACCCAACGTCTTGAAAATTCTCAGCGACAAGGATGGCAGCGGCAGTTTCACCAGTACCTCGAGCATGGATGAACAGCGCCGGCTCTACACCTACTCGCGGGTGGGCAATCTGCCGTTGACTGTAATGGTCGCGCTGTCCAGCGAAGAGGTGTTCGGCACCTGGCGGCGCACCGCCATTTTGATCAGTGTGGCGACCGGTGTGCTGTGCCTGGGACTGCTGTGGCTGACCTGGCTGCTCGCCCGAGAACTGCGTTTGCGCCATCGTGCCGAACGCGAACTGGCGCAACTGGCGGCGACCGATGATCTGACCGGCCTGGCCAACCGGCGCATGCTCGATCAGACCCTGCGCCATGAGTGGTTCCGCGCCCAGCGCTCGGGCCAGCCACTGTCGGTGATGATGATCGATGCTGACCATTTCAAGGCCTTCAACGACCGGCACGGCCATCAGGCCGGGGATCAGGCGCTGAAAACGCTGGCGCAGGTGATTGGCGAAAACGTGCGACGCCCGGCGGACCTGGTCGCGCGTTATGGCGGTGAAGAGTTTTCGGTGATTCTCGCCGAGACCGACAGCGCCGGGGCGCAGCAGATCGCCGGACAAATCCGTCAGGCTGTGGAAAACCTGCCTTGGGTCGATGGCGCTGAGCGGGCGATGACCGTGAGTATCGGCATTGCTACATGGACAACGACGAGCGAGATGACCCTGGAGCAGTTGCTGTTTGCCGCCGATAAGGCGCTGTATCAGGCCAAGGAAGGGGGGCGCAATCGGGTGGTGGTATCGGTTTGAGAGGTGCAGTGGCCTCACCGGCCCTATCGCGAGCAGGCTCACTCCTACAATTGGAATGCGTTTCCCCCGTAGGAGTGAGCCTGCTCGCGATAGGCCATCCCAGGCAATACAAAAACCACAGACATAAAAAAAGGCCATCCAAGGATGGCCTTCAAAAAACTAGAGAGGTTTTTTACTTACACCGCCGCAACCGGGCGCATGTAAGAGATTGGTGCGGTGCTGGCGTCTTCGAACGTCACCACTTCCCAAGCGTCTGTCTGC
>Ga0079104_1002297_pt1 | contig 10549 bp, 10 predicted proteins | sample MedtruBG_FD_76829 | JGI IMG/M metagenome (GOLD analysis project Ga0079104, IMG submission 76829) | Root nodule microbial communities of legume samples collected from California, USA - Medicago truncatula BG | ecosystem: Host-associated > Plants > Roots > Nodule | place: USA: California... | reverse complement strand
CAGGACACGGTCGCCTTTCAGTCTGCGGCCCTGTTTGGCGACAGCCGTTATCTGAATACCTGGTATGGGGTCAGCGAGCAGCAGAGCCGCCGCACCGGCTATCGCCGCTATGCTGCGCCGGGAGGATTCTATGGCGTCGACACCAGCCTGACCTGGAGCCATCAGTTCGATGCCCACTGGGGAACGGTTCTGAGCGCGGACTATACCTGGCTGGGCGACCATGCGAATAACAGCCCGATCGTGATGCGGCGCAATGAGGGGGCTGCAACCGCCGCTATCACCTGGACATTTTAACCAGGGAGAGGGTCAGTCAAAGAGTCCCTTAATAAGCATCCAGAAAAGTGAGAGCACGCAGAGGAGTTGTACCGTTCGCAATGACCACAGCTGAAAACGCCATTGATATCGCTCCCGGGCATCGGCTTCTGCAATCGGGCCAGCGGCATCAGCAGCTTTTTTCCCTGGGCGGCGCAGAAAATCATTGCACAGCCAGACCAGAAGTATGAGGCAAAGTATTCTCGTGAAAAGTAAACCGTAGGCGGTATAAAACATATCCCAGTAGCAGCGGAGGGTGTCCATGGCCTTTATCCTTTCCTGAGCCGCCCATACGGCAGGTATGGGCGGTAAACGATTATTTCTTCTTATCCATCATCGCTTTTAAATCGGCAAACGGGTTAAACGTGGCGACGCCCACGTCTTTTTGCGCGTCTTCCCCGGCAACCACGGTGGTGCCGTACTGATCCGCTTCGGTGTATTTCGAATGTTCGTGGTCGTGGCAAAACAGGCACAGCAGCTCCCAGTTGCTGCCATCCTCCGGGTTGTTGGTATGGTCGTGATCGATATGGTGCACCGTGAGTTCGCGCAGATTGGAATAGACAAACTCGCGCGAGCAGCGTCCGCAGACCCAGGGATAGATTTTTAATGCTTTTTCGCGATAGCCGCTTTCCAGCCGCGCGTAGTTTTTGGGGATCAAAGCCATTGCCGGTTTTACCTGCCATGAAAAGAGAGGGGAAGATTATATCGCATTATGGAGTGGAATGACGAACCCCGCTATTCAGTCAATTTATTTGATGCTTTCCGTTAAATAAACGGCATTTATTCTTACCGGGTAATGCGTAAAGTGTATAGAACGCAAAGCATTCTCAGGACACATGGTTATGAAAAAGATCGGGTTTTTATCCTTTGGTCACTGGACGCCTTCACCGCAGTCCGGCACGCGCTCGGCGGCAGACACGCTGCTGCAGTCCATTGATTTAGCCGTGGCGGCTGAAGAGCTGGGGGCAGACGGCGCCTATTTCCGCGTGCACCACTTTGCCCGACAGCTTAGCTCGCCATTCCCTCTGCTGGCGGCCATTGGCGCAAAAACGAAAACCATCGAAATCGGTACCGGCGTAATTGACATGCGCTATGAAAACCCGATGTACATGGCCGAAGACGCGGGCGCGGCGGATCTAATTTCCGGCGGTCGTTTGCAGCTTGGCATCAGCCGCGGCTCGCCGGAGCAGGTCATTGATGGCTGGCGCCATTTCGGCTATGTCCCGCAGGAAGGGGAAGACGAATCGGATATGGCGCGCCGTCATACCGAGGTGCTGCTTGAGGTGCTGCGCGGTGAAGGGTTTGCCAAACCCAATCCGCAGCCTATGTTCCCGAATCCGCCGGGGCTGCTGCGCCTGGAGCCGTATTCTGAAGGGCTGCGCGAGCGTATCTGGTGGGGCGCCGGTTCGAATGCGACGGCCGTATGGGCCGCAAAGCTGGGAATGAACCTGCAAAGTTCAACCCTGAAGGACGATGAAACCGGCGAGCCGTTCCATATTCAGCAGGCAAAACAGATCCGCGCGTACCGTCAGGCCTGGAAAGAGGCAGGGCATACGCGCCAGCCGCGGGTGTCGGTCAGCCGCAGCATTTTTGCGCTAATGGACGACCGCGACCGGATGTATTTCGGTGCCAGCCGCAACGACAGCGATAGCGTGGGCTACCTTGATGAGAAAACGCGCGCCATCTTCGGGCGCAGCTATGCGGCGGAGCCGGACAAGCTGATTGAACAGCTGAAAAAGGACGACGCGATTGCCGAAGCCGATACGTTATTACTGACCGTGCCGAACCAGCTCGGTGTGGATTACAATGCGCACGTGATTGAGTCTATTCTCAAACACGTCGCACCGGCAATGGGCTGGCGCGAGTAGTTGGCACGCAGGGATAGCGCGTGGCGTGATTCTCAATCTGTAACTATCCGGGCGCTTATCGCGAAGACAGGAGGGGCAATACGTCCCTCCTGTCAGCGCTATTTATGGCTCATATCGCTCAGCAGCACGGCGATAGTTTGCCCGCCCGCCGTCTGTTCCAGACCAATCTTGACGATAATGGTCAGCGGGACGGAGAGCAGCATCCCAACGGGCCCGAGAAGCCAGCCCCAGAAAATCAGGGACAAAAAGACCACCAGCGTGGAGAGTCCCAGCCCTCGTCCCATCATGCGTGGCTCAAGAATATTACCGAATACCAGGTTGATGACCAGATAGCCGGCCAGCAGGATCAGCGCGTCATAAAGCCCGCTGAAAACCAGCACCTGGAGGATAGGGGGGATCGCCGCCAGCACGGAGCCGATGTTGGGAATATAGTTAAGCGCAAACGCCAGTAACCCCCAGACAAACGCAAAGCGAACGTCCAGCGCAAGAAGCATTCCCCAGACAACACCGCCCGTGACCAGGCTAATCGCCGTTTTCAGCACCAGATAGCGGGAGACGCTGTCCAGCGCGCGTTGAATCGCTCCCATTCCTTCAACCGGACGGACCATCATCTGCTGCAGCTTTGCCGGCAGCTGCGGCACCTCCAGCAGCATAAACACCACCGTTAAAAACAGCAGGAAAATGGAGGTCATGGCATTGGAAAGCTGCGCCAGCAGGCTGGTGACGATCGTCATGGCCGCGTTGGGGTCGATATATTTCAGGAGCTCCTCAACCGAGACTTCGATACCCGCGCGCTGCAGCCAGGGTTCCAGCTGGAGCAGCGGTATCGCCAGCGAAGAGCGGTATTTCGGCAGCGTTCGCGCCAGCTCATTGAGCGAGGTCCCCAGATACGCCACCAGCAAGACCATCCCCACAATAATGATGCTGATAAGCAGCGTGATGGCCAGCACGCGCGGAATGCGTAGCCGCGTCATGCGCTGTACCAGCGGATTAAGGATCACCGCAACAAACAGGGCCAGAATAAAAGGCACAATAATGTCGGCGGCAAAACGAACGCCTGTCAGTATGATCACCAGCATGCCCAGCATGATGACAATTTTTAACCCGTTCAGGGTAATAATGGGTTTAGCCATGGTGACTCCGAATTTTTCTTTATATTTATAATAAAGGTGAAAGGCGTTGCAATAAACTAACCAAAATCAAACGGTATGGGTAAAGAATTGCAAAGACTTTGAGTAAAATCCTGGCTTATGGTACAAATCTGGTGTGTTTAACTACTGAGGACAATTTTCATCCGCAAAGACGAGAAGCAACAACGCGGATAATTGTAATTTTATGGACAATATGTTCAGGACGTACTCTTCAAACAATACCGCTGTCTACTCCACTTCTTTCTGCCTGCTTTCTGGTGAGCAACACTGGCGCACCGCACTATAGTCACGTCTTCTGCCTGAGCTGGCGCTAAGCGCTTAGCTTTCTGATTTCAATTCGTTTTTTTTGGGTTTGCTGCACGCAGCGAGCCATGATGGATTATATTCTCAAGCAGGAGAAAAACATGTTTTACTGGATCCTATTAGCGCTGGCTATCATCGCTGAAATTACCGGCACGCTGTCTATGAAATGGGCAAGCGTCAGCGATGGCAACACCGGTTTTATTTTGATGCTGGTGATGATTTCACTTTCTTATATTTTCCTCTCGTTTGCGGTGAAAAAAATTGCGCTGGGCGTCGCGTATGCACTGTGGGAAGGGATCGGTATTTTGTTGATTACGCTGTTCAGCGTGCTGATATTTGACGAAACATTAACAACAATGAAGGTCGCCGGATTAACGACGCTGGTCGCGGGTATTGTGCTGATTAAATCGGGTACCCGTAAGCCTGGCAAACAGCAGAAGGAGCAGAACCATGCAACAGTTTGAGTGGGTTCATGCGGCCTGGCTGGGGCTCGCCATCGTGCTGGAGATCCTGGCGAACGTTCTGCTGAAATTCTCGGATGGTTTTCGCCGTAAACTCTACGGCCTGATGTCGATTGCCGCGGTTCTGGGGGCGTTCAGCGCGCTGTCCCAGGCGGTAAAAGGGATCGATCTTTCGGTGGCCTATGCGCTGTGGGGCGGTTTTGGTATCGCCGCTACCCTGGCCGCTGGCTGGGTACTCTTCGGCCAGCGCTTAAACAACAAGGGCTGGATGGGGCTCATCTTGCTGCTTGCCGGCATGATCATGATAAAACTCGCCTGACAGACCTCTCGCCATGATTTACAGGCAGCGAAATTCGCTGCCTGTATTACGCTTAGAAAAGCAAAACATGAAGAGGATGGCTGATGTATCGCACATTAAGCTGGCGCAATATTCCCAATGCGAGAACGTTGTTTGCCCTGGTCTTCATGGCGGGCATCGGCTTAATCATCTCCATCGTCGCACTGCTCTATCTATCCCTGCATCTTATCAGCACGAAAACCAATGAAATTGATGAACACCGCACGGCGCTTTCCGTGCAGGGGTCTATTCAGACATCGGTTAACCGCGTCTCCTCTCTGGTGCTTGATAACGCCGTCTGGGACGATGCGGTGCGGGAGGCCTACCGTCCCACGCTCGATACCGACTGGCTGTACAACACCTGGGGTACTGGCTTTAAAATCAATAACCTCTATGACGGCACCTTCGTGCTGGATGAGCATTTCAACGTCCTCTGGGGATCGTTTCAAAGCCGGCCCTTTAACGAAAAAAACCTCGACTTCTTTGGTAAAGGCCTCAAAGCGCTTATCGACCAGCACGGGCGCGAGCTTGCGGGCGAAAAAAATATCTATGCGGGGATCAGCCAGACGCGCAACGGCGTGGCCTTTGTCGGCATTGGGCTGATTCGCCCGATGGTCGGCAGCTTACAGGTCCACGACGGAACGCGCCGCTATCTGGTGATTACCCGCCATCTGAACGCCAGAATATTATCCGACCTGGGCGGCACCTTTCAGATCGATAACCTCCATTTTACCCCAGGCAAAATCAACGATCGCAGTATGCCGCTGCACAGTGCGGCAGGGGAGTTGGTCGGATATCTGAACTGGCAGGCGCGGCTCCCGGGCGCACAGGCCGCCCGGGCGGCATCGTCTGATATCAGGCAGATTGTGGTGCTGGTGTCGGGGCTGATTCTGCTCTTCATTCTGGTGAGCAGCGTGGGGCTGTACAAACTCGCGCGCGGCGAAAGCCAGGCGCGTCTGGTTGCAAGAACGGACTGGCTAAGCCATCTGCCGAACCGGCGCGCGCTTATCGAGACGCTTGATCGGGTGCGTTTACGCGGCGATACCGACGTCAAAAGCGTGGTGTTTATCGATCTGGACGGTTTTAAAGATGTGAATGACATCTACGGCCACAGCGTGGGGGACGACCTCATCGTGGCGATAGCGAAAACGCTGAATGAACGCGTGCCGCCGGGCGGGATGCTGGCGCGCATGGGCGGGGATGAGTTTGCCATGACCATCGGTGGAGATGATGCAGAGGCGCAGGCTACCGCCTTTGCCGTTTCCGTGCTGGATTTTCTCACTACCCCGGTTCAGCTGGGGGAACGCACCATCCATATCGGTGCCAGCATCGGCATCGCCAGCGGAACCCTGACGGAATGCAACAGTTCCGAACTGTTTCGCCGTGCCGATATTGCCATGTATCACGCCAAAATGAGCGGGAAAGGGCGTATTACCCACTACGACGCGGAGCTGAACAGCGTCCGGGAACGCAAGCTGGCGATTGAAAATCAGATCCGCAGCGGCCTGGAGCGCGATGAGTTTGAGGTCTGGTATCAGCCGATCGTTGACGCCCGCAGTCAGACAATGAGCAGCGTCGAAGCGCTGGTCCGCTGGCCACGTCGCCCGGAGGGGCCGCTGGGTCCGGATACCTTTATCGCCATTGCGGAGACCAGCGGTCTGATTTACAAGCTGGGTCAATTTGTGTTGCAGCGGGCCTGTGAGGATCTGCAGCCGTACGGTGAATTAAAGCTCTCCGTGAATATCTCCCCCGCGCAATTTCGCGATCCTGCCTTCGAAGAAAAAGTGGCCAGCGTGCTGGAGAGCACCCGTTTCCCGGCCAACCGGCTGCAGCTTGAGGTTACGGAGTCGTATGTACTGGAAAATCCGGAGCGAGCCCGCATGGCGATAGCGAATCTTAAAGCGCTGGGTACGGCGGTGGCGCTGGATGACTTTGGCACCGGCTATTCCAGCATTGGCTATTTGCGGCGTTTTAACTTCGACACCATCAAAATCGATAAATCCCTGGCCGGGCTGGTGGATAACGATGAACAGGCGGCCGCGCTGGTGAGCGGTACGGTGCGGATCGCCAATGCGCTGGGCATGGCGGTGGTGGCAGAAGGGGTGGAAACCGAGAAGCAAATGAAACTGCTGCGGCTGGCTGGCTGCGATCAACTGCAGGGTTTTTGGTTCAGCCAGCCGATGCCAATTGAGTCAATCAAAGCGTTACGTAAGGTCAGACGCTGCTGATTTACTGCTGCGCCAGCGCTTCCAGCTGGTCGCGGAAACCGGTAACGGACAAGGCGCGGTTATCGGCGCGCCACCGGTCTTTTGCCGCCGGGGCAGAGCTCTGGACACCAATCAACTGCCAGCCATTGTCGGTTTTCAGCATCAGCGGCGAACCGCTGTCACCCGGCAACGTATCGCACTGATGCGAGAGTACGCTGGTTTGCGCCCAGCCCGTCACAATACAGTCGCTGTGCGTATAAAGCGTATCCAGATGATCGACAGGATAGCCTGACTGCGTCACCTTTCGGTCGGCGGCTTTCAGCGCGGCGGTGAGGGCGGCCTTGTCGCCGTCAAATAACGGCAGCGGCGTAATACCCGAAGGCGGGTAGCGTAAAACGATCAGGCCAAAATCCCATGAGGCGGCTGCCGGTGGCACGATCCAGCCGTCACCATCCGGCTTCAGGCGTTTGCCGAGAGACGGTTCGACCCGTCCTTCAATGCCGTGGATTTCATAGCGCCAGGTCCCTTTTTGCGACACAAACCGCAAGGCAACCGCTTTATCCGGCTTGCCGTTTGGCGGCGTTAACAGGCAGTGACCTGCCGTCAGGGCAAGCTGCGGGGTGATCAGCGTCGCGGTGCATAAGTTACCGCTGGCGGTTTCCAGTTGACCTATAGCATCCCAGGGGGCCTGGGTGGGATCGGCGACGCGCGTACGATCGTCATGACCGAAAAAAAGCGTCTTTAGCTCTTTCGCGCTAATGGTGTCATCACCGCCATCATCCGCATGTGAGAATCCAGAAAAAAGACCAAACGTTCCCAGTAACAACACAACAGATTTACGCATATCACACTCTGGTGGGGGTAATTATGATTATTAAAAGTGAACCCTATGAAAATACTATAGACGGGACAGCGCTAAAGTGGGAGTAAAATCAGCGTGCTACAATCAGGAAAGATAAAAATGGCTGGCGATGAGCGCGCATAAAATAAGCAGGATAAGAATCAGCTCAAACCGATAGCGTCGCAGCATACGCCCTCCGGAAATAAAAAAACGGCGCGGAACCTGTTCCGGTTCAGCGCCGGTTTACCAACGTGCCCCGAAGGGCACGGTTAAGCTTGTACTCTTACGCAGCTGGCTGTGCAGCTGGTTTAGCAGCTTCGTGTTTTACTGCTTTTTTGTGATGCTTTTTAGCAGCCTGAGCTTTCTGTTCTACAGCCGGTTTGGTTGCTTTTTTGTGGTGCTTTTTAGCAGCCTGCGCTTTCTGTTCTACAGCCGGTTTGGTTGCTTTTTTGTGGTGCTTTTTAGCAGCCTGAGCTTTCTGTTCTACCGCTGGTTTAGCGGCTTTTTTGTGGTGCTTTTTGGCAGCCTGAGCTTTCTGCTCGGTTGGTGCTGCGGTTGCTGGTGCAGCGGCTTCTTTTTTCGCTGCAGCTTTGTGATGTTTCTTATGGTGAACCGCTTTTGCTGGCGCAGCGGTGGTGGTTGCAGCAGGCGCCGCAGCCGGTGCAGCAGTGTCAGCAGCAAACGCAGCAGAAGACAGACCCATAGCAGCGGCAACAACCAGAGCTAATACTTTATTCATTCTCATACCCTCGAATTTGGTTTTTCATTTAACCCCACTGCGGGGCCGTTGAAATAACTATATCCCTGTAAATTCGAGGTTTCCGTGAGTGATTGGTATCGGCGTGTAACGGAATGTACAGCGGGGAGAAAAGTGTACGAACAGGCCAAACGCAGCTGCTCGTACGGGCCTCTGTTATTTGTTCAGTGTGGCCAGAATAGCCGCCGGAGACTGACTGCCTATAATCGTCCGTGATTCAGGCTCGATCACCACCATTACCGGGGTGATGCTAATGCCCAAACGTTCTGCCAGGGCAGATTGCCGCGCGATCAGATCGGAACAGGCTGTGGTGGTGTCGTTATCCGGTAAAAATCCCGCCATCGCTTGTTGCAGGCTTTTGACCTTATCGGTTGAACACCAGACGCGCCCCATATCTTCAATTACCGAGTCGCGAATGGCGTTGGGCGCAACGGTCAGAAACGACATCGTCAAACCGGCATCCGTATATTGCTTAACGCTTTTCACTACGTTGCTGCAGTAAATGCACTGGTTATCAATAAACACCAGCAGCTTATATTTTTCAGCAGGAGCCTGAAACGTGATGGGCTGGAGGTCCGCAAGAGAGCGGGTAATATCGTTGAACGCGTCTTGCGGGGTATTATCCGTGGCTGCGAAAGTACTTAAACTGGTCGCACACAGAATGGCTAACATCGTTTTCATTATGCCTTTCATCATTCATCCCTTTTTTTTTTAATCCTGACCTGATGGCAGTCTAATTGTGTCGGAAGGACACGCATTCATACACCCGACACATTCATGACAACATGTGCTAAATCATATTCTTATTGAAAAGGGTGAGAAGAGTGCCGGAGCAGGCTCCGGCAGAGGAATTAAAGATAACGTGAGGTGAGATGTTGGCGGAAGTAACGGATATTCAGATCTTCACCCGTCGCCTGGGTGATTAATTGCGACGTGCTGAAACGGCTGCCGTGCTGCCAGATGTTCTGACGCAGCCACTCAAAGAGTGCGGAAAAATCGCCTTCAGCGATGGAGGCCTGCAGACCCGGCAGTGCGGTTCGGGCGGCATGGAACAGCTGCGCGGCGTACATAGCGCCAAGGGTGTATGACGGGAAGTAACCAAAACCGCCATCGGTCCAGTGGATGTCCTGCATACAGCCGTTGCGGTAGTTGTCTTTGGTGGATAATCCGAGCCAGGCCTGCATTTTCTCATCCCACAGGGCGGGAATATCGTCCACCTCGATCTCGCCGTTGATCAGCGCACGCTCAATCTCATAGCGCAGCACCACGTGTGCCGGGTAGCTCACTTCGTCCGCATCGACGCGGATATAGCCAGGCTTCACGCGCTGGTTCCAGGCAATAAAGTTCTCTTCGCTGAACGCCGCCTGGCTACCAAAGCGGGCGTGTACCGCAGGGAGAAGATGCCTGAGGAAGGCTTCACTACGCCCCAGCTGCATTTCAAAGAACAGGCTCTGTGACTCATGGATCGCGGTTGAGCGCGCCAGGGCAACCGGCTGTCCTGCCCACGCGCGCGGCAGGTTTTGTTCGTAGCGGGCGTGTCCGGTTTCGTGGATCACGCCAAACAGCGCGCTGAGCAGCTCATCTTCGTCATAGCGCGTGGTGATGCGCACGTCTTCCGGGACGCCGCCGCAGAATGGGTGTGCGCTCACGTCCAGGCGACCGCCGTTAAAATCGAAGCCAAGCATCTTCATGGCTTCCAGGCCCAGCTCACGCTGTGTTGCCGTCGGGAAGGGGCCTTGCGGCGGAATAAACGACCGTTGAGCCTGCTTTTCCACCACGTTTGCCAGCAGGTCCGGGAGCCAGGATTTCATATCGCCGAACAGAACGTCCAGACGCGCGCTGGTCATGTCGGGTTCAAAAATGTCCAGCAGCGCGTCGTACGGCGTACAGCCTTTGGCTTCGGCCCGCAGGCGAGCCTCTTCGCGGCTGAGTTTGACCACCTCTTTCAGGTTGGTGGAAAAACCCTGCCAGTCGTTAGCGGGGCGCTGAGTACGCCAGGCGTGTTCACACTTGCTGCCCGCCAGGGATTTGGCTTCCACCAGCGATTCCGGCAGCAGAGTGGCCTGCTGGTAGTGGCGCGTCATTTCGCGCAGGTTGGCCTGTTCGACATCATTCAGATCTTCACCTGCCGCCGCTAACAGGTCGCCGACTTTTTTATCGGTCAGGATCTGATGCTGCAGGACGCTCATCTCCGCGAGTGCTTCACCGCGCGCGGCGCTGCCGCCCGGCGGCATCATCGTGAACATGTCCCAGCTGGCGATGGAGGAGAGGTGGGAGAAGCGGGAGAGACGCTGGAAGGTGCGGGTGAGTTG
>Ga0079104_1002292_pt1 | contig 10576 bp, 5 predicted proteins | sample MedtruBG_FD_76829 | JGI IMG/M metagenome (GOLD analysis project Ga0079104, IMG submission 76829) | Root nodule microbial communities of legume samples collected from California, USA - Medicago truncatula BG | ecosystem: Host-associated > Plants > Roots > Nodule | place: USA: California... | reverse complement strand
AGCGCGTAGCATCCGTCAACATCGGTCTGGCTGCCGACGATAAAGTCTCGGCCGAAATCGCCTACATGGGCCAGGACCGCCAGAAGGCGACGGCGCAGTACTTCACCAACCCGGCCGCGCCTGGCGGTGGCGACATGCTGGTTACGCCTTCGGGCCTGGCCATCATCAACGGCAAGGCCACGAAGGTCTGCACCAACTTCAGCCTAGACATCAACGGCAATGCGTCGGTGGGCAAGGTAGTGGGTGCGAACGTTACGCCGGACGTCTTCATGGACATGATCGACGTCAGCGGCCAGATCAGCGTGTACTACGAGAACGGCGAAATGGATGACTACTTCGACCAGGAGCAGGCCATCTCGCTGATCAATCGCCTGGACGACGGCATCGGCGGCGCCTTCGTCATCGCCATGCCGTACGTAAAGGTGTTCGGCGGTGGCGAATCCGGCGACAAGGAAATCATTCGCCAGTACGACTACACGGCCGGCCCGAATGCAGCCGGCACCGGCGCTGGCCGCTCGACCATCCTGCTGCAAGATACAACGCTTGTTTGATTTGCAATATTTGAGTTAGCCCGGCCCCTCGCCGGGTTTTTTTTCGCCCATTGGGCTGAAAGGCTATGCCATGCAAGAACTGAAATTCAACGAACATAATTTTGCCTTGGTTGAGCGCGACGGTCGCACCTGGTTGACCGCCGCCGACATTGCGATCGCACTGGGCTACAAGCGAAGCGACCAGGTGTCGCGCATTTTTGATCGACATGAGCGCGAGTTTTCCGCTTCCATGACGATGGTTTTTCAGACCGTCAGTTTGGGAAAGGGATTGCCTCCCTCGGATATTCGCTTGTTCAGCCTGCGCGGCGCCCATCTGATCGGCATGTTCTCCCGCACATCGAACGGGCAGGCCTTCCGCGCGTGGGTGCTGGACCAACTCGACCAACTCGACCGCGAGGTTGCGCCGAATCGCTCCCTGATGGCCGCATGGTTCAAAGCGAAAGCTGCTGTCGATGCGCAAGACAAGTTCGCCAGCCTGTGCGGGAAGGGGTTGAGTGACCACAAACAGATCAAGCCGCCGCTTAAGAAAGCGCTTGATCAGATCAGCGACCAAATCCAACCATCACTTCTTACCTGACCCGGCCACGAGCCGGGTTTCTTTTTGGCGCAAGCCACCCCAGCACGGACCGGACGCTGTCGCCTTCGTCGGCGCAGCGGCCGGCACCGGCACCTATCTATCCGACGAAAGGTTTTATCCATGAACACCATCACCAACAACGCAGTAAAAATCGCATCCCCCGGCTTCGACATCGCGCTGCTGGCCAGCCCCGAGAAAATCGCCAAGGTTCATACCGTGGAGGTCGCCCACGACGACGACGGCAACATGCTGGCCGGCTTCGACATCGTCGGCAAGAACTCGACCCAGTACCGCGACGTGATCCGCGCCACCTCGGTGACCGCCATCAAGCGCAGCCAGACCAAGAAAGAGCAGATCGATGCCAAGACCGAGAAGGGCGCCGGCACCCTGTACGACCTGGGCGAAGACCGTAACCGCAAGATCGCCATTGCTGTGGTCGTCGGCGCGCCGGGCTTCGTATCCAACGGCCAGCCGGTCGAGCTGACCGAAGGCTTCCTCAACCTGTGCTTCGACGCGCAGCCGACCTGGCAAGAAAAGATCCTCGCCGCCCTGGAAGCTGACGCCAATTTTTTGGCGATCTAAAGCGGCAGTTGCTTGAGCACGCCGAGGCGTCGCTCAAGCTGGCCGCCAAGCAGAAGGACGGCAAGACCTTGCGCTGGCACCTGGAGAAGGTGCTGGAACAAACGGGCATCACGCCACCACAGCTCGACACCCCACCGATCCCGCACGAGCTGGTGCACGTGTGGGAGTACTTCTGCCAGATGAGCGCCAAGCGCACCTGCGGCGCCATGGCAGCCAATCCCATCTCCGACGAGCAGGTTATGGCCTGGGAGCGGCGCCACGGGATCCGGCTGACGCCCTTCGAAGGGGAATGCATCGACGCGCTGGACCAGGTGTTCCTGACCAGCGAGTAGGGCGGCTGCGCGCCGCCCGCATCGAATTACAAGCCGCCCACGAGGCGGCATTTTTATTGGGCCTCCCATGACCGTTGACGTCGCTACCCTCGCAATCCGCATCAACTCACTGGAGGCGCGCAATGCTGCCCGGGATATGGACCGCATGCGCGAATCCGGCGGCCGGGCCGAGCAGCAGACCAACGCGCTCGAATCGGCGAGTCGCAAGCTGGCTGGCGCGCTCGCACTGCTGGGGATTGGTGCCGGGATCGGCAGCATCATTAAGATGGCAGACGAGTACACGAAATTCAGTGCGCAAATCAGGCTGGCGACCCGCTCACAAACTGAATACAACCAAGCGATGGAAGATGTGCGCCGAATTTCCACGGCGGCGCAGCAGGACTTGGGCTCGACCGGTACGCTCTATGCCCGAATCGCAAATAGCCTACGCGAGATGGGAAAATCGCAGAAGCAGGTTTCCGACATTACTGAGACAGTCAATCTAGCGCTGGCGGTATCAGGCGCAACCGCGTCGGAGGCGGCGTCTGCGCAGCTCCAACTTTCCCAGGCGTTTGCATCTGGCGTACTTCGCGGAGAAGAATTCAACGCGGTGAATGAGGCTGCGCCACGCCTTATGAAAGCATTGGCTGATGGCATGGGTGTACCGATCGGTGCACTGCGCAACATGGCAACCGAGGGGAAAATCACTTCGCAGATCATGGCCGAGGTTTTGCCAAACGCACTGGAAAAGGTGCGCGAAGAAGCGAAGAAAGTTCAGACCATCGGCGGTTCATTCACAGTATTTAGAAACAGCATTGTTGAGCTTGTTGGCGTACAGGCTCAGGCCAGCGGTGCGGTGTCGAATATCAACACAGCGCTGACGACGCTCGCAGCAAACATGCGCACTATCGTTGAGGTTGCCTTGCTTGTGGCTGCTGTTTATGGCGGCAGAATGCTTGCCGCGTTCGTGGAGTCCACCAAGATAAAAATCCGGGACGCAGCCGCAAGCATCGAGCAGAGCAAGGCAAACCAGTTGGCTGCACAGTCCGCAGTCAGTCGCGCCTCTGCCGAGCAACAGGCTGCGCTGATCGGGCAAAGCAACGCCAGGGCAAAGACTATTCAGGTAAAGGCCGAGGTGGCCGACGAGCGCTTGCGCGCCGCCGCTACTGCTGCCGCCTCGGAGCAGTCTATCGCGGCACGACAGGCGCAGTACGTCGCCACTGCTCAGTTAATCCGCCAAGAAATGGCTCTTGAGCAAACGCGCCTAGCAGCGCAGATTAACAGTATCGGCCGTGCGCAGCGCGTTGCTGAAATGGCGAAGCTTGGCGCCCAGATTACGGCGATTGATCGTGCTGTGGCGGCACAAAACACTGCACTGACAGCGGTCAGGGTGGCTAACGAGCAGGCATCCGCCAATGCGGCGACTGCTGGGGCGGCACGTATTGTTGCTGCACGCGAAGCCGAGACTGTCGCAGCCGGCGCTTCCGCTGCCGCTACTATGGGCCTGCGCAACGCCAATGCTGCCGCAGCAACTGCGACAACCGCAGCATCGGCTGCTGGGCGCGTTGGGGCCGGCGTTTTGGCTGCGCTTGGCGGGCCTATCGGGATCGTGGTAACGGCGCTCACGCTTGGAGCCACTGCGTGGATGCTGTGGGGGAATAAAGCCAAGGAGGGAAGCGAAAAGGCGGCAAACTCTTTCCGCGAGAATCAAGATAAAGTACTCAAAGGCCTTGATGAGGAACTTGAGAAACAGCGCGCCCTGCTGAAACTCAAAGGGCAAGGTGTTCCTGTTGCGCAAGCCGACAAGGAACTGCCAGTCACCAAGCAAATAGATGCAACCAAGGCACTTCTCGCGGACATGGAAAAAACCATGATGCCAAAGGCTGGGCAGTCGCTTAAAGAGTTCTCGGACGAGTACACCAAGCTCCGCGCAGAACTGAAATTCTACGAAGAAGGGCTTGTTGAAAGCCGACAAAATGAACTGGCAATTAACAAACAAACCGTAGACGAGCGGGTCAAGGGCTTGAGAAAGGATATGGCGACCAATGCAGAAAAGATGGCCGCCGAATTAAAGGGTATCGAAGACCTGAAAGGCAAGACTGCCGATTATGACGATCTGGTAGCCCGCATCCGTAAGAAGTATGCGGACAAGGGCGCAGCTTCGGCGCTTACCCAGGAGGAAACCGCTTACAAGACACTGATCACCAATATCAAAGAAAAGATCGCTGCAAACGAACTGGAAATGGCTGGCTACAACCAGCTGACAGATTCGCAAAAGCTAGCCATCAAGCTCGACGCCGAAGTTGCGACCGGCAAGACGAAGCTGAACCCTGGCGACATCGAACGTGCTCGCGCACTGATCGCGGTAGTTGCAGCCACCGACGGCGTGATCGCATCCAACAAGCTGGCGGCCGAGGGTCTGGCTGGCTTCACGAAGATGCAAAAGGACCACGACGACCAGGTGGCGAAGACCCTCCTGGCTGCGCAAGACGAAGCGGCCAAGAACGAAGAACTGGTGCTCACCTACGGCATGTCGAAGGCTGCTATCGAGCAGATGGAACTGGCGCGCCTGGAAAGCCAGTATGCGCAACGCGTTTCGAATGCCCTTACCCAGCAGGAAATCGCCGACCTTGAGGCGCTGATCGCCGCCAAGCAGCGCAATGTGGCCGCCGTCACCAAGATCGAAGCGCTCGATACCGGCTCCGACGTGGCAAAAGCCAAAGAACTGCTGGACATCCTGGTAGCCGTGGACAACGCAGCCAAGTCGGCCGCGCAGGGCATGGCAGCATCGTTCGGCACCGTGGGCACCGCCATCGGCGGCCTGACCACGGCGCTGACCGACTACGCCGTGCAGCAGCAGGCCGTGGCCGCGCAACTGGCGGCCGTGAAGGCTGATCCGAAAAGCAGCGCCGACAAGATCGCCAAGGCAGAAATGGCCGCGTCGAAAGCTAGCGCCCAGGCGCAAATCAAATCGTATGGCGACATGGCCAACGCCTCGAAAGGATTCTTCAAAGAGAACTCAAAGGGGTACAAGGCACTGGAAGCGACTGAGCGCGCGTTCCGTGCATTCGAGATGGCCATGGCCATCGAGTCCATGGTGCGAAAGGTGTTCGCGATCGGTGCTGTGACCACCGCAACCGTCACCGGTGAAGGCGTCAAAACGGCAGCTGTGGCCGCCGGCACTGCCGCCCAGGTGGCCGCCGATACGGTCAAGGGCACATCCGCTGCCGCCGTGGCTGTGGCAACGCAGGCGCAAGGCGATCCGTACTCAGCCTGGGCCCGTATGGCTGCCATGGTGGCGGCTATGGCGGCCCTGGGTTTTGCGGTGGCTGGTGGCGGCGGTAGTGACAAGTCGCTCTCGCAGCAACGCCAAGAGACACAGGGCACCGGCACAGTATTTGGCGACAGTACCGCGAAATCGGATTCGATCAAGCGGTCGCTCGAGCTTGTGGCCGGCAACAGCAATATCGAACTGAGCTACACGCAGGGCATGCTGGCCGCGCTGCGCAACATCGAATCGTCGCTGAGTGGATTGGGTAATGTGTTGGTGCGTAACTCAGGGCTGACATCCTCGACGGTTGCCGGCACGGGGAGTAGCGCGCAAGAAGCGTTCATGTTCATGCAGCCGTTTTGGTCGATCGGCGCGAAGAGCGTCGGTAACCTGGTGGGCAAGATCTTCGGCGGCAAGACGACCGTCGAAGACACCTGTTTCAAAATTGACCCAACCACCCTTGGCGCCGGCATGGCTGGCAACCTCAATTCGTTCCAGTACACCGACATCAAGAAATCCGGTGGCTGGTTCAGTAGCGATGACTGGGACACCAAATGGAATGCGCTGGGAGGCGCAGCGGATGCGCAGTTTGCGGCGGTGTTGAAGGGGCTCGGCGGCAGCGTGGCCGAGGCGGCAAAACTGCTGGGCCTGGGTGGCGATGCATTCACCCAGCGTCTCAACGGTTTCGTGATCGACATCGGCAAGATCAGCCTCAAGGGCATGAGCAGCGAGGAGATCCAGAAAACACTGGAATCGGTGTTCTCCAAACTGGGTGACGACCTGGCCAGCTACGCGGTGGCCGGCCTGGACGTATTCGCCCAAATCGGCGAGGGTCCGCTCGAAACACTGACCCGCATCGCGGCGAACTACGCAAACCTCGACTCTATTCTGGCGTCGAGCGGCACGTCGTTCGGCCAGGTCGGCATGTCCAGCATCGCGGCGCGGGAGCGCCTGATTGCACTGGCCGGCGGCATCGATGAGCTGGCCAGTGCACAGGCCAGTTTCAATGACAACTTCCTCACAGAAGCTGAGCGGCTGGCGCCAGTGCAGAAATATGTGACGGACCAGCTGGCGGCCATGGGACTGCAATCGCTGGACACCCGGGACAAATTCAAGGACTACGTCCTGGGCCTGGCCAACGGCGGCAAGCTCGCGACCGAGTCCGGCGCTGCGCAATACACCGCGCTGCTGGCCCTGGCCGACGCCTTCGCAAAAACGCACGCGGCCACGGTGGACCTTAGTAAATCGGAGCAGGAAATTGCAGATCAGCGGACCGACCTGCAGAACCAGCTCGACGAACTGACGATGACGCAGGCCCAGTTGGCAGCCAAGGCGCGCAAGGAGATCGCCGCCGGCAATCTGCCGCTGTACGACGAACTCACGGCACGCAAGGCGCTGGCCACAGCGTACGAGACCGAATCGACCGCCATCACCAGCACCATCGACAAACTGAAAACGTTCGCCACGGCGATCAAGACGTTCCGCGATGGCCTGGTGCTGGGCAACCTCTCGACGCTGACACTGGCGGAGAAGGCGGCGGCGGCGCGCGACCAGTACAGCACCACGCTGGGCGCGGCGCGCGGTGGCGATGCGACGGCGCAGTCGGGCCTCAGCGCCGCCGCCACTGCTTTCCTCACAGCCAGCCAGGCCGGCGCCGCGTCGCGCCTCGATTACGTCCGGGACTACGCCCGTGTGCAGGCCGACATGGCCATTCTCGCCGCGTCGGTTGGCAGCCAGTTGACCGACGCCGAGAAGCAGCAGGTGGCGCTCGACAAGCAGGTCAAGGGCCTCAACACCCTCAACGACAGCGTGAATGCTGGTGCGGCCACGGTCGCCCAGGCGATCGCGTCGCTCGGGGTGCTGGGCGTGAAGCAGATCGACGGCTCTCACGCCGGCGGCCTGTCGCGCGTGCCGTTCGATGGGTACACCGCCGAGCTGCACGCCGGCGAGCGGGTGCTGACCGCGTTCGAGGCCCGGGAGTATTCGGCGCGGTCGAGCGGCGGCGGTACCGGCGACGTGGCTGCGGCTATCGATCGGCTGACCGAAGAAAACCGTGCGCTGCGTGCCGAACTCACGGAATTCAAGAGCCAGTCCCAGGCTGCCGACGTGTCGATGGCCCAGAGCCTCGGTAAGGTGGCGCGCCTGGCGCAGCGCTGGGACGAAAACGGGCTGCTCGTGCGAGCCGACGAGCCACTTCCAACGAAAGAGACGGTGACCCCATGAAAATAATCCGTCCGATGGCAATCACGGACGCAGCGCTGGTCAGTAGCAACATCCCCGAGAATGACTACCCCGCCTACAACCCCGCCACCAGCTACCCGCTGGCTGCGCGGGTGATTGTGGTCGGCGTAGGCGCGCACCTGGTGTACGAGTCGCTGCAGGCGAGTAACGTCGGCCACACGCCGGCGGCCAGCCCGGAGCATTGGGTAAAAGTGGGGGCGACCAACCGCTGGCGCATGTTCGACGCCTCGATCACCACGCAGGCAGAGAACGAGGATTCGATCATCGTTTCGATCAAGGCTACAGGTATCGCCAATGGCATCGCCTTACTCAACATCGATTGCTCGATCATCCGGGTGGTGGCCACCGACGTCGAGTTCGGCGTGGTGTACGACAAAACTATCAACCCGGCTATGACCAGCGGCATCAGCGACATTTACAGCTATTTCCGGGAGCCCGTCACGCGGGTGACTGAACTGGCGCTGACCGATCTGCCATCGTACTCGAACATGCTTATCGAGGTCACGCTGTCGAGCCCAGGCAATGTCGCACGCTGTGGCGGCGTAGTGCTGGGGCAGGTGCGCGAGATCGGCGACTTGCAGTACGGCGCCAAGGTCAGCATCGCCGATTACAGCAAGAAGACTCGTGATGCATGGGGCAACTTTGATGTGGTCGAGGGTGCATTTAGCAACAAGGCCACGTGGTCAGTGTGGATCAAAGGGACCGAGGTAGACCTGGTCAAGCGCTTGCTTTCGCAGTACCGCGCCACCCCGATCGTGTACATCGGCGCCGATGCATATGCGTCCACCATCCTCTACGGTTACTACAAAGATTTTTCCATCGATATTGCCTATCCGGCCGTGTCGATCTGTTCACTCGAACTTGAAGGGCTCACATGACCGTTATCACCATTCCGCCGCTGTCGCCCTTCCCGGGCCGTGGCGCTGCACCCGAGGACTATATCGCCCAGGCCGACACTACCATGCAGGAGTTGCCGGGGGTGATCGGCAAGATGAACGAGGTCAGCGAGGCGCTCAACCTCGGCGCCAGTGTGCTGCAAAACGGTTACTTGCCGCCTGTGCTGTATGCGCCCGGCCTGTCGATTACCGTTGCACTGCAAACGGTTGAAAATGCCGGCGCCACCTACGCGCCGCTGCTCAGCGCCTTGCCGTTCACGACCAGCGGAGTGTTCGAGGCGGATAAATTCCGCGTGATCCAAGGCGTCACTGCCGCAGAGCTGGCGGCTGACAGCGGCGCGGCGCGCGTCAATTTCGAGGGCACCATGCTCGACGTGGTGTTGCGCGGCCTGCCGGCGCCGGTCGAGTTGTTCGGCGCGGACCCGTCCGGTGCGGTCGATTCGTCGACTGCATTCGTCAACGCCAGTAATGCTGGTGTGCAGATCGTGTGTACCGGTAGCTACCTGCTCAACAACCTCCCAGATTCCATGGACTGGCGCCGATTCTCCGGCAGCGGCACGGCGCAGATCAAATCGCGCCTGTTCACGTTCGCATATATCGAGCGGCCGCGCCTGTCGTTCAACCAGGTGCGCAGCATGATCGCGCACGCGCAGTCGTCAAACATTCCTGTGTCGCTCGCGTTCTTCGGCGACTCGCTGGTCGATGGCGCCAACACCACCGGTGTGGTGGAAAATCCGGTCGATGGGACCGGGCGCGCCATCGGCACTACCAATCACACCGCCGCCGCCCCGAAAGCGTTTTGCAACAAATTGCTCGGCCTTTTCCAAGAATATGCCGCAGCAATCGGCGTCCCTAACCGGGTGAACGTTTGGAACGCCGGCTACAGCAGCCGCTCGATCGCCACCGGCTGGGCCAATGAAAACTACGAGCGGGCGGTGGTCCTCAATCCTAATTACGGCTACCCGCACGCGGTAGGCATCGAGTTCGCTATCAACGACTCGCATACCAGCCCAAGCAACGGCCCGATTGATCCTGCTATTTTTGGCGCTGAGTTGGGCAAGCTGATGGCAAAAATCCAGGGCTACGGCGCGGTGCCGTTCCTGATCACACCACCGGAAATTTTCTCAATCTCCGGCTACGACAGCCGGACCATCCGTAGCATCTACGACGAGGTGAAAATCGGCATGGGCCGCGCCGGCCGCAACCTTACCATCCTGGACATGGGCGCCGCCGTCACGCGCTGGTTCAACGTCGGTGCGGACGTCAATGGGCCGAGCGATGCACCGCTGTCGGCAGGCTACCGGACCGCATCGTTGTTCTACCAGATGGCGCAGGCCGGTCTGGCCGACCGTACCCACCCAGCTGATCGCACGCACGCGTTCAAAGCCGGCTACTTGTTCAGTGAGCTGGCGCCGAACATTCTCAACGCGGCCGCCGCTGCGCATGAATCGATTCCGGCGACCGACTACCGCTGGCGCCTGCGCGTCATCGATGCTGGCAGCGGTACCGGCGTGCAAACCAACCAGCTCACGCAGCACGGCGGGAGCGTGGTGGCCCTGCCGCTGGGCTACAACCCTGGCCAGCCCTGGAGTTCCGCGTGGATCTGGAACGACCAGCCCGACGCGTTCCTGGTGTACCGCGCAGGCGACATCAACGGGCACATCTCCGGCAACCCGTTCATTGCGCCGCCGCACGCATGCGTGATGCAGGTGGTGGACAAAACGAGCGGCATTTTCCTGTATCAGGAAGGCTTGCCAAACGATGGGGTAGCGCCGCTGGTATCGGCGCTGTCGGCTGATCGCCCACACGTGATCTGTCAACTCACGCACGGCCTCAATTTCGTGCAGCTGTTCGCGCCGCTGGTGAATACCTACAACTACTATCCCGGTGCACTGGAAATCGTCTCGGGCCTGGATTGGGGATACGGTGCCGACACCTGGTCGGATTACGTGGTATCGAAAAACCTGATCGAGGACTGCGGCACTATTTTCAAGACCCAGACCACGGGTGTGCGCAGCTACGGCGTCAAGGAAAGCCGTGACGGCGCCAACTGGGTAGGGTTTGGCCGCACCGGCAAAACCACGTCGATCTTGGTCGAGGCCGAGATGACCGGCACGGCCACCCTTGGTGTCGTGTGCGGTGCAGGC
>Ga0079104_1002278_pt1 | contig 10633 bp, 3 predicted proteins | sample MedtruBG_FD_76829 | JGI IMG/M metagenome (GOLD analysis project Ga0079104, IMG submission 76829) | Root nodule microbial communities of legume samples collected from California, USA - Medicago truncatula BG | ecosystem: Host-associated > Plants > Roots > Nodule | place: USA: California... | reverse complement strand
TATTAAACATCCAAATACTACTCCTATTCCTACTCCTGCTCCGGCTAGGCCTATAGTAGCTAATCCTGCTCCAATAAGTTTTGATGATTCTAACATTATGTTATTTTTTTTATGGTAAATTATATTGGTACTATTATAAATTGGCATTGTATGTTATTCTTTCTCTAATCTTGGGCATGAAAACCACGAAATATCTTATATACATTTATTTATCAGACAATGTTAGATCTATTACACTATATAAAAATATATACTATTTATATTCAGTAAACATATTTATAAATTTTTTTGATTTATAAAAATAATTATTTGATTGTCTGCTATCTATTTTTAAAGCATTTTTACCTAATTCAAACACAAATCCTGCAGTTATTATACCTATAAATATAAGTACAACTATTAATCCATATATACCATTTTCGTATACACTAATACCATAAGGATATACTACTAAAATTTCTAAATCTAATAATAGATAAACTAAGGCAAATATAAAAAATTTTACACCGAATTGAGTTCTATTTTGACCTAGGAAACTGTGAAAACCGCATTCAAAAATACTATATTTTTCTTGGTAAGGATTATGAGGAGCAAGTATGAAATTAAGAAGTAAAAAAACTACAGCTAAAATAGCTACAAATATAAAAAGAAAAGTTACACTACTCATTTAATTATTAAATAATATTTGTACCAATATGGTACCCATGCTTAATCATTCTTTGTTCATAAATAAAAATAATAGAATAACAAGTGTTATTGTAGAAATTACAAAAGCTATAGGGCTTGATATTGCTATATTTTTATAATTAAAGTTTATTTTTTTTATAGCAGAGCTTGCGCCTTTATTTAGGCTAGCTTGGCTAAGCGCACTTGCGTTTAATACATTTCCTTTTAATTCTAAATTTTCTAGTAGTGGATTAATTTTATATTCTGGTAAGCTAAAGAACATTTCTTTTACTATACCTAAGTAATATACTCCTCCTATGACACTAGTTAATATAGCAACTAAGGATAAGAATATAAGACCTTTATCTAAAGCTGCACTTAATACCATCTGTTTTCCAAAGAATCCCAATAAAGGTGGAACACCTGCAAAAGAGAAAATAGTAATAGCTAAACTTATGGCTAAGAAAGGATTTATATAAAAATAACCTTTTAATTGGCTTATTAATTGTATTGGTGAATTCGTTTTATCTGTTAACTCTTCATTTTCTTTATTCTCACTTATATGACCATATAAAGAAAAACCTATAGCTATTAATATAAAAAATACATTTATATTACTAATAGAATATTGTGTTAAATAGAAAATAAATGCTTGAGTAGATTCAACACTAGATATACTTAACGCTAAAAGTATAAACCCTACGTGAGATATTGTACTATAAGCAAATAATCTTTTTATTCTAAATTGAGTTAAACCAACTACAGTTCCTATTATCATTGAAAAGAATGAACTTATTAGTAAAATCAATGTTCAGCTCATTTCTGTGTATGCATAGCTTGCTGATCCTGACGCAAGCATAGGTATGTTACCTAAACTATTACTAGTGTAATATACTAATTGTAATAACAATATAAATATAGAAATTTTAGCCACTATTGCTACAAATGTAGTAACTATTGTAGGTATTGCATCATATACATCCGGAGATCAAAAATGGAAAGGTGCAGCACTTACTTTAAATAAAAATCCTATAGTAAAAATCACTAAAGAAATATTAATATAATAAGGTGTATATCATAAATTTGTAGAAATATCGCTTATACTTGTGATAATATATAAACCATCCAGATTAGTAGTACCTGAGTTTGCATATAATAAACTAGTACCTAATAAAATAAAACATGAACTTAATCCCCCTAATAAAAAGTAAATTAACCCACCTGTAGTTGATAATTCAGAATTTCTATAAATAGTACTTAATATATAAAGACCATAACTTTGTAATTCTATGGAAAGGAAAATAGATACTAAATCATTAGTTGACATTAATAATATTGCACCTGTTATTACAAATAATATTATTAAAGGATATTCAATAATTTTTAAGTGTTCTCCCATTTTATTAATTATTTTTGTATTGTAATAGACAAATTTATATAATAATAAATCTTTTATAGAAGAATATTCTGATACTCATACTTTTCTTGGGTAAAAACTAGTTAATTGTAGTATTAATATACTAACTAAAAAAATAAAAATATGGAACATTTGTGAAATATTTGTTATAAGTAATAAACCGCCATGTAAACCTATACCTTTAGTTATAAGAGCTAAAGAAGACATATCTTGTAAAATACAATAAACTAATATTAATATCGCTATTCTATTAAATAGTATTGATAAATCTCGTCTTATATTGACGGCGTTAGATAATAAAACTAATAATATTGATAATATAATCATATGTTCTAGATAATAAACGTTAATTATAGCTTTGCTTTTATTCTGTGTGTAACCATAGAAGCATTGCTGTGCATGTTTATGTAATAACCAGCCAGATAGATATACCCACTGCTTTATAAAAACATGCTTGGCCACCAAAAACATACATGTTTACACACAGAAGGAAAGCTATAATATACTCAGCCTTAGGAGAAAATCGAATTCTCATCACTAACGTATGAAATTAGGGTTTTAACCTTTTAAACTACCAAGGCGCTCATCGTAAAATAATGATAATAAATAGGTATAATTGTATATATTTTTATAGGATTACACGAAAATAGCTTTTCGTGTTCTATAAAATAGAGCATTGCTCTATTTTATTTATTACGGGTAAATACTCGGAATCGAACCGAGAACCGACTATGCCACAAATAGTTGCTCCACCTATTGAGCTATATCTACCTTATAATTATCCTGGAGAGATTCGAACTCACAATATTAAATACCAAAAATTTATGACCTACCCATTGGTCTACAGGATATTTTTGGCTAGTGAAACATGCATACTTCGTTAGCAGGAATATAATTATAATTGAAAAGCTTCAATTATATAATATTCGTTTATATCTAAATAGTGGGAGCTTTACATATTTTGCAACCAGCCTTATTTTAAAAGTAAACTTACCCCTTAATAGCTTATTATTTATATGCTGTGTGTTGCTGCTCTGTATCTTTTCATAAAATATATAAAAAAGCAGTATGGGCATAGAAATATGCAGCCACATACACACAATTTCATAAGCTATCTAAAACTATCCATGTTATATAATTCTAGTTGTAAAAAAATAGCCAATTAAATATGTATGCAGGTAAAACATGGGACTATATACAGGTGACAGGACTTGAACCTGTATGATATTACTATCAGCTGATCCTAAGTCAACTTCGTCTACGAATTCCGACACACCTGCTTAACTTTATAATTTACTTACTTGCTTGTTTCTATGAGTCTTTATATAAAAAAGCAGTGTGGGCATACTTGTATGCAGCCACATACACACAATTTCATAAGCTATCTAAAACTATCCATGTTATATAATTCTAGTTGTAATTATACTATTTTCCTTTATATTATGGAGATTATCCATTAGGTGAAAGCTATTTCTCTAACATGTCCGGATTTATCTCTTATCAGTCTAAATATATTTTAGTAGATCTTATCTATTGCTTCCCCAGCAAGCTATACATATTGAGTCTGAGATTGAAAGTTAGTCCAAGTTAAATATAACGAGTCTATCATTTTTTAAACATGTGCAAGCTGCTATTCATAGGTGCCGTAATGGCAGTGTTCCCATGGTATACTCTCTATAGTTAATTTCACTTTACCTTTAAATGAATAAACCCTTAGTTAACGGATTAGTTTATCGCCTTATTACTTAAATATACCTCTTGTATCCAATCAACCACAGTTCAAGTAGTACCTCTACCCCCTTCGGCCAGAGGCATCGGCGAGTAGATTGTATAGCTTTAGGTTGCTGATTTTCCTAGCTTGCACACACAGGAAAATATGCTCCCTTCATCCGAGAGTTCAGAATATTCTCTGGAGAGCTTGCTTATGAATACTTCGTCGGACATTTCATACTTTTATGTTAAATTAGTGCATCTTTCCCATTTTTTTTATAAAAAATACAGAAACAAGGTCAAGAAGCATATTATCTCCTATAATAGGATTTACAGGATTCGAACCTATATTTTAATGATTAAAAGTCATACGCATTGACCATTATACTAAAATCCCTTATTATGACCATTTTGCTTTTTTAAGGACTCATAGAAACATGCATTACATATATATTTATCCTATATTAAATAAGATAAATTTTTGCTCATGGTAAGACTCGAACTTACAACCAAAACAGCTTCAGTGTTCTGCTCAACCAATTGAGCTTCACAAGCTTATGGAGATACTCGGCATCGAACCAAGTCATCCAACATGCAACGTCGGCATTCTACCAAATAAATTATATCCCCTTATACTAATACTGGCTATATGCTCAATACTAGTATACATATATACATATGTCTCTAATAGATCTAAATCTCTGTGTGGTGCTGTGCTGGCCACTAAGCGGCCGGCACAGTACACACTAGTAATAAATATAGTTATCCTAAGAAAGTAAACACAGTAGAGATTTAACTTTAGCTTGCTGATTTGCAGCAACCTTAAAAAAAATTATTTTCTTTTTCTTTTAATTCCTCTTGTTACTTCTTCCACAGTTTCCAATTCATCATTAAAGTTAAACCCATCATCATTAAAATTAAATCCATCATCATCTCAATTTACATTTTCATCCTCATAAGTCTCGTTGAACTCATTTAGTAATTGTTCTTCTAATGCACGGATTTCATCATTAAAACCTGGATAAACTTGATCTATATCCATTTTATCCTCGTCATCGGAGGCGTCGTATATATTAATTTCATCAGGGAGATACATTTCACCAGAGATATTCATTTCACCAGGGATATTCATTTCACCAGGGATATTCATTTCACCAGGGATATTCATTTCATCAGAGATATTCATTTGATCAGGGAAATGCATTTTTTTTCAAACATAAAACATATTAATATTCGTACCATTTATGGAATTAACTTCCTTAAAATAATCCGACATTATTTTATCAAAAGCAGGTTTTTCTACATCATCCGGTCCCCCTAACTCCTTGTATCTCGCTTCCAACCGAGAGTTAGATTTTTCTAACTTCTCGTCTATAAGCTCCATTAGTCCCACGCCTAAACGGTCTATTATAGGTTCTACATAATTAGGATTATTTATTCCTCCTACTCCCCAAAGTTGATTATGACGATATACAGGTTTTATACGAGTTTTCTCTTGGGGTTTTATTAGTCTCCCCTCTTCCTTTAAGATTTTAAAATCTTCTAATTTCTCTTCATCCCCTAAAAAATCAATTTCTTCTTCTTCTTCGATTGCCGGAAGCTGCGTAGATTTCGGTATTAGTTTATCAGGTAATTTCGGATCTATTAGGACAAATCCGTTAAATTTTAAATTAGTTTTTAATGTAATTAACCTTCTGTCTTGAATTGGGTCCATAGATGTATCTCTTCACTTTTTAGTAGAATTAAAGCTAGGATTAGGTCAAAGATCTAAATCAGGATTTAATCATTCTAGATTAATATCCCTGGTTAACCCTAAAGTTACAGGTGTATGCGGTTGAAATTCTCATTTCATTGAATTTTTTTTATATATAAATTCGTCTAAATAATAATCTTTTACTTTTCCTACTTTTGATACTTTTATTGGTTTATCTCTTAAATCAAGTACCTCTTGATTATCTAACTTATTAGCTATGTTTGATCTATAGGTAAGAGATCCATTATCATTTTGATAAAAAAAATCCATAAATTTTCTAATAGAATGCTCATCTTTATCATCCAAGAAATTATAATCATGCTTGGGTAGAACACTTAAGTATTCCCCACCATAACCTAAATTAGTTATGAATTGAGAACTATTATTTTTAGTATCAATAATACTATACACCTCACAATCATCAGATTTTATATGCCTATCCGGCATATACCCGAATATATTACTGTTGGGTCTAACCTCAAAAAACTCAAAAGTCAGTCTGTTAATCGAAATTCCATAAATAGATTTTAATTTTACTACATCATTTATCCCCCCACTTTTATATTTTTTAGCTATTTTACTGATTAGATCTTCTCTGGATTCATTTAATTGCAAGATGAATTGTTCATTTAATTCACCTAATAAATTATTTGAATTCTGGAAGCCTTCAATTACTCCATGTTTATATAGACTAACATAAGTAGAAATACTTAAATCCTTTTTTCACAGTGAGATATCTACAGAGCTTAGTCTACGAAGACTTCAATAAGTTGAATCTATTGTTAACCCAGATAATTGATTTTCACCTAAACTAATTTTTAATTTATCCATGACTACTGATAAAGGCTCTCCATCGTAAAAAGTATCTATTTCTCTTCATTTTCCTTTAGCAATAGTATGGGCTTTCTTCTTCATATGGTATTCAACTTTCTTCAATAAAGAGGTGATAGTTAGCCCATCTTTATAGTCATCCTTGCTTTCTTCAGGCAATACTCCATATTGATTTTCTTTATTAAATACCCTGCCTCTATTGAGAAATGAATTTAAAATTCCTCTATATATTCTATCTGCTCTTAATTCATTTGATATACCTTGTTTAGCTGAAATTGGATATTTTATCTTCACAGAAGAAGTACAATTATCAGTCGCCATTTTTTTTATATCTCAAATTCCCGTTTTATTCAAAAATTTGTTATAATTATAGTCTGGCAATCTAACCATACTTCCCTCTGTAAGCTTATAATAAGAGCTTATTGTACTTATTTGCTTAAGACTTTCAGGCTCCATATACTGAATTGATGGTCTTCAAAGTCTAAAGAGACCTTGATCATTTATAGATTCAGCTTGAGTAAAAATAATACAACCATTCTGTGAGTCAGGTCCTACAGGTAACATTATATTATATTTTAAGGATAATACACTATATACATCTCTTATTTTTGCTTGACTTTCTGTAGTCCCATCCGGTAAATAAAAAGAAGGCATAAAAACAGAACTACCTCAATCCCTTCTAATTATATTTATTATTAAAAATCTTCCTTTTCGAGTTTCCGAGATTGAACCATAAAAATCTTTATGGCTAAAATAACTTATTGGTTTTATACCCCACTCAAGCTCCATGTTCACTGTAGCCTTATTATTTTTTTGACTATAAACCATATTAAGTATAGGTGAGTTTTTTAATTTTGCTCTATGTTCCTCCACTATACCTTTATATTGAGGATCTAATTCTAAATATAAAGTTTTAACTTTACTCAGAATATTTACAGTTTTGTTACCTAAATAATGTTCACTGCTGTTTTTGAAACCTAATTTCTCATTTTTTCTTCAGGGTATATATTTATTCATATTCGAATCACAATATTCCATATATCCTGTATTACATGCCTCCTGTAATATAGGCGCAATTCCTACAAATGCTGTTATAATTGACATAGCCTCACCTCCTGCACATCTAAGAGTTTGGGATGTTTCACACTCTAAGTGTGGATCAGTTCCCTTATTCAATATTTTATTTACTATATAATTCCCTAATATTATAGAAAATATAACGATAAATATAACTATAAATATGACTATTGCTGTAATGTATATAAAATAATGATACATTACTATATAATTAACAATTAATATATACGTAATTCTATATAAATTTACATTATTTATTACATATTCATTAAATAAATAATAATCACCTGATGTGATTTTTTTTTGTATTATTTTTTTTGATATATTTAACAAATAGTAAAAAATAGGAAGAGGTAATATTAATATTAATCCATTTGAGATAAAATTAATATCTATTTCACCATTGATTAATAAGATGAAAATTGTACCTCTAAGAATTATCAGAATAAATACTGAAATTAATATGGATTTTAGAAGTGATGGTAATATTTTAGGTAAAATATAGACTATTCAAATGAATAGCTTCTCCCTATTATCTTTACACGTTTGTATAAATACGGACAATGAATAGCTTGCACATGAATTGGCTTTTATTTTATTTAATAGGTTAGATATACTAGATATAAAGTGTTTTTGATTAAAATTTAACAAAAATGTTTTAGTGAATATTATAGCTAGTATATTTAAAATTATAAAATTTATATTATTTAAAATAAATAATATAGGTATTATAGTTAATCCTATTAAACTTATTAAGATAAAAGATTTAAAGCTAAGAATTGATCTATAGTTAGCTAGAACGTAATGTAAATCATTGTCCACGAATTTTGGTTTAATTAAGCCTAGATTGAAACAAATAGATTTTACCATTTCTATGTAAAGCGTCGTATCCATGCTGATTCACAAATTATGGCTAATGGATACAACTAAGGATAGATAAATCGTACTGCAGACTAATCAATAGCCTATAGTATAAAAATTAGTTTGTAGATTAGATATTGATATTATTTGTTTGGCTTTATATTGTAATTTGTTACAACTTGCGCACAAATAACCAAAATTTTTTATTTTTTTAATTATGATCATAAATTATTTATTTTATATTAATATTTACAGTTATAAATTTCTGACGTTTTATCTTACAGAGGGGTATTGAACACCTACTAAGTGTATATTATTATAATATTCTTAATGTAACCTTTACCTGAAGTTTATTTTGTGACTATACTGTGTGTGATATATTCCATGCGCAGCTATAAGCTGTATTTCATATAGCTTCGGAGTATCAGAAATAAGTCATAACTTATTTCTGGCGCACACAGCTTTCATATAAGCATAGTATAGCCAATAGGGTAAAAAAATAAGGACCTATATATTAATAATATAGATTTATTTTGCATATAATACCCTCATAGTTAACAAATGTAAATATAAAACTATAGTTTTAGTTATTTATATTAGATTTAACACCTCTAATTAATTTAGCATATGTATCCGAGGAAGGATTTGAACCTTCAAGGCATAGCCAACAAAGCTTAAGTTTGTCGTGTCTACCGAATTCCACCACTCGGATTTTATTTTATAATCCCCTGCATTATGGAATATAGCATGCATAGCTTTATTTTTTCCTGGCTGACGGAGTATGTAAAGCTAGACTGTATCTCATATAGCTTTACAGCAGCCATATGAAATAGTGGATGTGTCTTGATTTTGTGGTCCAAAGCTGTATTTCATAGAAACATGAACAACAGTAACAGACATAGCATATAACAATATTAGTATATCTCTTATAGATCTAAAGATCAGTATGTCAATATAACAATATAAATATATCTCTTATAGATCTAAAGATCAGTATGTCATATAAATATATCTCTTATAGATCTATAAATTATATTATTATTAGACAAATAAAAGATCTAATAATATACTTAATTATATGCCTAATTAAGTATAAATCCACTTTCATAAGCAAGCTGTTACTTTCCCTACTAAAGATTGAACTTGTCAAATATCAGCCTTGCAATACACATAACGAAAGCCCCTAAAGAAAGCAAAGTGACAGGACAATAGTGTCAAATTTAACACTTAAATATTATAATCGATTATATCCTTAATTTATCTAATAAATTTAATACCATAATCTCTGTCTTGCTTCGCCAGCAAGCTATTCATAGAAACACTACTTATAGTTTTATTTGATATTCGTCATCTATAGTAAAAAAATAATCCTACACCTGAATTGAAATTTGATGCTTATTGTTTATTTCTATGAGCAGCAAGCCGTAAACAATACGATTTAGGGCTAAAGTGACTTGAACACTTATAATTACTGTTATGAGCAGTACACTTTACCTATTAAGTTATAGCCCTATGCGGATATAGGAATTGCACCTATAGCTTCCGGTCATGAGCCGAATATGTTTACTATTACACTAATCCACTATAGACTAGACAGGATTCGAACCTGCGATGGTAGCATTGAAAGAGCTATGTCTTACCACTTGACTACTAATCCTTTTTGTTGCTTGCATGTATGTGTGGCATACTTCATATCCCTAGGATCAGAAATACAGGCTAGCTTTGCATACTTCGTCAGCTAGCAAAAAATATAGCAATACATGAAGCCCGATGCAAGTATCGCACTTGCTTCTATTGATTACAAAACAATTGCATTACTTTTATGCTAATCAGGCGTTTATTTTTGAATGATATATTTATAAATAGTAATTTATGAAATTAGTACTTTATTCTTTAAAATCTCAGGATTCGTACGGATAAAGCCTATAAAGAGCAAGCTCTTCGTAATAATCTATTACGCATATTTAAGAAATATCTTAAGATAAGCTTCGTGCCTATATGCTTTCAGCACTTATCTTTAACTAACTTAGCTTTCCTGCCGTGCCTATGCCATACATTTATCTTAGTGAAAGAAACATCCCTATGTATAAAAATACAGATATAAATAATAAATTATTTATATTTAATATTTGGGCACATAGACAACAGGTAAACCATAGATTAGTAACTATTATTTAACCCTTTTACAAGTTTAATTCTTCCTGTTCCTTTCGTACAAAAGTTAGTTCTTATTATATTCTAATTCCCCCTAGAAGATAGAAACCATACTGTCTCACGACGTATTTAACCCAGCTCATGTAACTTTTTAATCGACGAAC
>Ga0079104_1002276_pt1 | contig 10639 bp, 8 predicted proteins | sample MedtruBG_FD_76829 | JGI IMG/M metagenome (GOLD analysis project Ga0079104, IMG submission 76829) | Root nodule microbial communities of legume samples collected from California, USA - Medicago truncatula BG | ecosystem: Host-associated > Plants > Roots > Nodule | place: USA: California... | reverse complement strand
GCCAGCTACGCACCGGCGCCGACTTCGCCAAGACCGCAGCAGCCTATTCCGACGGCGCCGACGCCCTCACCGGCGGCGACCTGGGCTGGCGTGCGGCCGATCGCCTGCCGCAGCTGTTCATCGATGCCACTGCCAACCTGCAGGATGGCCAGGTCAGCGCCATCGTCAAGAGCGGCAACGGTTTCCACATCCTCAAACTGGTCGGGCGTCGCGCCGCCGATAACACCCAGGCCAGCGCACCGGCGGTGCAGCAGACCCATGCGCGCCACATCCTGATCAAGGTCACCCAGGTGGTGACGGCGGCCGAAGCGCGCCGCAAGCTGACCGAGCTCAAGGAGCGCCTGGACAACGGCGCCAACTTCGAGGAACTGGCCAAGCTGTATTCCAACGACTTGTCGGCTGCCAAGGGCGGGGACCTGGGTTGGGTGTACCCTGGCGACACGGTGCCCGAATTCGAGCGTGCCATGGACCAGCTCAAGCCCGGTGAAGTCAGCCAGCCGGTCGAGTCGCCGTTCGGCTTCCACCTGATTCAGGTGGTCGAGCGCAAGACCGACGACGCCTCGCGCGAGCGCACCCGCGCTGCGGCGCGCCAGGCCATCCGTGAACGCAAGATCGAAGAGGCCAACGAAGACTGGCTGCGCCAGATCCGTGACCGCGCCTACGTCGAGTATCGTAACGACGAGTGATGCTGGCGCCGGCTTGGATGGCGGCGGCCCCCACCGCGAGAAGCCGGCCGTCGCGCCGGCTCTTGCTTTTTTATCACCTGACATCGTGCATGCCATGAACCGACCCATCATCGCGCTGACCTGCGGCGAACCGGCAGGTATCGGTCCCGAGATATCGCTGCGCGCAGCCTGGGCGCTGCGTCACGAGGCACGTTGCGTGCTATTGGGCGACGCTGCCCTGCTGGCGCAGACGGCCTTCGACATCGACCCCGCCATGCGGGTCGCGGCATTGTCGATCCAGGCCTGGCGCAACAGCGGACTGCCGGCGTTCCCGGTGGACTGCCTGACCGTCATCGATTGCCCGGTGGCCGAACCGGTGCTTCCCGGCCGCCTCGATGCGCGCAACGGTCGTGCCGTGCTGCAGACGCTGGACCTGGCTGTGGAAGGCACGCGGCAAGCGCCATACGGGTTTGACGCGATGGTCACCGCGCCGCTGCAAAAGAGCACCATCAACGACGCCGGCGTCGCCTTCACCGGCCACACCGAATACCTGGCCGAGGTCACCGCCACGCCGCAAGTGGTCATGATGCTGGCCGGTGGCGATGCGCCGCACCTGCGCGTGGCGCTGGCCACCACCCACCTGGCGTTGAAGGATGTGCCCGCAGCCATCACCGGCCCCGGCCTGGCCCGCACGCTGGACATCATCGATGCCGACCTGCGCAGCAAGTTCGGCATCGACCGGCCCCGTATCCTAGTGACCGGCCTGAACCCGCACGCCGGTGAAAACGGCTACCTGGGACGCGAGGAAATCGAGGTCATCGGCCCCGCGCTGGTCGCGGCCCAGCAGCGTGGCATCGACGCCCGCGGTCCGTATCCGGCCGACACGCTGTTCCAGCCCAAATATCTGGAAGACGCCGACTGCGTGCTGGCCATGTACCACGACCAGGGCCTGCCGGTGCTCAAGTTCGCCAGTTTCGGGCACGGGATCAATATCACCCTCGGATTGCCCCTCATTCGCACCTCGGTCGACCACGGCACCGCGCTTGACCTGGCCGCACGCGGCCTGGGACACGCCGACCACGGCAGCATGCTGGTGGCGATCCGGGCCGCCGCCGACATGGCCCGGCGCCAGGCCGGACAATTTTCCGTAGCGATCAAGACATGAAACACATTCCCCGCAAGCGCTTTGGCCAGAACTTCCTGACCGACGACCAGGTATTGCACGACATCATCAGCGCGATCGCCCCCGCCGCCGACGATGCGATGGTCGAGATCGGTCCCGGCCTGGCCGCGATGACGGCATTGATCCTGGAGCAGGTGCGCCATCTGCACGTGGTCGAACTGGATCGCGACCTGGTCGTGCGCCTGCAGAAGCGCTTCGATCCCGCGCGCCTGACGATTCACTCGGCCGATGCGCTCAAATTCGACTTCGGCAGTATCCCGGTCCCGCAGGGGGGCAAATTGCGCGTGGTAGGCAACCTGCCGTACAACATTTCCAGCCCGCTGCTGTTCCATCTGGCCAGCATTGCGCCGCAGGTCGCCGACCAGCATTTCATGCTGCAAAAGGAAGTGGTCGAACGCATGGTCGCCGAACCGGGCAGCAAGACTTATGGCCGGTTGTCGGTCATGCTGCAATGGCGCTACCGGATGGACTTGCTGTTCGTCGTGCCGCCCACCGCATTCGACCCGCCGCCCAAGGTCGATTCGGCCATCGTGCGCATGATCCCGCTGGCCCAGCCGCTGGCGTGCGACCAGGCACTGCTGGAGCAGGTGGTGACCAAGGCGTTCTCACAGCGCCGCAAGGTGATCCGCAATTGCCTGGCAGGCCTGTTTTCCGAAGCGCAGCTGGTGCAGGCCGGCATCGACCCGCAACTGCGCCCGGAAACCATCCCGATGGCGCAATACGTGGCGTTGGCCAACCAGTTGCAGGCGCGCCAGCACTAGCACGAGCGCGCCGAGGCTGGTTGCAGAAAGTCACAATTCGGGCATGAGGCGTAAGAACTGTAACCAAGTAACATATTCGATGTTTTTCGAGATTCGCTCGCTTATATTGAAAACGTGCCGCGAGCTAGCGGACTTTTTCGAAACAGGAGCCAATCATGGCCAGCAAAAAAATCGCATCGATATTGATCGCATCCACCCTTTTGGCCTCGGCTGCCGTGGTGAGCGCGCCCGCGATGGCGCGTGACCACGGTGGTGGCGGCAACGGCCTGGCTATCGCCGCCGGCATCATTGGCGCGGTGGCGGTCGGCTCGATGATCGCCAATGCCAATTCGGCGCCCGCGCCCCAGGCCTACTACCAGGCGCCTGCGCAACAGGTGTATTACCAGGCGCCGCAGCCGGTCTACTATGAACAGCCGCGTTACTACGCACCGCCACCACGTCCGGTGCAGTACGTGGAACGCACCGAGGTGCGCACCTACCGCTATGAGGACCGTCCTTACTACTACGGTCGTTGATCGCGACGACAGTGACATCCGTTCTTGAGGAAAGGCGGGCGACTCCGAAAGGAGCGCCCGCCTTTGTCATGCAAGGTCGGTTCGATCAATGGGGTAGCGCGCAGACGTTGGGCAATTCCTTGCCCATGCTGATGAGCGGGAGGGCAGCTGCCACCGGGGCGACCAATGCCAGGGCCGCTGCTGCGCCGGCGCGTGCCAGTAGCGGACCCTGGTAGGGCGCGATCTCGGGCTTGGACAACGGACCCTTTGCATACAGCGGCGTGCGCAGGGTGAACACGCGCAACTCGCGCGATTGCGGGCGGATGTCGAGGTCCAGTTGTTCGTGCGCCAGGTCGATGTGACCGGTGACATCGATCACGGCATCATCGGTGTCGACGACGAATTGCTTGAACTGCGCCTGGCCGGCCTTGACCTCGATGTCAGCGACGGCGCAATTGAGATGCACCTGGCGGTCGCGATACAACTTGGCAAAGACGGCGTCGGCCACGTTCAGGCCGGCCGCTTCCAGAATGAATTTACTGACTGCGCCTTCGCTGACCCGGGCCTTGACGCCACCCTCGGCCGAGGCCAGCAGCGCGGCGATTGAATTTCCGGTGCCGGCCAGCCGGCCGTTGGCTTCGAGCTGGCCGAAGCTGCCCTGCATCGAGGCCAGCGAGGGAAACAGTTTTCGCAGGTGCAGCGCCTGCGCGTTCAATTGTGCCTGGGCCTGCATCTGGGATTGCCTGCCATCCATCGTCAACTGGCCGGTCACCTTGCCGTCGGCCAGGTCGAATCGCAACGGATCGACCGTGAGCAGGCGGTCCTTCAGGTGCAGCGCAAAATGCAGTTCCTGCAGCGCGATCTTGGGCAGGTGCTCCACGCGCCGGGCGGCGACGGTGATGTCGGCATCCATCGCATCCCATTTCTCCGGGTCGAACTGGCGCGATGACAACGCGCGCCCGGACTCGCCTGCAGAGTGCTTGTCCTTTTTGTCTTTCTTGTCCATTGCTGGCATCAGGTCCGGCAGCGTCAGCTTTTCGGAATGTATCGTCGCCCGCAGCAACGGGCGCGGGTCGCGCCGCAGGTATTGCGCCTGGCCACTGATGTCACTCTGGCCGATCTGGCCGTCAAAATCGCGGTAACGCCAATCCCACTGGGTAGACGTGAGGTCGGGCCGGGCGCCGCTCAACTGGCCACTGACCTTGAACCGGGCAGTGGCCGGCAACGGCACCCGGGTAGCGGGGTAGAGGTCGGCCAGGCTGGTGCCGCTCAGTGCCAGCGCCAATTCGAAGTTGGTCAGGCGGCGCGGGCTCGGCATCAGGCCCGACAGCACCACGTGGATCTTGCCCACCTCGCCCTCGGCCCGCAGCGGAAACCGGCCATCATCGTTGAGCAGTTCGATCAGCGCGCCGCCCTGGCCGGCTGCCTCGACGCTGGCCTCACGAAACTTGCCAGCGATCTTGAACCGCACGTCCGCCCCCGCGGCGGCCTCCTTGACGCTGACGCCCTTGGCGCCGGCCAGCGGGGAGGTGTCGAAGCGCAGGTCGAGGTCAAGCGGACGGTCGACATAGCGGATGTCGGCATGGTCGAAGACCAGGCGTCGTATATCGACGCTCCAGCGCGGTTCGCGCCGGTCGGTGAAGCGCCAGTTCTTGCGGCCTTCCGTACCACGTTCCATCACGATCACAGGACGTTCCAGGTTCAGCTCGGTGATATTCCAGCGCTGGCGCAGCAGCGGCAGGATGTCGAAGCGCATGTCGAGTGTCGCTGCCTGTGCCAGGTTTGGGCCTGCGGTGGCCCAGGATGGATTGCCGATCGTGACGTCGTGCGCCGTCAGCCGCAGCCGGGGGATGAAACGGGTCGATGCCGGCTCGGTGGCGGTGCCCTGCGCCCAGGACAGCTGGGCATCGCCGTCGATACGGATGTCACGCTTGAGCAGCTCGGAGAAACGTTGGGTCAACCAGGGCTTGGCATGGTTCCAGTTGTAGGTCGCCACGAATAACGCCAATGCCGCAGCCAGCCCGACCAGGGCAGCCACGGTCCATGACAGGATGCGCAAAGGCAGCAATAACCGGTGATGCACGCGAGTCTCCGTCGCGCCCGGGGAGCCCAGGCGGATTGGTTGAAGGCACACCCGCGCCGACGGCACGGATTGGTCCAGGCTCAACAGTATCGGGCCTGGACCGGATTGCGCCTATAGGAGCGGCGGCAATGCCGGTGTAGGCGATCAGGCAGCCTGGGGCGCTGCCGCGTCCCGGCAGAATACGTTCATATAGCCGGTCACCTGGTCGAAGGCGGCGATGGCGGCGGCAGTGGCGCGGGCGTCGTCGGCGGGCGCCAGCGCCACGCTATCGAGCTGGCCGACGAAGGCGCGCCAACTGGGCGCGCGGCCCTCCTCGTGCGGCGCCAGGTGGCGCGCGCCATGCACGGCGCTCAGGCCCAGCGCTGTGGCAGCCTTGAACAGGAAGGCGGCACCCAGGTTCGATCCTTCTTCCACGTACAGCCAGCCCAAGGCGGCGGCCAGGTCCGGGGTGGCGCCGTGGGCGAACACCGGCGCCTGCGTCAACGGCGGCGTCGGCAGCGCCAGGTCGGCCAGGTCGCGCGCTACCTGTTGCAGGCGGGCGCGTGTCTGCAGCCCGGGAAACAGCTGATTCAACCGGGCATCGTCGAACAGCGCCGCGACGTCGCGATGGAACGCGTATTGCATCTGGACAAACGCGCCGTAGTGCTGCAACGACGCGAATGGATTGAAGCGCATGATGCCACTGTCCAGGCGCTGGTGGGCGGCGTGGGTGGCGGCCTTGAGGGCGGCGGCGCGAGACGGGGGGGCGGGCAGAGTGCTCATCGGGTTCCTGGCATGGTGTGGCAAGGACGATACCAAAATCGCCCACTTCCTGCTCGGTTCTGATGGCCTGGCTGTTTAAAATGAGGCGCGCAAACGAATGATACGAGGAAACGCTCTTCGTTTTATCGGAGGCTGACTGAAAAAAGTTGTGCGCCTGCGACGAAAGCATCACTTTCATTACGAAAGCTGGCTTGTTGGGGGCTTATTCGGTATAATAAGCTCCCTGCTTGCCAAGTATGTTGAAAGTCTTTGGCTATTCTCACCTGTCTTGCCGCTCCGGCAACGCTGTCTGATCCTCGCCCAATATCTTTCATACGGTCTGCCACGAGGTCAAGCCGTGCTTCTCATCGCGTCGCGTGACGAGTGCCACCTTGATTGGTCCGTTTTCGATGCTTCATGTCCAGCGGTTGGCGATTCAGCCCGGCGAGCATCGATTCTGGTTAAAATCTGCCAGCTTCGACAAAAAGTATTTTATTAGCGTATCCAGCAGGGCCTTGGTGGCCTTGTATTCCGTACATCTGCCCAGGAGATTCAATGGCAAAAGAAGAACTGATCGAAATGCAAGGCCAAGTAGAAGAAGTCTTGCCCGACTCGCGCTTCCGGGTCAAGTTGGAAAATGGCCATTCCCTGATCGCTTACACCGCAGGCCGCATGAAGAAGAACTTCATCCGCATCCTGGCCGGCGACAAGGTGACACTCGAGCTGTCCCCTTACGATCTGAACAAGGGACGCATCACATTCCGTCATATCGAAAACCGCACGCCAGGCGGTCCCCGCACCAATTTCCGTCGTCGTTGAAGCGCGTGGCCTGAGGCTGCTGCAGGTTTCTTCGTTGCGGGTTGGGGATTGGGGTTCGACGGTTGTCGTCGGTGCCACTATCGAAAAAGGCTGGTTCCTGATTTCTTCAGGAACCAGCCTTTTTGTTTGGCCGATCCACGGGCGCGGTGGCCGGCCATTTGCGGCCAACCACTTGCCACCCCGCGTATCGGCTCAGTCGGCCGCGTTGGCGTGCTCTTTTTTCTGGATGAACTCGATCTTGTAGCCATCCGGGTCGGTCACGAATGCAATCACGGTCTTGCCGTGCTTCATCGGACCTGCTTCACGGGTGACAGTGCCGCCTTTTGCTTTTACCGCGTCACACGCCTCGTATGCGTTTTCAACTTCGATCGCAATGTGACCGTAACCGGTGCCGAGATCGTAGGATTCAGTATCCCAGTTATGGGTCAGCTCCAGCACCGTGGTGTCACGCTCGTCACCGTAGCCGACAAAGGCCAGGGTGAACTTTCCATCGGGGTAATCGTTGCGTCGCAACAGTTTCATGCCCAACACGTTGGTATAGAAATCGATGGATTTGTCGAGGTCACCGACGCGCAGCATGGTGTGCAACATTCTCATTTGGCTTTCCTTCCTTGGCTGGTTGCTTGAGACGTGCGCATTATCGCCCATTTGCCCATCAGCCGTGATGCCTCGTCCGCTTATCGTGTGCCGTCACGCGGGGCGGCGGGCTTGAACCCCAATGCGCGCATGGCAGCGGTGAGCGACTGGCGCGCGAAGCCGTGGTCTTCCCAGGGGGAGTTGCCGACATCGAGCCGCTCGTGGATATTGCCGATGTGCCACTGGCTGGCCGAGTGCAGGCGCTCCAGTTCATCCCAGGCCACCGGCACCGACACCCCCAGCCCGGGACGCGCCCGCACCGACCAGGCACAGGCGGTGGTCGCGCCGAAGCCATTGCGCAGATAGTCCACGAAGATCTTGCCGACCCGGTTGCGCCCGCCGCTCTTGGCACTGAAGCGCTGTGGCAGGACCTCGGCCATGTGCTGCACGATCGCCTGCGAAAACGCCTTCACCACGTCGAACGAATACTGCCGCCGGATCGGCACCACCAGGTGCAGGCCCTTGCCGCCGCTGGTCTTGAGCAGGCACTGCAGGCCCAGCTCGTTGATGAAGCCACGTACCAGCAACGTGGCTTGCTTGATCTGGTCCCAGTCCACGCCTTCGCCCGGATCGAGGTCGAGCACGAAGCGATCCGGCTTGACGGCCGAAGCGCGGGTGGTGTTCCAGGTGTGGAATTCCAGCACGTTCATCTGGGCTGCGTTGAGCAGGCCCACCGGCTGCGCCACGATCATATAAGGCGGATGATCCGGGTCGAAGCGCTGCGCCATGTCGCTCACGCCGACCAGCTTGGCCCGCTCCAGATGCTTCTGGAAAAACAATTCGCCGCCCACCCCCGACGGCGCTCGCACCAGGGACACCGGGCGGTCCTTGAGGTGCGGCATGATCAGCGGCGCCACCAGCGCGTAGTAACGCAATACCTGGATCTTGGTCACGCCGCTGGCCTGGTCGATCACGCGTTCGGGATGGGTAATGCGTAGTCCCGCCAACGGCGAGCCAGGGGCCGGCGCCGTCTCTTCGACATCATCGGTGCCCAGCGTCACCGGTTCTTCGCGTGCGATCACGCTGACCGGCTTGTCGCTGCGCAAACCGCGAAACACCGCATGGCGGATGTGGCCGTCGCGCGTCCAGTTGGCAAACGACACCTCGGCCACCAGCTCGGCGCGGATCCAGTGCACCTTGCGCGCGGCGATGCCCGACTTCTGCACCGTAGGGCGATCCGCATGCAATGCTTGCATCTTGCGCAGCAATTGCGTCAGGCGCTTGTCATCGAAGCCGGTGCCGACGTTGCCCGCATAGCTCAGCTTGCCCTGGTCATCGTGCACTGCCAGCAGCAGCGAACCGAAACCTTGCCGGCTGCCGGCGGGATCGGTGTAACCCACGATCACGAACTCCTGCCGTTGCGCGCATTTGAGCTTGATCCAGTCCTGGCTCCTGCGGTTGGAGTAAGTCGAGTCCTGTCGCTTGCCGATCATGCCCTCCATTCCCATCTGGCAAGCCGAAGCGAGCAGGTCGGCCGCGTTGACGTCGAAGCTGTCGCTGAAGCGCACGCTGGGGGGGGCGTTTTCCAGCAGCGAAGCCAGTAGCTGACGGCGCTCCGCCAACGGCCGCTGGCGCAGGTCGTAGCCGCCGCAATAGGGCAGGTCGAACAGGTAATAGATCAGATGTGAGGTATCGCGCCCATCGAAGGCCTGCTGCAACAGCTGGAAATCGGGCAGTCCGTCGGCCGAGGGGGCCACCACCTCGCCGTCATACCAGCCATCGGGCAGCTTCATCCGTTTCAGGGTCTGCGCCAGCGCCGGCAGTTGCGCGGTCCAGTCGTGGCCGTTGCGCGTGAACAGCTTGAGCGACTTGCCTTCGATGCGTGCCAGCATGCGATAGCCGTCGTATTTCAATTCATAGGCCCAGGCGGCGGCGTCGCTGGGTGGACTTTCCACCAGCGTGGCCAGTTGCGGCGCCAGATGCTGCGGCAGGTCGGCCTTTACCGGCGTCGTCACCGCGCTGCTGCCTGGCGCCTCGGGCAATGCCAGCGTCGACACGCTGTCGGGCTGTTCGTCGACCACGCTGTAGGCGTCGGCCGCTTGGGCGTGGTTGTCCTTTTCCTTGATCAGCAACCACGGATCCCGTTTTGCGTCCTTGCCGCGCATGCGCACCAACGCCCAGGCGCCATGCAATTTGTGACCATGCAATTCGAACTTCATGCGCCCGCGCGCGTAATCGCCCGCCGGGTCCGGCCCAAGGGGCACCCAGTAACCCTTGTCCCAGATGATGACCTTGCCAGCGCCGTATTGCTTGGCCGGTATCTCGCCTTCGAAATCGTTGTACGAGATCGGGTGGTCCTCGACATGCATGGCCATGCGCTTGTCTGACGGATCGAAACTGGGGCCCTTGGGCACTGCCCAGCTCTTCATCGCCCCATCCAGTTCCAGGCGGAAATCGTAGTGCAGCCGGGTAGCCCAGTGTTTCTGGATCACGAAACGCAGATGGCCGGTCGAACGCTGTCCCGCGCCGGAGGGCTCGGGGGTGATGTCGAAATTGCGCTTTTCCTTGTAGCGTTTGAGCGCATCCTTGGGCGTGGCAGTCTTGGTCATGGCGGTCACGTTTCAAAACGCGGGCGTAGGGAGGTCAGGCTGATTCTAGGAGGTGCGGTGCCGGTGCGGCATCGGCGCATCACCCGATCTGGCGGTGATGATGCACTACCAAGTGCGTCGGACTGTCGAGATGGGCAATTCAGTGTTCGTCCGATGCCGGCGCGGCGGGCACCTCGCTAGACTGCGTGTTTTACTCCACGAGGCAAGTCATGCATAGCAAGGCAGAGGCCATGGCGCCAGTTCAGCAGCAGATCCAGGTCAACTGGACGATAGTAGCCTTGATGCTGCTGCTGGGCTTTGCATTGCTGGGCTGGTGGAGCGCGTCCGACGCCCGTATCTGGAACGCCCTCTCGGGAGGCCTGGCGGCCGCCGGCGCCACTGCACTGGGCACTTTGCCCTTGTGTTTTTCCAAGCGTTTTTCTTCGCGCGCGGCCGATTGCTGCATGGGCTTCGGTGCGGGCGTGATGCTGGCCGCTTCGGTGTTCTCGCTGATCATTCCTGGCCTCGAGGCGGCCCGCCAGGGCGGCGCCAGCCAGCCCATGGCCAGCATCATCATCGGCGCCGGCGTCATCGGTGGCGCTGCCCTGGTACTGCTGCTGCAGAGCATTGCGCATGTCGACGATGACCAGCGCTCGCGCGAGCAGGCGGCATTGCGTCGGGTATGGCTGTTCGTGCTGACGGTGGGTTTGCATAACCTGCCGGAAGGCC
>Ga0079104_1002274_pt1 | contig 10662 bp, 9 predicted proteins | sample MedtruBG_FD_76829 | JGI IMG/M metagenome (GOLD analysis project Ga0079104, IMG submission 76829) | Root nodule microbial communities of legume samples collected from California, USA - Medicago truncatula BG | ecosystem: Host-associated > Plants > Roots > Nodule | place: USA: California... | reverse complement strand
CCCGGCGGCTAGCGAGCCGTTGTTCCGTGTCAGTGGAGGCGCATTATAGGGAGTTCTGACGAGACGGCAAGTATAAATTCGAAAAAACTTTTCGACAGCTCATTATTCATACAAATGATATGCCAAAGGGTCATTTTCGCCTGGTTTTTAAACAAAAACGAGCCCCTGAGGGCCCGTTTTTGTATTTATGTGACTTACTGCACTGCCACAATATGGTCGTCTTTGACTTTCAGCAGGATAGTTTTCCCAGGAATCAGCTCTCCGGAAAGGATTTGCTGAGCCAGCGGGTTTTCAATCTGCTGCTGGATAGCGCGTTTCAATGGCCGTGCGCCGTAAACCGGGTCATAGCCGTTCGCACTCAGCAGCGCCAGCGCATCATCTTCTATATGTACGTCATACCCGCGCTCTTCGAGACGCTGGTAAAGACGCTGCAGCTGGATCTTCGCAATCGAGGCGATGTGTTTCTCACCCAGAGGATGGAAGACCACCACTTCATCAATACGGTTGATGAACTCCGGACGGAAGCTGTGGCTAACCACATCCAACACCAGATCTTTCATATGACTGTAATCCAGCTCGCCGAAACGTTCCTGAATCAAGTCGGAACCCAGGTTCGACGTCATGATGACCACGGTATTGCGGAAATCAACCGTTCTCCCCTGCCCATCCGTCAGTCGTCCATCGTCCAGCACCTGGAGAAGAATGTTGAACACATCAGGATGCGCTTTCTCGACTTCATCCAGCAGGATGACAGAATAAGGACGACGGCGAACCGCTTCGGTCAGATAGCCACCTTCTTCATAGCCAACATATCCAGGAGGCGCACCGACCAGACGCGAGACTGAGTGTTTCTCCATAAACTCGGACATATCGATACGGACCATCGCATCGTCGCTGTCGAACATAAAGTTAGCCAGCGCTTTGCAGAGCTCGGTTTTACCGACACCAGTCGGCCCAAGGAACAGGAACGAACCAATCGGGCGATTCGGATCAGACAAACCAGCACGACTACGACGAATAGCATTGGAGACGGCTTCCACCGCTTCGTTCTGACCAATCACTCGGCTGTGCAGCTGCTGCTCCATACGCAGCAGCTTGTCACGCTCGCCTTCCAGCATTCTCGCCACCGGGATCCCGGTCCAGCGCGCCAGCACATCGGCAATCTCTACGTCGGTAACGCGGTTACGCAGCAGACGCATGGTTTTGCCTTCAGACTGCTCGGCAATCGCCAGCTGTTTTTCCAGCTCCGGAATTTTGCCGTACTGCAATTCGGACATCCGCGCTAAATCACCTACGCGGCGAGCCTGTTCGATCGCAATCTTCGCCTGCTCAAGCTCAGACTTAATGGTCTGCGTCCCGGACAGAGATGCTTTTTCCGCTTTCCACTCTTCTTCCAGTTCTGAATACTGACGTTCTTTATCGTCCAGCTCTTCGTTAAGCATATCCAGACGTTTCAGGCTGGCTTCGTCAGACTCTTTCTTCAAAGCCTGCTGTTCCAGCTTGAGCTGGATAATGCGACGTTCAAGTCGGTCGAGCTCTTCCGGTTTAGAGTCAATCTCCATCCGGATGCTGGATGCCGCTTCATCGATAAGGTCGATGGCTTTATCCGGGAGCTGTCGGTCGGCAATATAGCGGTGCGATAATGTTGCCGCCGCCACAATCGCCGGGTCTGTAATTTGCACATGGTGGTGCAATTCATAACGTTCTTTCAGGCCACGCAATATCGCGATGGTGTCTTCAACTGTCGGCTCCGCCACGAACACTTTCTGGAATCGACGCTCAAGCGCAGCGTCCTTCTCTATATATTGGCGATATTCATCAAGCGTAGTGGCCCCGACGCAGTGCAGTTCACCGCGCGCCAACGCGGGCTTAAGCATATTACCCGCATCCATCGCGCCGTCCGCTTTACCGGCACCAACCATAGTGTGCAATTCATCAATAAAGAGGATAACGTTGCCTTCCTGCTTAGAGAGATCGTTCAGCACGCCTTTCAGACGCTCTTCGAACTCACCGCGGTATTTCGCCCCGGCCACCAGTGCGCCCATATCCAACGCCAGTACCCGACGGCCTTTCAGCCCTTCTGGTACTTCGCCGTTAACAATACGCTGAGCCAGCCCTTCAACGATCGCAGTTTTACCCACCCCAGGCTCACCGATCAGAACTGGGTTGTTTTTGGTCCGACGCTGCAATACCTGAATGGTACGGCGGATCTCTTCGTCACGGCCGATGACCGGATCAAGTTTGCCCTGTTCGGCTCGCTCGGTGAGATCAAGGGTATATTTCTTTAACGCCTGACGCTGATCTTCAGCACCCTGGTCATTCACGTTTTCACCTCCACGCATTTGTTCAATCGCCTGCGTCACATTGGCGGTTGTTGCTCCGGCGGTTTTTAACAGGTCGGCTAACGTGCCACGTGATTCAAGCGCCGCCAGAACAAACAGCTCCGACGAGATAAAGTTGTCATTTCGTTTTTGCGCCAGCTTGTCGCAAAGATTCAGTACACGGACCAGATCCTGAGACGGCTGAACGTCACCGCCAGTGCCTTCCACCTGCGGTAAACGGCTCAATGCCTGATCGATGGCCGTGCGTAACTGCCCGGCATTAATGCCAGCTGAAGTTAATAAAGGACGTACCGAACCGCCTTCCTGATTCAGAAGTGCGCTCATGAGATGAAGAGGTTCGATGAATTGGTTGTCGTGCCCTAATGCAAGAGATTGGGCATCGGCGAGTGCAAGCTGGAATTTATTGGTAAGACGATCCAGACGCATAATTCCTCCCATAACAGGTCAATTTTGCTACTGGAGATTAAATGAGGTCATCCCTCAATTATTCAAGGTTAGAGACCTGGACTATGTGAAAAATATGTCAGCCTTCTGGATCGTCTTGATTCTTTAGGTTATATCAGCCAAATGAAACTTGCCATACGACCGGTGGTCCGATCGCGTCGATAAGAGAAAAAATCATCCTTTTCACTTAGCGTACAGCGTTCACCGCCGAACACCTGAGTCACGCCAAGATTTGCCAGACGCTGACGGGCAAGCTGATAGATATCGGCGAAATATTTTTCGCCAGCAGGGCGGAAAGCGCTATCAGCTTTCGCATCTTTATCCATGAATGCTTCACGGACTTCCGGACCCACTTCAAACGCCTGCGGGCCAATCGCAGGGCCAAGCCAGGCGAGAATGTTTTCCGGCTGATCCTGAAATTGCGCGACGGTTTGCTCAAGCACGCCATCGCACAAGCCACGCCAGCCCGCATGGGCGGCAGCCACTTCAGTGCCCGCCTGGTTACAAAATAGCACCGGCAGACAGTCAGCGGTCATCACCGCACAGACCAGACCCGGTTTGTTGCTGTAAGACGCGTCGGCACGTTTGGAATCGTACTCACCGCCGGTCAGCGTTAATACGGCATTGCCGTGGACCTGCTCAAGCCAGACCGGACGAGAAGGAAACGCTGAAGCTTCATAGAAGCGACGGCGGTTCTCTTCAACGTGCTGCGGATTATCACCACAGTGAGCACCGAGATTAAGAGAATCCCAGGGTGACACACTCACGCCACCCACTCGCGTTGAGCTACATGCCCCGACGCCCGCAGGCATCGGCCACTGTGGAACAATAATCTTGGTCATAACCAGGCGACGTCGTCCTTGTGTTCTTCAAAATCAGCGCGCATAGCGGCAATGAGATCAACCATATCCTGTGGAATTGGCGCATGCCATTCCATCTCGATGCCGGTAATCGGATGGTAGAGACGAAGCATGGTCGCATGCAGCGCCTGACGATCGAATTTACGCAGTTCGGTGATGAAGGCTTCCGACGCCCCTTTTGGTGGACGCGGGCGGCCGCCGTAAAGCTGATCGCCCACCAGCGGATGGGTAATGTGCGACATGTGCACACGAATCTGGTGCGTACGTCCCGTTTCCAGACGCAGACGCAGACGCGTGTGAATACGGAAATGCTCCATGATGCGGTAATGCGTCACCGCCGGTTTACCCATTGGGTGAACGGACATGTGGGTACGCTTGGTCGGATGGCGACTGATCGGCTCTTCAACCGTCCCGCCCGACGTCATGTGACCAATCGCGACGGCCTCATATTCACGGGTAATTTCACGCAGCTGCAGCGATTCTACCAGACGCGTTTGCGCCGGAACGGTTTTCGCAACGACCATCAGACCGGTGGTGTCCTTATCCAGACGATGGACAATACCCGCACGTGGAACGTCGACAATCGGCGGATAATAGTGCAGCAGTGCATTAAGGATAGTCCCGTCTGGGTTACCCGCGCCCGGATGAACAACCAGGCCACGCGGCTTGTTGATAACCAGAATGTCGTCATCTTCATAGACGATGGTCAGCGGGATATCCTGCGGTTCGAACCGCGCTTCTTCTTCGATTTCAGCGTTGATGGCGACATGTTCTCCCCCCAACACTTTCTCCTTCGGCGTACTACAAATGACGCCGTTAACCAGCACTCGCTGGTCAAGAATCCATTCTTTTATGCGTGAACGTGAATAATCCGGGAACATTTCGGCCAAAGCCTGATCTAAGCGTTGACCGAGTTGTTTTTCGGATACCGTTGCGGTGAGTTGTACTTGTTGTGCCATAAACAGCTTCTTCGTTTAACGTTGGGTTTTACGGCTTCGCCGTATAATATAGTGTGCTATTGTAGCTGGTCTTAATCGGGAGCAGGAATGATAATCTCCCGCATAAACATTCTGAGGAAAGTCAAAACGTCATGACGCGCATGAAATACCTGGTGGCCCTTGCCACACTCAGCCTGGCTTTGGCGGGTTGCTCCGGTTCAAAGGAAGAGGTCCCTGATAACCCGCCAAATGAAATCTACGCGACTGCTCAACAAAAGTTGCAGGACGGTAACTGGAAACAGGCGATAACGCAACTGGAAGCGTTGGATAACCGCTATCCATTTGGCCCGTATTCTCAGCAGGTTCAGCTCGACCTGATTTATGCGTACTACAAAAACGCCGATCTGCCGCTGGCTCAGGCTGCCATCGATCGCTTCATGCGTCTTAACCCGACTCACCCGAACATCGACTACGTGATCTATATGCGTGGCCTGACTAACATGGCCCTGGATGACAGCGCCCTGCAGGGCTTCTTTGGCGTTGACCGCTCTGACCGCGATCCGCAGCACGCCCGTGACGCATTCAATGACTTCTCCAAGCTGGTCCGTGGCTATCCGCAGAGCCAGTACACCTCCGACGCCTACAAGCGCATGGTGTTCCTGAAAGACCGCCTGGCGAAGTATGAGCTGTCGGTTGTGGATTACTACACCGATCGTGGGGCGTGGGTTGCGGTAGTGAACCGCACAGAAGGCATGTTACGTGATTTCCCGGATACGCAAGCAACCCGCGATGCGCTGCCGAAGATGGAAAAAGCTTACCGCGAAATGCAGATGACCGCGCAGGCAGACAAAGTGGCGAAAATCATTGCTGCCAATGGCGACAAAACCAGTAGCTGATTGTCCTGATAACAAAAAAGGCAGCCCAGAAGGCTGCCTTTTTTTATGCAATTCGTGAGAACGCTGAACCGGTTTAGCTCGTAGTCATCCCATCAACTATGGCCCTCTTTTCCCCATTCCTCAAGTATTAAATCCCCTGTTCCTGTCCTGCCTCACAAATTACGCTGACTGACAAAAAGTGACAAAATAACGTGATACACATCACACATTTTGACATTGAGAACGGTATGCTGGAATCACCAAGACGGGAAAGACAAGAGGTAAAATTTATGACAATGAACATTACCAGTAAACAAATGGATATTACTCCGGCCATTCGCCAGCACGTCGCCGACCGTCTCACCAAACTTGAAAAATGGCAAACTCATCTGATTAACCCTCATATTGTTCTGTCTAAGGAACCACAGGGTTTTGTTGCCGATGCAACCTTGAACACGCCGAATGGCCATCTGGTTGCCAGCGCACGTCACGAAGATATGTACACTGCCATTAATGAATTGATCAACAAGCTGGAAAGGCAGCTCAATAAAGTGCAACACAAAGGGGAAGCACGTCGCGCCAATGCATCGGTGAAAGACGTCAACTTCGTTGAACAAGAGTAATCCTTATCAACTGTGTTAATCCAACGCGCCTTCGGGCGCGTTTTTTGTGCCCGGCTGTTTTAGCGGTTGACAGCATGAAAACAGTACGGTTACTTTAACTGCGTACTTCTAAGGAAACCCTGATGAAAATTGTCCCGTTCTTCTTCGCATTCTTTTTTACCTTCCCCTGATTGGGAGGCGTTTCGTCGTGTGATAAAGAATGCGAAGACGAACAATAAGGCCTCCCACACTGGGGGGCCTTTTTTATTGATAACAAGAAAGGCGACATTATGACTGCGGAAAACCCGTTACTGGCTCTGCGCGATAAGATAAGCGCACTGGATGAAAAGTTGCTCTCGCTGTTGGCCGAGCGTCGTGGGCTGGCTGTAGAAGTGGGTAAAGCGAAACTGTTATCTCATCGCCCAGTACGCGATATCGACCGCGAGCGCGATCTGCTCGAACGCCTGATTACCCTGGGCCAGACTCATCATCTCGACGCGCACTACATCACGCGCCTGTTCCAGCTGATTATCGAGGATTCGGTCCTGACACAGCAGGCGCTGCTTCAGCAGCATCTCAACAAAATTAACCCGCACTCAGCGCGCATCGCATTTCTTGGGCCGAAAGGATCGTATTCCCACCTCGCCGCACGTCAGTACGCTGCCCGTCATTTTGAGGAATTTATTGAAAGCGGCTGCGCGAAATTCGCCGACATCTTTAATCAGGTCGAAACCGGACAAGCTGACTACGCCGTAGTGCCGATTGAAAACACCAGCTCAGGCGCCATCAACGACGTCTACGATCTGCTGCAGCACACCAGCCTGTCGATTGTGGGCGAGATGACGATTCCTATCGATCACTGCGTATTGGTTTCCGGCTCGACCAGTCTCGACCAAATTGAAACCGTGTACAGCCACCCACAGCCTTTCCAGCAGTGCAGCCAGTTCCTGAATCGCTATCCTCACTGGAAAATCGAGTACACCGAGAGCACGTCAGCGGCGATGGAAAAAGTGGCCGAAGCCAATTCTCCACACGTTGCTGCGCTCGGCAGCGAGGCGGGTGGCGGTCTTTATGGATTACAGGTACTGGAACGCAATCTGGCAAACCAGACACAGAACATTACCCGTTTCGTGGTTCTGGCCCGTAAAGCCATCAACGTCTCCGATCAGGTTCCGGCCAAAACAACGCTGCTGATAGCCACCGGGCAACAGGCTGGTGCGCTGGTTGAAGCGCTGCTGGTATTACGTAATCACAATGTGATCATGACCAAGCTAGAGTCGCGTCCGATTTACGGTAACCCGTGGGAAGAGATGTTTTATCTGGATGTGCAGGCCAATCTGGAAGCCGATGCAATGCAAAGCGCGTTGAAGGAGCTGGGTGAAATCACCCGCTCCATGAAAGTGCTGGGCTGCTATCCGAGCGAAACCGTGGTACCGGTTGACCCGGCTTAACCACCAATAAACGGCAGCTTCTTCATCCCTGCGACGGCAACAGGCAGGGTGAAGATTGCGCCGGAGAGCGGATATTGACGAACCTCTTCGGCGCTCATGTTTTCTCGGGTGGTGGTGATAAACAACGTTTTCATGTCCGGACCACCAAAGCACACCATTGTTGGGCAACGAACCGGCAAACGATATTCTTCCAGTTGCTCTCCTTCGGCTGAAAAACGCGCCACCCGCCAGCCATCGAACATCGCACTCCAGTAGCACCCTTCGTCATCTATGGCAGCGCCATCCGGAATGCCCTCTCCCGCACTGAAATGACGGAAAGGCTCACGCTTGCCCGGCTCACCTTGCTCATCCAACGGCGTGCGATAGATAACGCCATTTGGGGTGTCTGAGGTGTACATCCATTTTTTATCAGCACTGAAGGCCAGCCCGTTGGCGCCGCGAATATCACACTGGATGACTTTCGGTTTGAGTTGGTTGTCCACCCGCACCAGCAGCGCGCCGTTGTAATCACCCGGCCCCCAGAATGTACCCGCGTAAAAACGGCCGTCGCGATCGGTACCGCCATCGTTAAAGCGGGCCAACTGTGGATTGCTCGGATTATCGCAGATTTTGCGCACCAATAGCCCGCGGCTGTCGCTTAACCAGATAGCGCTACGCAGGGCGACGATAAACCCGCCCTTTTCCCGAAGCGAGAAACACCCCACTTCTTCCGGAAATTGCAGGACCCGGTGTTCGCCACTGTTGATGTCATAGCGATGAATTTCATACTCCAGGATATCGGCCCAATAGAGCGCCTGCTCGGCCTCACTCCAGGTTGGGCATTCCGGCAAATGGCCGGCGTAATCAAACAGCACCTCAGGTTGAGCCATGTTCGTTTCCCTATAAAAAAAGCCAGCGGGTTTCCCCTCTGGCTTTTGAGTATAAACAGTTTTCTTACTGCCGACTGTCGTTGGCCTGGCGTAACAGCGTCCGGCTTTCGCTCTGGAAGCGCTGGGCGTAATCGCCAAACCAGTGTTCGACCTTACGGAAGCTGTCGATAAAGGCCTGCTTGTTGCCCTGATCCAGCAGTTCAATCGCTTCACCAAATCGTTTGTAGTAACGTTTGATCAGCGCAATATTGCTCTGCGAAGACATAATGATGTCCGCATACAGCTGAGGATCCTGTGCAAACAGACGCCCGACCATCGCCAGTTCCAGGCGGTAAATCGGCGACGACAACGCCAGCAGCTGTTCCAGTTGGACGTTCTCTTCAGCCAGATGCAGGCCGTACGCAAAGGTCGCGAAGTGACGCAGCGCCTGAATGAACGCCATGTTCTGGTCGTGTTCCACCGCGCTGATGCGGTGCAAGCGTGCACCCCAGACCTGAATCTGTTCCAGGAACCACTGGTACGCCTCCGGTTGACGACCATCGCAGTACACCACAACCTGTTTCGCCAGGCTGCCGCTGTCCGGGCCGAACATTGGGTGTAATCCCAGTACAGGGCCATTGTGCGCCGCCAGCATTGCCTGCAGCGGAACGGCTTTCACCGACGCCAGATCGACCAGAATACAGTCCGCCGGCAAGGCGGGCAGCTTCTCGATAATCTCCGCGGTGGCGTGAATCGGCACGCTGACGATAACCATTCCCGCATCGGAGAGCATCTCTTCCGCGCGCGCCCAGTCGTCTTTCTCAAGGATCCGCAGCTGATAACCCGACAGGGTCAGCATTTTCTCAAACAAACGCCCCATCTGGCCGCCACCGCCGACGATAACCACCGGACGCAGCTGAGGACAGAGCGTTTTAAAGCCTTTATCGTTTTCGCTGGAATAGGATTCGCGCATCACCCGACGCAGAACGTCTTCGATAAGATCGGGCGGAACCCCTAACGCTGCGGCCTCCTGTCGACGCGACGCCAGCATCGACGCCTCGCGCTCAGGAACGTAAATCGGCAAGCCATACTTACTTTTGACTTCGCCAACTTCAGCCACCAGCTCCAGACGGCGCGCCAGCAAATCCAGCAGCGCCTTATCTACTTCATCTATTTGATCGCGTAGCGCGGTCAGTTCAGCAACCATAAATTCCTCTTACGCCTGACGAGCCGCCAGCTGGCCACGTAAATCTTTATCAAGCTCGCGCAGCAGCGCATCCGTCGCTTCCCAGCTGATGCAGGCATCGGTCACCGACACACCGTATTTCATATCGCAACGCGGCTGCTCGGAAGACTGATTGCCTTCATGAATATTACTTTCAATCATCAGCCCGATAATGGAACGGTTGCCATCTTTAATCTGTGCAACCACGGATTCTGCCACCGCAGGCTGACGGCGGTAGTCTTTGTTGGAGTTACCATGACTGCAATCTACCATCAGCGCAGGTTTCAGTCCCGCCTGTTCCATCTCTTTTTCGCACTGAGCAACATCTGCCGGGCTGTAGTTTGGCGCTTTGCCGCCGCGCAGGATCACATGCCCATCCGGGTTGCCCTGAGTTTGCAGCAGGCAAACCTGACCCGCCTGGTTGATACCGACAAAACGGTGTGGCATTGCCGCCGCACGCATGGCGTTGATCGCTGTCGCGAGACTGCCGTCGGTGCCATTTTTAAAACCAACCGGCATTGACAGGCCGGATGCCATTTCGCGGTGGGTCTGAGATTCTGTGGTACGCGCGCCGATAGCGGACCAGCTGAACAGATCGCCAAGGTACTGCGGGCTGTTCGGGTCGAGCGCTTCGGTCGCCAGCGGCAGGCCCATGCTGACCAGTTCCACCAGCAGACGACGCGCAATTTTCAGGCCGCCTTCCACATCAAACGAGCCATCCATGTGCGGATCGTTGATCAACCCTTTCCAGCCAACGGTGGTACGTGGTTTTTCAAAGTAGACGCGCATCACCAGGTAGAGGCTATCGCTGACCTCTGCGGCAAGGGCTTTAAATCGACGAGCGTATTCGATCGCAGCTTCCGGATCGTGGATGGAGCAAGGCCCACACACCACCAGCAGACGCGGATCGCGCCCGGCAATGATATCGGAAATGGTCTGACGGGACTGGGCAATCTGCTCTTCCTGTTCAACGGTCAGCGGGAATTCCGCTTTCAGGACTTCAGGAGTGATCAGAACGTGTTCGTCGGCGATATGTACGTTGTTCAGCGCGTCTTTTTGCATGATGGCGATCCTGTA
>Ga0079104_1002272_pt1 | contig 10667 bp, 10 predicted proteins | sample MedtruBG_FD_76829 | JGI IMG/M metagenome (GOLD analysis project Ga0079104, IMG submission 76829) | Root nodule microbial communities of legume samples collected from California, USA - Medicago truncatula BG | ecosystem: Host-associated > Plants > Roots > Nodule | place: USA: California... | reverse complement strand
ATGGTATGCGCCGCATCCCCCACCAGCGCCAGACGATGCGCGGCAAACTGGCGAGCATAGCGCCCGGTGAGTGGGAATACCGCCCGCTCACTGGCCACTTCACACAGGCCCAGACGGTTATCAAAGGCGACGTTCAGCGCCTGGTTGAATGTGACATCGTCGGCCTGCTGCATCTTCGCGGCTTCGTCAGGCGATAACGACCAGACGATGGAGCAAAGATGCGGGTCGCTTAAGGGCAGAAACGCCAGAATGCCTTCGCCGTGAAACGCCTGACGCGCCACCGCCTGATGCGGTTCGGCGGTACGAATGGTCGCGACCAGCGCGTGATGGCGATAATCCCAGGAGGTCAGCGGAATATCCGCTTTGCCACGCAGCCAGGAGTTCGCGCCATCGGCGCCAATCACCAGACGCGCGGTCAGCATGTTGCCGTCTTTCAGCGTCAGGAACGCCTCGTTTTCGCCCCATGCCACCTGTGCCAATTCGGCGGGTGCCATCAGCGTAACCTCTTTACAGCGCTCCGCTTTTTTCCACAGCGCATGGTGAATCACGCCATTTTCAATGATGTGCCCCAAATGGCTGTAGCCAAGGCTGGCATCATCAAACGCGATGCGCCCGAAGCTGTCTTTATCCCACACTTCCATGCCGTGATAGCGGCTGGCGCGTTCGGCCACAATGTCATTCCAGACATCGAGACGCGAGAGCAGTTTTTCACTGGCGGCGTTAATAGCGGAAACGCGAAGTTGCGGGGCGGAATCAGCCACAACGGGCTGGGGCGGATGTTGTTCAATGACCGCCACGCGCAGTCCACTGCCCTGCAATCCGCAGGCCACGGCGAGGCCGACCATTCCACCACCGACGATAGCGATATCTACATTTTGCACGTTGTTGTTCCTTATCTCGCTACCTGACCCAGGGTACGCTGCGCCAGCGCATCGCGCGCCGGAGTGAATAATTCCATCGCCATCAGCCCGACATTTCGTCCGGCCACCAGCGGTGCCCAGCGATTGGCGAACAGATGGACCAGACCGTCGGTCACGCCGACCGTCGCACTTTTATCGTCAACGCGGCGCTGTTGATAGTGGCTTAACAGCGCATAGTCGCCCGGATCGTTCGCCTGCGCGAGCATTTCTGCCAGCGAGATAACATCGCGTAACCCAAGGTTAAACCCCTGTCCGGCGATTGGATGCAGAGTTTGCGCCGCGTTGCCTACCAGCGCCATGCGGTGCGATATCGCCCGGCTGGCAGTGGTCAGTGAAAGCGGGTAGGCATTGCGACTGCCGCTGTGGGTAATGCGCCCGAGTCGCCAGCCAAACGCCTGTTGCAGTTCCTGGCAGAAGCGAGCATCAGACCAACTCAGAACCTCATCACGGTTTTCCAGCGGATGACACCACACCAGCGAACAGCGTCCGTCTGACATTGGTAACATCGCCAGCGGGCCATGTTCAGTAAAACGCTCAAACGCGCGGCCGTCGTGCGGCACAGCGGTGGTTACGTTGGCGATCACCGCCAGCTGTTCGTAAGGTTGTTGCTGCCAGGCAATCCCGCACTGTTCGCCGAGCGCTGAACGCGAGCCGTCTGCAGCAACCAGCAGTTTCCCGGTGAGTGTGACGCCGTTATCGAGCACCACATCGACGCTGTCCTGGCTGCGAGTAAAACTGTCGACCCGTGCCGGGCAATGTAAGGTCACGCCAGGCGCTTTACGTAATAACGCAAAAAGACGCTGGCCGACATCGTGCAGTTCGACCACTTGCCCTAACGCAGGCAGGCTGTAATCGTCGGCATCCAGCGTCACGAAACCTGCGTGACCGCGATCGCTGACGTGAACGGTACGAATAGCCGTGGCGCATTCACGCAGCGCCTGCCAGATACCTACACGGGCCAACTGCTGACAGGTCCCTGCAGCCAGGGCGATAGCGCGAGCATCAAAGCCCGGATGCGCCTGTGATTCCGGCGCGACAGCTTCCACTAAATGCACCGGCAGTTTGCCCGCGCTGAGATGCGAAATCGCCAGCGCCAGCGTTGCGCCGGTCATGCCGCCGCCTACGATAATCACGCTCATTGGGCGTGCGCCGCCATCAGGGCTTCAATATCGTCCGCGCGTTTTACCACGCTGGCGGTCAGATTCTCGTTGCCGTTTTCGGTTATCACAATGTCATCTTCAATACGGATGCCGATGCCGCGGTATTGCTCCGGCACGTCGGCGTCCGGGGCGATATACAGCCCGGGCTCAACGGTCAGCACCATGCCCGGCTCGAGCACGCGGGAACGATCCGCGCCGTATTCACCGACATCGTGAACGTCCAGGCCCAGCCAGTGGCTAAGGCCGTGCATGAAGAATTTGCGGTGCGCGTTGTCGGCAATCAGCGGGTCAACCTCCCCATTGAGGATGCCGAGTGCGACCAATCCGCTGACCATCACGCGCACGACTTCGCCGGTGACGTCCTGGATGGTCGTACCTGGGCGATAAAGCTTCAGGGCCGTTTCCAGCGATTCGAGCACGATGTCGTAGATTTCACGCTGCGCCGGGGTGAATTTACCGTTCACCGGGAACGTGCGAGTTATGTCGCCGGCGTAGCCGCGATATTCGCAGCCCGCGTCGATCAGCACTAGATCGCCATCGCGCAGTTCAGATTCGTTTTCGGTGTAATGCAGAATGCAGCCGTTTTCGCCGCCGCCAACAATAGTGTTGTAGGACGGGTAGCGCGCGCCGTGGCGGGTAAATTCATGATGAATTTCACCTTCGAGCTGATACTCGAACATGCCCGGACGGCAGGTTTGCATGGCGCGAGTGTGCCCCAGCGCGGAGATTTCCCCGGCCCGGCGCATCACGTCAATTTCTTCCGCAGATTTGAACAGGCGCATTTCATGCACCAGCGGACGCCAGTCGACCATTGCCGCTGGCGCTTTCAGATTCTGGCGCGAGCCTTTGCGCAGCTTATCCAGGGCGTTGAACACGATGCTGTCGGCATAAGCGTATTCGCCCTGCGCGTGATACACCGCGTCCAGACCGTTCAGCAGCTGATACAGCTGCTCGTCGATTTCGCTGAACGCCAGCGCACGATCCACGCCCAGCTTTTCAGGCGCGGCATCCTGGCCCAGTCGGCGACCAAACCAGATTTCGGCGGTCAGGTCGCGAACGCGATTAAACAGAACGCTGTGGTTGTGGGTGTCATCACTTTTAATCAGCACCAGCACCGCTTCTGGCTCGTTAAAGCCGGTGAAGTAGCTGAAATCACTGCTTTGGCGATACGGGTATTCCGTGTCGGCGCTGCGTATGGCTTCCGGTGCGGCAAAAATTAATGCCGCGCTGCCTGATGGCATCTGCGCCAGCAGCTTTTGCCGACGCTGAAGGTACTCTTGCTGAGTCATGACACCCTCCTGAGCATTCTTATTGTTAGTGTAAGGTCGGTTTGCGAACTTCTGGCGCGGTCGGCTGTTGATGCGTGAAGGTATCGTGGCACAGCAAAGCAGCAACACGAACGTACTCGACAATTTCTTCGAGCGACATCTCGAGCTCTTCCTGATCTTCGTCTTCTTCATAACCCAGCTGGGCAATGTTACGCAGATCGTCGATGGCTTCGCCGGTTTCGCCTTTCACTTTCTCAAGCTTCGGCTGGGTAACGCCCAGGCCCAGCAGGAAGTGATTGACCCAGCCAGACAGCGCATCGGCACGCACAAAGACGCTGATGTCATCGCCATCGGGGATGTACAGCTGGAACTGGAAGCCTTCGTCTTCCAGCGCATCGCTGGTGACGGCGTGGACCTTACGCAGCACTTCAGCCAGCTCGTGGCCGAAAGCCATGCCTTCGTTGGTCAGGTCATGCACCAGCGGCAACCAGCTGCTGTCTTTGTTGCCGCCACACAGCATGCCGCTAATCAGTCCGTGCATTTCGGCAGGCGTTAAACCTACACCCTGTTGGGTAAGTAACTGGTTCACATCGTTGTAACCAGGCATTTCGTTCTGTATAGACATGCGCATTCGTCGTCGTTGGGGGGAAGTTTCATGTTATGCTACCACTTTGGACCCTGGTGAACCAGAAAAGGGCTTGTATGTTCACACTGGGGTAGCTATAGTGTCGCCCCTTCGCGGGCCCCGGTGCGGGCTGTGAAGGTTGCGCAGTCAATCAGCAGGAAGGTGGCATGTCTGCAGAACCCGTCGATATCCAAATTTTTGGCCGTTCACTGCGAGTGAATTGCCCGCCTGAACAAAGGGATGCCCTTAATCAGGCCGCGGACGATCTGAATCAGCGGTTGCAAGATCTAAAAGAACGCACTAGAGTCACAAATACTGAGCAGCTGGTCTTCATCGCCGCCCTCAACATCAGCTACGAGCTGACGCAGGAAAGAGCGAAGACCCGTGACTACGCTGCCAGCATGGAAACACGTATTCGGATGCTGCAACAGACCATTGAACAGGCACTTCTTGATCAAGGTCGCACAACCGAAAAGACGGGTCCAAAGTTTGAATAACACTTCATGGTTTACTATGGTAGAGTGACCCTGAAGAACAAAATTTCTCTGAGATGTTCGCAAGCGGGCCAGTCCCCTGAGCCGATATTTCATACCACAAGAATGTGGCGCTCCACGGTTGGTGAGCATGCTCGGTTCGTCCGAGAAGCCTTAAGACTGTGACGACATATTCACCTTGAACCAAGGGTTCAAGGGTTACAGCCTGCGGCGGCATCTCGGAGATTCCCTACCTTCTGTTTCTACCATGACACTCGTGCCTGAAATCCCCTCAGCAAGACAAGACATCCGCCAGATTATCCGGCAGCGCAGACGCGCACTGACCCCAGACCAACAACAGCTTTTTGCCGAACAGGCTGCTTATCGCATGATGGCGTATCCGCCGGTGATAATGGGCAAGACTGTAGCGCTGTTTCTCTCTTTCGATGGCGAACTCGATACCCGCCCGCTCATTGAGCAGCTCTGGCTCAGCGGCAAAAAAGTGTATCTGCCAGTTCTGCATCCGTTCAGCCCTGGAAATCTGTTGTTCCTTTATTACCATCCCCATTCCGAACTGGTTGTGAACCGGCTGAAAATTCAGGAGCCGAAGCTGGACGTGCGCGACGTGCTGCCGCTCAGTGAATTGGATGTGCTGATTACGCCCCTGGTCGCCTTTGACGCGCAGGGCCAACGACTCGGTATGGGCGGCGGGTTTTACGACAGGACGCTGCAAAACTGGCAGCAGCACGGCCTACAGCCGGTCGGTTACGCGCATGATTGCCAACTGGTGGATACGCTGCCGACAGAGAAGTGGGATATCCCGCTGCCCGCGGTAGTGACACCCTCGAAAGTGTGGGAGTGGAGGTAGACAGCAAGACTTTCTCGAATGAGAAAGTCTTTAGTGTTTGCACCCTCTCCACGTGGGAGAGGGCCAGGGTGAGGGCATCAGACGATGATCTCTTACCCTACGATCATCAGTAAAGCAGACGCGCGCGAATCGTCCCCGGAATCGCTTTCATGCTTTGCAACGCTTTCTCCGCGACATCTTCTTCCGCTTCGATATCAATCACCACATAGCCCATCTGCGGCGTGGTTTGCAGATACTGCGCGGCAATGTTCACACTCTGCTCAGCAAAAATCTGGTTGATTGCCGTCAGCACGCCCGGACGGTTTTCGTGGATGTGCAGCAGACGACGACCGCCGTGCAGCGGCAGCGACACTTCCGGGAAGTTAACCGCTGAAAGCGTGGAACCGTTGTCGGAGTATTTGGCCAGCTTGCCCGCCACTTCCAGACCGATGTTCTCTTGCGCTTCCTGAGTAGAACCACCAATGTGCGGCGTCAGGATCACGTTATCGAACTCACACAGCGGCGACGTGAACGGATCGGTATTGGTCGCAGGTTCAGTCGGGAACACGTCTATTGCCGCCCCGGCCAGATGCTTGCTCGCCAGCGCATCACACAGCGCAGGAATATCGACCACCGTGCCGCGTGCGGCGTTGATCAGCAATGAACCCGGCTTCATCAGCGCCAGCTGTTCCGCACCCATCATGTTCTTGGTGGAGGCATTTTCAGGTACGTGCAGGCTCACCACATCGCTCATGTTCAGCAGGTCAGACAAATGCTGAACCTGCGTCGCGTTGCCGAGCGGCAACTTGTTCTCGATATCGTAGAAGAAGACGTGCATCCCCAGCGATTCCGCCAGAATACCGAGCTGCGTGCCGATATGCCCGTAACCGATAATCCCCAGCTTCTTGCCGCGCGCTTCAAAGCTGCCCGCCGCCAGTTTGTTCCAGATCCCGCGGTGTGCCTTGGCGTTCGCTTCTGGGATACCGCGCAGCAGTAACAGCAGTTCGCCAATCACCAGTTCCGCCACGGAACGGGTATTCGAGAACGGTGCGTTAAAGACCGGAACACCACGTTTCGCCGCAGCGTTTAAATCGACCTGGTTGGTCCCGATGCAGAAACAACCGATGGCCACCAGTTTCTCCGCCGCCTGAATAATGTCTTCAGTCAGTTGAGTACGGGAGCGCAGGCCGATGAAATGGGCATCACGGATCGATTCTTTCAGCTGCTCTGCGTCGAGCGCGCCTTTGTGATATTCAATGTTGGTGTAGCCTGCCGCCCGAAGGTTATCGAGTGCTTTTTGATGCACGCCTTCCACCAGCAGAAACTTAATCTTGTCTTTTTCCAGTGATACCTTAGCCATTTCCCCGCCCTGTCTGTCTTGTATCGTTGTTGTGGTGAACGAACGTCCACCTCAGCAACATATCAAAAAAAACTATTGCAGCAATATGAACGTTTGCGTCGGCGTGCTGAAGAAATGTCATTCAGTGGAAATTGGCAGCATAAAATGCTGGATGGGTATATTGAGGCAGCGAGTTAATCAGATGCAGTCGATAAATGTGACACAAGTCACCGAATTTCGCCTGTCGAAAATTTTTTACGGGAGCCAGGCGGCTCCCGTCAGATCATTTCACGATAGTTTTGACACCTTCGGCGGTACCAATCAGCGCCACATCCGCGCCACGGTTGGCGAACAGGCCGACGGTGACCACGCCAGGAATTGCGTTAATCGCGTTTTCCAGCGCAATCGCATCCAGGATTTCCAGGCCGTGCACATCAAGGATAACGTTACCGTTATCGGTCACCACGTTCTGACGATATTCCGGACGACCGCCCAGTTTCACCAGCTGACGTGCTACCGCGCTGCGCGCCATCGGGATCACTTCCACCGGCAGCGGGAAATGACCGAGAATAGCCACCTGCTTGGAGGAATCCGCAATGCAGATAAACTTGTCGGCAACGGAGGCGATGATTTTCTCGCGGGTCAGCGCCGCGCCACCGCCTTTGATCATCTGCATATGATCGTTAATCTCATCAGCACCATCAACGTAGACGCCCAGGCTGTCCACTTCGTTAAGATCAAACACGTGAATACCTAAGCTTTTCAGCTTTTCGGTAGAAGCGTCCGAGCTGGAAACGGCGCCTTCAATCTGGCCTTTCATGGTACCCAGTGCGTCGATAAAGTGCGCGGCGGTCGAGCCCGTGCCAACACCGACGATGGTTCCCGGTTGTACATATTGAAGTGCTGCCCAGCCAACTGCTTTTTTCAGTTCATCCTGCGTCATGATTTTTGCCTGTGGTGTGATGGGATGCCGCGCATTATAGACCATTCACCTCAGAAATGTCCTTGCTGACACCAGGTGTTGCGGGCCCAATTTGGTTCTGTATCTAGCGTAAATTTATGTCATAGTGCGGATAACACAAGATGAGGAGTCAGTCAGAGCAATGAAACGTCCGGACTACAGAACACTACAGGCATTGGATGCGGTTATTCGGGAACGCGGGTTTGAACGCGCCGCACAAAAGCTGTGTATTACCCAGTCCGCCGTCTCTCAGCGAATCAAACAGCTGGAAAATATGTTCGGGCAACCTTTACTGGTGCGAACCGTGCCTCCTCGTCCAACCGAGCAAGGGCAGAAACTGCTGGCGCTGCTGCGTCAGGTTGAGCTGCTGGAGGAAGAGTGGCTGGGCGATGAGCAAACCGGCTCCACGCCGCTGCTGCTGTCGCTGGCGGTCAACGCCGACAGTCTGGCAACCTGGTTGCTGCCCGCGCTTTCTGCGGTGCTGTCTGATTCGCCGATCCGTCTGAATCTTCAGGTTGAAGATGAAACGCGTACCCAGGAACGTCTGCGTCGTGGTGAAGTGGTGGGCGCGGTGAGTATCCAGCCTCAGCCGCTGCCGAGCTGTCTGGTTGATCAACTCGGGGCGCTCGATTATCTGTTCGTTGCGTCAAAGTCATTTGCGCAACGCTACTTCCCCAATGGCGTAACGCGCTCTGCCCTGCTGAAAGCGCCGGTGGTGGCGTTTGACCACCTCGATGATATGCATCAGGCGTTTTTACAGCAGAACTTCGATCTGCCGCCGGGCAGCGTTCCGTGCCATATCGTGAACTCGTCGGAGGCCTTCGTGCAGTTGGCACGCCAGGGCACCACCTGCTGTATGATCCCGCATCTGCAAATCGAGCGTGAGCTGGACAGCGGTGAGCTTATCAACCTGACGCCGGGTCTGTTCCAGCGTCGGATGCTGTACTGGCATCGCTTTGCGCCGGAAAGCCGCATGATGCGTCGGGTGACCGATGCCCTGCTGGAGTACGGACACAAAGTTCTGCGCCAGGACTGATCAAAAACGCCGGGTTTCCCCGGCGTTTTCATTTATAGCACTACTATCGCACTACAGCTTTTTATTCCGCTTTCTTCTGCGGTTCAGCCTGCGTCGGTTCGAGCTGGAAGACAACGTCTACCTGGTCGTCGAACTGAATAGTGGGCTGTTCGTAGGTTTCCTGCGCGGAAGGTGCCGCTGCTGCATCGGCCTTCATCATACGAACCATTGGGCTCGGCTGATAGTTAGACACGTGATAGCGCACGCTGTAGACCGGGCCGAGCTTGGCATTAAAGCCGGAAGCCAGCTCTTTTGCCTGATGTACGGCATCGTCAATCGCGGCTTTACGGGCTTTATCTTTGTACTCTTCCGGTTGCGCAACGCCGAGCGATACGGAACGGATTTCATTCAGACCCGCTTTCAGCGCGCCGTCCAGCAGCGAATTCAGCTTATCCAGCTGACGCAGCGTGACTTCGACAGTACGCACCGCACGGTAACCTTTCAGAATGCTTTTGCCGTTCTGATAGTCATAATCCGGCTGGGTACGGAGGTTGGCAGAACTAATGTCTTTTTTAGCGACATCGTTTTTCTCAAGGAAAGCGAGATACTGAGCTACGCGATCGTCGGCCTGTTTCTTCGCCGTTGCAGCATCTTTTGCCGCCACGTTGACTTCAATCGCCAGGGTCGCGATATCAGGCGCTGCGTCTACGCTTGCTGTACCGGAGGTAACAATGTGCGGTCCATCTGGCAACTCATTTGCCTGTACCGACATCGCACCGAATCCCACTAATGCCGCCAGGGCCATCACTTTAAACTTCACTGTCGTTCCTCCTTGTTACGTCTTGACCCCAAAACAGGGCGCATGCCTGCAAGCTTAGCTTCTGAGGCCTAAATGTCCATAAGACAAGACTTAGTTGAACAAGGCGTGAACATGTGAGATGCCATCTTTCGCCAGCTGGAAGGCGATAAACCACATCACCAGCCCGACCAGCAGATTGATGATCCGCTGCGCTTTGGCGGTGCGCAAACGCGGGGCCAGCCAGGCGGCGAGCAGCGCCAGACCAAAGAACCACAGGAAAGAGGCGCTCACGGTGCCAAGCGCGAACCAGCGTTTAGGCTCTGCACCCAACTGCCCGCCGAGGCTGCCGAGCACCACGAAAGTGTCCAGATACACGTGCGGGTTAAGCCAGGTCACCGCCAGCATGGTGGCGATAATCTTCCAGCGGCCCTGCTTCATCACTTCTGCGCTGGCCAATTCCAGGTTACTGCCCATCGCCGTTTTCAGCGCACCAAATCCGTACCACAGCAGGAACGCCACGCCGCCCCAGGTGACGAACGCCAGCAGCCATGGCGATTGCATCAGCAGCGCGCTGCCGCCGAACACGCCGGCGCATATCAGCAGCAAATCACTGACCGCACAAAGGAAGGCGATCATGATGTGATACTGACGGCGAATGCCCTGGTTCATGACAAATGCATTCTGCGGCCCAAGAGGTAGGATCATCGCCGCACCGAGGACAAGCCCCTGAATATAATAAGATAACACGATAGTTTTTCTCACAGATGTTCGTTAATGTCGAAACTATAACGCGCGACCTTCATTAGCGGAAATGGATAATACTAATCCCTTATTAAGATAACTAATAATGCGCATTCATTGCACGACTGCATATTCATGCATCAGCTGTGAGTTATACTGCACTTTGCATTTTGCACGTAACCTTCCCTTTCACGCGCTCAAGGACAGACCATGAAATTAAAGGCGTTTTTGCTGCAAAGCATTGCCCTCGCCCTGCTCTTTTCGATCTCACCGCTTCAGGCAGAAACCGTGCTGCGCTACACCGACCACGAGCCGCTCAGCAACATGCGCACCAAAGTGATTAAAGACGTATTCTTTGCCGCCATCGCCGAGGAATCGCACGGGCGTTTGCGCGTGGAAGATCACTGGAACGGCGAGCTGGCGGTCAGCTACGACGCGCTGAAAACGGTCAGCGAAGGGAAAGTCGCGGATATGGGCATCGTGGTACCGGAATACACCGCAGAGCAATTACCGCTGCAT
>Ga0079104_1002261_pt1 | contig 10720 bp, 5 predicted proteins | sample MedtruBG_FD_76829 | JGI IMG/M metagenome (GOLD analysis project Ga0079104, IMG submission 76829) | Root nodule microbial communities of legume samples collected from California, USA - Medicago truncatula BG | ecosystem: Host-associated > Plants > Roots > Nodule | place: USA: California... | reverse complement strand
GCCCAATCCCAGATGCTGAGGCCCATGGCGCAGTGCCTAACGGCCTCGCTCATCGTCAGCCATTGCGGCGCAGGCTGCTTGCCAGCGACGACCACGTTGACGTAGTCGCGGCTGCGCAGGCAGTGGTCCGTGACGCAGAGCAGCGTGTTGGCGTCTGGCGGCAGGTAGACGCGGATCACCTCCGCCTTTTTATTGACGACGTGGTCGATGAAGCCAGGGTCCTGATGGCTGAAGCCGTTGTGATCCTGTCGCCAGACATGGGAACTCAGGAAATAGTTCAGTGAGCCGATGGGTCGGCGCCACGGGATTTCGCCACACACCTTGAGCCACTTGGCATGCTGGTTGAACATCGAGTCGATGATGTGGATAAAGGCTTCGTAGCAGGAGAAGAAGCCGTGGCGGCCTGTCAGCAGGTAGCCTTCCAGCCATCCCTGGCATTGGTGTTCGCTCAGCACTTCCATGACGCGGCCGTTCGGCGAGAGATGGTCGTCGTCCGGATAGATGTCCGCCATGTAGCAGCGATCGGTCACCTCTAGTACATCCTGCCAGCGGTTGGAGTTGTTCTCGTCCGGACTGAACAGCCGGAAGTTCTTGCTTTCCAGGTTCGCCTTCATCACGTCGCGCAGGAACTTGCCCATCGCGCGGGCTGACTCGGCCATAGTCGCGCCATGGCTGGTGACCTCCACGGCGTAGTCCCTGAAGTCCGGCATCTTCAAATCACGCAGAAGCAACCCTCCGTTGGCGTGGGGGTTGTCGCTCATCCGGCGGCGGCCCGACGGAGCGAGCGACGCGATTTCGGTCGTAAGCCGGCCAGTCTCGTCGAAGAGGTCCTCGGGCCGGTAGCTTTTCATCCATTGTTCAAGAATGCGGATATGCTCCGGCTTGTCCATCTCGCCCATGGGCACCTGATGCGATCGCCAGTAGTCCTCGCATTTCTTGCCATCGATCTCCGGCGGGCACGTCCAGCCCTTTGGCGTCCGGAAGACGATCATCGGCCATGCCGGGCGCTTGAGATTGCCCTTCGTGCGGGCATCGGCCCAGATTTCCTTGATTTCGCCTACCACGGTGTCGAGCACGCCGGCCAGCTTCTGGTGGACGTCCTCGGGATCATGTCCTTCGACAAAATAGGGTTTGTAGCCCATGCCCTCGAAGAACTTGCGCAGTTCCTCCTCTGGAATGCGGGCGAGGAAGCAGGGATTGGCGATCTTGTAGCCGTTCAGGTGAAGGATCGGCAGCACGCAGCCGTCACGGGCGGGATTGAGGAATTTGTTGCCCTGCCAGCCGGTCGCAAGCGGTCCGGTCTCGGCTTCCCCGTCGCCAACGACACAGGCGACGATCAGATCGGGATTGTCGAATGCCGCGCCATAGGCATGGCTGAGCGCGTATCCGAGTTCGCCGCCCTCGTGGATGCTGCCGGGTGTCTCGGGCGCGACATGGCTCGGAATGCCGCCGGGGAAGCTGAACTGCTTGAACAGCCGCTTCATCCCTTCCGCATCCTGGCTGATATTCGGATAGAACTCGCTATAAGTGCCTTCGAGATAAGCGTGCGCCACCAATGACGGTCCGCCGTGGCCTGGGCCGATGACGTAGATCATGTTGAGGTCGTCGCGCTTGATGACCCGGTTCAGGTGCACATAGAGCATGTTGAGGCCCGGGGAGGTTCCCCAGTGGCCGAGCAATCGCGGCTTAATGTGCTCCCGCTTGAGCGGCTCGCTCAGCAGCGGATTGTCGAGCAGGTAGATCTGGCCAACCGAGAGGTAGTTGGAAGCCCGCCAGTAAGCATCGACTAGATGCAGTTCCTCAGTCAACAGAGGACGAGTCGCCGCTGAATTCTCGACAGTGCCGTAATCCTTGCCGGTTGCAGTCTTGGTGGAAGACATGGGTCGCTCCTCCTGAGATAAGCGCGCGCCGTTCATGCTGCGCCTCGGCAGCCATCGAGCGAATAGAGAGGTTACTTCAATTTCGTCGACTGGGCACTGCGTTGAATCAATTCGGCTGCCCAGTTCGGACATAAATGGGCCCCACGACGCGGACCGCGAAACGCAGCGTTGCAGATGCGTTTAAGGCACGAAGATTTGGTCGACGCAGCACAGCGAAGCACACATCCTGAAACCAGATCCATTCACCCCCTCCGTTACAACGGCGGAGCTACGGCTTCGAATGTAAACGCCGCATCGTCTGCTCATTGTCGCAACAGAAAAGTATTGACGGTCACGGCATACCTTCTCGCTGGCCACACGAAGTTCAATGTCGCGCCCTCTTGATCGAAGTCAAAGCCAGTTCTGATCTCGACTGATATTATCTAAAAGACCGGAGGATGCACGATGAATCACGATCTGGCGAGCATCGCGACGGCGCTAGTCGCGAAGGGGAAGGGCATTCTTGCGGCGGATGAAACCGTCCCCACTTTGACCAAGCGATTTGACGCGCTTGGAATCCAATCCACCGAGGAAAGCCGACGCACCTACCGTGAAATGCTCTTCGTGGGCGCGGCAGAGTTCATCAGCGGAGTCATCATGTATGACGAGACTATCCGGCAGAAGAGCTCGGGTGGAGTGCCGCTTGCTCAGCTCCTTTCCGATCAGGGGATCCTTCCTGGCATCAAGGTTGATACCGGCGCAAAGCATCTCGCCGGCTCCTCCGACGAGAAGATCACCGAGGGGCTCGACGGACTCCGGGACCGCCTTTCAGAGTACCGCGCTATGGGGGCATGCTTCGCGAAGTGGCGGGCAGTCATTCGTATTGCGGACCGCCTGCCGAGCACTGCATGCGTGAGTGCCAATGCACACGCCCTCGGCCGATACGCTGCGCTCTGTCAGGAGCAGCATCTCGTGCCGATCGTCGAACCGGAAGTGTTGATGGACGGATCGCACACAATCGAACGCTGCGAAGAGATCACTGGCGTGGTCCTTCATGCCGTGTTCCAGGCGCTCTTCGAGCAACGTGTCGTGCTGGAGCACATGCTGCTCAAGCCCAACATGGTGACCGCGGGCATGGCGTGCTCTCGTCCGGCTAAGGTGCAGGAGATTGCAGTCGCCACACTCCGCTGTTTGCGTCGGCACGTCCCAGCGGCGGTCCCCGGCATCGTGTTCCTTTCGGGCGGCCAGAACGACCGGACTGCCACCGCTCACCTCAACGCGATCAACCAATTGCCCGGCCCCAAGCCCTGGAAGATTAGTTTTTCCTATGGGCGCGCACTCCAGGATCCGGCGTTGACGGCGTGGGATGGGCGCGACGAGAACCTGAAGCTGGGTCAGCAGGCTCTTTATCACCGAGCTCGCTGCAACGGCGCGGCCAGTCTCGGGACGTACACCGATCAGATGGAGGCGGCATCAGCCGGCGGGTAGCGTTATTACGGCCAGTCGTGTGACGCGTGATTCCGCCGGCGGCGCATGCTGGCGCCGCCGGTCGGCACCCTGCAACGTCTGAGTCAGGAGGGCTGGACGTGAACGTATTCGCAATCAGGCATGGGGAGACTGAGTGGAGCCTGAGCGGGCAGCACACCGGGACAACAGACGTCTCCTTGACCGATAACGGACGACGACAGGCGGAAAGGATGCGGCCAGTGCTGTCTAGGCAGACGTTTGCGCTCGTTCTCGTAAGCCCGCTGCAGCGCGCCCGAGAGACTTGTGACTTGGCGGGCCTCGGCGAGAGGGCCATCGTCGATCCAGGCTTGAAGGAATGGAATTACGGCGAATACGAGGGCCTGACGCCTCAGCAAATCGAGGCAGAAAGAGCGGACTGGTTGATTTTCCGGGATGGATGCCCGAGCGGCGAGACACCGTCGCAAGTTGGTGCTCGTGTGGATCAGGTCGTAGCCCGGGCGCGAGCTGCTGACGGCGATGTTGCCCTCTTCGCACATGGGCACGTGCTTCGCGTGCTTGCGGCGAGATGGCTTGGGTTGCCACCGCGTGCAGGACAGCATTTTCTCCTGAATACGGGCACGTTGAGCGTTCTAGCCTACTACCACGAGATACCCGCAGTGAGGATCTGGAATGGACACCTCGCTGGCTAGCATCCCACGGAGCGCTGGGCGTAGACCGGTGGCATCGCCCTTGCGCAGGCTGAGTCGGCGATCCGACTTGTCGTTAAGGTAGGAAAACGTTGATGGCAAAATCGTTCGACGGCCATGACGTGTCTACGGCGAGACACAGTAGCGCTCCCGAGGTGATGGATTCTGGGCATGCGATCGCATTGCTCTCCAACGGTCGTTACAGCGTTATGGTCACTTCCGCAGGTGCCGGTTGCGGCACGTGGGGGGACCTTGACGTTACTCGATGGCGGGAGGACGTCACACGAGATTGCTGGGGGCAGTTTTGCTTCGTTCGAGACCTGGCAAACAACACGCTGTGGTCCATCGGAAAGCAACCAGTCTGCCGGCCTGCGAACATCTACGAGCACGCTTTTCATGGAGACAGGGCCGAGTTCCGCTGTGGTGCCGAAGATATCGATATTTCCTGGAAAGTCTGCATCGCACCAGATGCCGACGCAGAAGTGCGGGCGCTTACGGTCGTCAACCATGGCAAGAGGAAACGAAGCCTCGAATTCACCAGCTATTCTGAGGTCTGCCTGAACAATCGCCTCGCGGACAGGGCGCACCCGGCGTTTGCCAAGCTCTTCGTGGAAACAGATTACGACGATGTTACGGGCGCCCTGTTTGCGCGTCGCAGGCCGCGCCATGCAGAAGAAAGACCAGTTTGGGCAATTCATGTTTCCTCATCTAGTCAGCAGGTCGGCGAGGTGCTCGAGTATGAAACCGATAGACTGAGATTCCTTGGACGCGGCCGCACGCTGGAAAATGCCGCGGCATTTGACGCAGGCACAACGCTTTCCAGGACGACAGGCCCCGTACTCGATCCAGTCTTCTGTCTCCGACGGAAAGTCAATCTGGAGCCGGGCGCCATCGCGCGCGTAGCTTTCGTGACGGGAGCCGCCGACAATCAACTGGCGGTCCGGGCAATAGCCGAGCGATACTCGAGTATCGATGCGGTCGATGAGACATTCTCTGACGCGCTGGAGAATTATCAAACCGAAGGTCGCGACTTGAAGCTGACTGCAAACAAGGTCTCCCTATTTAACCGCCTGGCGGGCAGTATCGCGTTTGCAAATCCGACCACGCGGCGGACGGTTCTCTTGAAGAAAAATCGATTTGACCGAGCGACCCTGTGGTCTCACGGAATTTCCGGCGATCTCCCGATCGTATTGGTTCGAATCGATAGCGACAGCAACGAGGCCCTTGTTCGTGACGTCACGATTGCGCACGACTTCAGCCGCCGCCGAGCTCTGCCATTTGACCTTGTTTTGTTTGATGAGCGTGGCGCCAGCAGCACGAGGCGACTGATCAGGAAACTGCAAGCCGGCTCGGAAGCCGAAATGCTGGGCAAGCGTGGAGGAATCTTTGTCTTGTCAGCGGCCACCGCCTCCGACGTTCATGTGGAAACGATCGCCGCCGCCGCGCGCGTCGTCTTGTCGAGTAAATCGGGCTCACTCGCCATTCAGCTTGATCGGCAATCCTCGGTCGCATCTTCTTCCTCAGAGATGACGGCATCTCGAGCAAGCCAGGTCCTCGCGGAACCCACTGCCGCCCCGGACAAGGATTTGCTGTTTTGGAATGGATTCGGAGGCTTCACCGCTGACGGACGTGAATACGTCGTTGCAGTAGACGGGGTCAATTCGCAACCGCCGGCGCTGCCCCCGGCGCCCTGGAGCAACGTCATCGCAAACCCGAGCCTTGGCTGCCTGACAACCGAAGCCGGGCTTGGCTATACATGGTCTGGCAACAGCCAGATGAACCGGCTGACGCCTTGGTCGAACGACCCGGTTTCAGACACGCCTGGCGAGGTCGTTTACTTGCGGGACGAAGAGACCGGAGACGTTTGGACGCCAACACCCTTGCCGCTCGGACAGCGGGCGTTTGTGACTGTTCATCATGGCCAGGGCTACAGCCGCTATGAAAGTGACAGCCGAAAACTCCAGCAGACGTTGACCGTACATGTTCCGCCGAACGGCCAGATCAAGCTCGTTCGTCTCGTGTTGACCAACAATGACTCGCAAAGTCGGCATCTGTCGGCAACGTATTACGTCGAGTGGGTTCTGGGGACACATCGTGAAGATGCTGCGATGCAGGTCGTCTGCGAACGTGATGCCCATTCGGGAGCCATCCTGGCGCGGAACCCATGGGCCGCCGACTTTGCTGGAGATCTGGCGTTTGTGGCCGCCAGCCCAGCCGCGAATTCCGCCACGGCAGATCGCACAGAGTTTCTGGGCCGATACGGTTCGGTTTTTCGGCCGGCGGCCTTGGGGCGGGCCAGCCTGGCGGAAAGCTTCGGTCCCCTGCAAGATCCCTGCGGAGCACTGATGGTAGGTGTTTCGTTGGCACCCGGCGAGAGCAAGGAGATTGTCTTTGTTCTGGGACAGGCAGCAGGGCTCGACGAGGTCCGCCGGCTTGTTGGCGACCACGCCGACGTCGGCCCTGCTCGTGAAAGCTTCGCCGCCATATATCGCCAATGGGACGACATTCTCAATGCCGTGCAGGTTTCAACGCCGGACATCGGCTTGAACTTAATGATGAATCGGTGGCTATTGTATCAGGTGCTCGCTTGTCGCGTCTGGGCGCGCTCCGCGTTCTATCAGTCCGGAGGCGCGTTCGGCTTCAGGGATCAGCTCCAGGACGTGATGGCACTGGTCCACAGTGCGCCGAATGAGACTCGTTCGCAGATTCTGCGGGCGGCCGGCTGTCAATTCAGGGAGGGCGACGTCCAACACTGGTGGCATCCTCCGTCCGGCGTCGGGGTGCGCACGCGCATGACCGATGACCTGTATTTTCTGCCTTTCGTGGTTCACCACTATGTTACGACCACTGGCGATGTTCGCCTGCTTGACGAGCGGGTGCCATTCATTACTTCGCCGGCGCTGAAGGAGGACCAGGAAGAGCACTTCGGCATTCCCGAACGCAGCGACGAGGCTGCTACGGTCTACGAGCACTGCGTCCGGGCGTTGGAACACGGGTTCCGGCTCGGCCGCCACGGCTTGCCGCTGATGGGCACGGGCGACTGGAATGACGGTATGAACAAGGTCGGAGCCGGCGGGAGAGGCGAAAGCGTCTGGAACGGCTGGTTCTTTCTGACCGTACTGAAGTCGTTTGTGACGACCGCGTCTTCGCACGGCGACGAAGGCCGTGCCAGTTGGTGTCTCGAACGGGCCGAGGAACTGCGCGCTGCGCTGGAAGCAAACGCCTGGGACGGGGCTTGGTATCGCCGCGCCTATTTTGACGATGGCACGCCTCTCGGTTCGTCCGCCAACGACGAGTGCCAGATCGATGCCATTCCACAGGCTTGGGCCGTCATCTCCGGCAGTGCCGACAGCGAGCGCGCGTCGAGGGCGATGGGCGCCGTCCATGAAAGGCTCGTGCGCCGGCGGGATAAACTAATCCAGCTGTTCGACCCACCATTCGACAAGGGATCCTTGGAGCCGGGCTATATCAAGGGCTATGTCCCCGGCATACGGGAAAATGGCGGACAGTATACCCATGCAGCCACGTGGGTCGCGCTCGCTTCCGCACTCCAGGGAGACGGCGATCGGGCGCTCGAGCTTTGGAACCTGCTCAATCCGATCAATCACGCTTCGACGCAGCGGGATGCCGAGCATTACATGGTCGAGCCCTATGTAGTCAGCGCTGACGTCTATGGCGCACCGCCCCATACCGGGCGTGGTGGCTGGACATGGTACACTGGATCAGCCGCCTGGTTGTATCGAGTGGCACTGGAAGCCATCATTGGACTGCGCCGACAAGGCCAGACCCTCCGGTTTGAGCCCTGTGTTCCGGCAAGTTGGTCAGGTTACGAGGTGACCTACAAGCATGGATCGGCCACATACCGCATCCGCTTCGACAACTCAAAGAAAGCCAGCCGGGGAGTGCGTTCCGTTACATTGGACGGAACCGTTCTCGCCGACGGGATCATTCCACTTAGTGACGACGGGCTGACGCACGACGTTCGTGTCGCGATTGGCTAGCGATCACGATACCGAATGCTCTCTACTGGCTTTTCCGCTTGTGACGGCGTCCGTCCACCCTGACAGTAAATGTGTGGATTCTGGTGAATGCAATGGCGATTGCCACCTGCTACAGCAACGGCCATTCAAAATTTTTCGTGCCGCGACGGTTGGGGCTAAACCGCCTGACGTCCCTTTGCTTGATGGCGGCGCTCTCGGTGCTCCTCGCGATGCCTGCATTCGCGCAAGTACCATCCGGAACGGTGGCCGCGGGACCGGAATTTGGTGCACGCAAGATTTTTCTCATGCTGTTCCTGATGCTTGGTCCGATTAAGATCCTGGTTCCGTTCGTGGGCATGACGCAGGGTTCCGACCCAGCCTTTCGCCGTACCTTGGCGAGAAGGGCAATACTGTTTTCGGCAGCCGCGCTTGCCGTTGCCGGTCTGCTCGGACGAAGCATGCTCGAGAATTTCGAGATCTCATTGCCGGTGCTCGCCTTGACCGGCGGTGTGATTCTGTTTCTTGTGGCTCTGCAAACAGTGCTGCAGCAATCTGCAGGCACTGCAAATCCCCCGAAACCGGTTAGCCAACCGCCCGATCTCAAACTGGCCTTCACGCCGCTGGCATTCCCGACGATAGTCACGCCCTATGGGATTGCAGCGGTGATCGTGTTCGCAACGCTGGCTGGGAATCGGTACGACGCCGAGTTGACCGTAGGCGGCATTGTGCTGCTCATACTAGCATTGGACTGGATGGCGATGCTGTTTGCCGAAACCATCCTGAAATTTGTTGGAACGGCGCTTCACGTATTTGCCGTTGTTCTTGGCGTTACTCAGGTCGCTCTCGGCTTGCAAGTGATCCTACATAGCCTTGCAATGATCGGCGTCTTCGCGGAACGCCCGATTTAGAGATTATGGTCCGGACGGACACGTGCCGGCGAGGCGGGCGCTGGCATATAAGCCGGAATGTCGAGCCGCAACAGCAGACCAGTAACTTCTCCGGAGTTGAGCAAGACGCGTGTGTCTCGTTAAGGGGGCCCTGAACGCAATCTTGGCTTGCGCCAGCGTTCTCAAGCGGAGACGGCTCAATTCGAGACGCGCCGGGCCGGTCAATTGCAGATCGACTTTGCGCAGTCGCGGGCGTGGATCGGCGGCGAGTGGGCTGATCGCATAATGTATCGCCTGGAACCGCTGATTGGGGGGCGCCGCGCTAGAGGAAACAGGCGAACTGAAAGAATGGGACGTCGGGCCATTGGCTTCTTGACATGTCACGCGATCGTGCTAACTATGTCGTCAACACGGCCCCTGTCGGCTTATCGTGCTTTGCACGGAAGCTGCTCAGGGGTTTTTTATTGCCTCTGCCCATTTGCGGTCCTTCCAATTTGCATCCACGCTAAGGCTGTCAAGCGTGATGCCGATGTGGCTTAAATCAGGAAATTCATCCGCAAGCAATTTGTTGACACGGTCCCACCATGTGGACGAAGGATTAATTACGCTCATTAGCTGCTGGGCTATGCAAAAAAGCAAATATGGTCGGGCACGCAGGCGCTCATTTCCTTCGAAATCGGCGACAAAGGCGACTTGCTCCTTTGGGGGCAGCTTAGGCTGATCAACAATGTTGCGGTTCCAGAGCCGACTGTGATGCGCGCATACATTCCGCATGTAGTTGAGCGATCGAAGCCACGTCGCAAACACACGGCCATTCGTCAATCCATATTAAGCCGATATCGCGTCCTGATCTTCTTCCTTCATGCCAGCGAATAACGTCGACATCGTGCCGAAATCCCATACTTCGCACGCAACCCAGATCGGAAGCGGGAGCCCATATGAGCTATGAATTCTTCTTTCGAGCGGTTGATCAGGGCCGCGTGTTTTGTAAGCCAACCATGACGATTCGTGAGGCCTTCTTTGTTTAGATCCACCGCAAAGCTCTCATGGAACAGCTCCGGCCTTAAGTACGCGAACCGATCTCTCCGTCCCAACCCATGCGAAATATCGACACGCATGGCAATCTCAATGCGCTCGAGGGCATCAAGAGCGAGCATTCGCAGTTTTTTGTCGAAGACATAAAGATCGACTGCGTTCTGGAAGGTAGCCCCTCTATAAACCGATCAGTGCGGATTCGCGCTGCCTTAACCTTATCTGGTTTCTTGAATTCCTGCGTCAATTGGCAGCAAAGCCCAGTTAGCTCCCAAAATGGAAACCAGTAGCCGCTTAGCCGATAGTAGCCAATTCGCTCCAGGTAATCCAACGCCAGTGCGCGATCCGATATGACAAGACCTCGCGAAAGGAGAATTTCGACCTGATCATTGTAGCTCTGCCAAGTCTTCGGATGCGATGACGACATTTATCGAGGTACCTACACAAATGGTTGTGCAGCCCCGATACCCAGCTACACGTTTAGGCTTCTCACTCTGGCGATTTTCTTTGCCAAGCTCAACTGTTTGCGCGTTCCCGGTTCGATTCCCTTCAAGGCGAGGGCTTTGCAGTCGATTTGCCGCTGTATCGTGTGAATAAGCGCCGATCGTCTCGAGCGGGTGCGTAGCCGAAGTTCGGACGCCCCTCGGCTGAGATCTGCTCCCGGCCGGGTGCAGTCATCGCTCCATCGGGAAACGAATAAGTCGTTGCAGCGGAGCAAGTGTTCAGGTGCTCAGTTTACTACCTCCGCAGCTCTCAAGGACCGCTTGAGCATCCTGAAGATCGAGCGTCCCGTGGCCGTTAGAGAGACA
>Ga0079104_1002252_pt1 | contig 10749 bp, 15 predicted proteins | sample MedtruBG_FD_76829 | JGI IMG/M metagenome (GOLD analysis project Ga0079104, IMG submission 76829) | Root nodule microbial communities of legume samples collected from California, USA - Medicago truncatula BG | ecosystem: Host-associated > Plants > Roots > Nodule | place: USA: California... | reverse complement strand
TGCGAGCGTGGCTGCTGCCGCGCTGAAGGAATTTATCTTGTTCATGATTCAGATCTCTATGTGTGCCTGGCACACGCAATTGCACGCGCCGACGCACTCCCGCGAAGGCGGAAGGGACGGCATTGGGAAGAGATTGAATCAGGCGCTCGGGGGCCTTGGGACCGGTTCGACCACGGCGGAGGCAAGGTCCGTCTCCTGACGCAACAGGAACGACGTCGGAACGGAGTAGACGACAGGCACGTCGTGGACGCTCGACAGGGAGCCGACGATGACCGAGGTGCAGACGAGCGCCAGGGGGCAGGACTTCATGCAGTCCGGGATGGCGGGCTTCGAGGCTTCTGGACAGCAGTCCATGTCCGCCATTGCCTGCTCGTCCATTTGTGGTTCGTTCGTGCTCATGGTCATGCCGGACATGGAGCCGGACGAAGCCATTGCAGCGGCAGCCGTCGCCACGGCCGCAGGTCCAAGGAGGACCGCGATCATCGCGAACGTACAGAGGATGCGCTGTATCAGCAGGACGGGCTTCATGATGCGATCTTGCACGATCACGCCTGCCTTGTGAAGTGGCCGGATGGGGGTGCGCCAACCCGCCGCGTCTGCGGACAGGCAACGAATAAGGATGTTCTCGGGAATCCCGCAGGACCACAACCGTTCGGTTACGGCTCGGATAGGTGCCCGCGCTCGTGAGGAACGCGGGCACGCCAGGCGGTCAGGCCGCCATCTTCTCGCAGCTCTCGGCGCACTTCCTGCACGCATCGACGCAGCTCTGCATGTCGCCGACGCGTTCGCAGTCGTCGGCGCACTGGCGGCAGATCTCCGCGCATTCCCGGCACGTATGCCTGTGGTGCTCTGTGCCGATCAGCATGAAGTGCGCGGAGGTCCGGCACATTTCGGCGCAGGCCATCATGAGCTTGAAGTGCTTCGGCTCGGTGTGCTGGCCGCCCATCTCCAGGCAGTGGCCCATCGCCATCGACAGGCATTCGCTGTAGCAGGCGAGGCAGTTTTCGATGCACTGCTTCATCTCGGAGGACATGTGGTGCATCACTTGACCTCCTTCTCGACCCAGGCGGTGAGTTCCTTAATCTCCTTGGTCTGGTCGTCGATGATCTTCTGGGCCTTTGCCTTGAGATCAGGGTTGTCTCCGTGCTTCAGCTCGACTTCGGCCATGCTGATCGCACCCATGTGGTGTGCGATCATTCCGCAGGCGAAGGACACGTCCGCGTCCTTCTTCATCATGCCCTGCATCATGTTCATGTTCATGGCCTTCATGCCGTCCATCGACTCCTTCTGATGATCCGTCATGCCGGACATCTGGTGGCCCTGCATGGACATGTCGCCACCCGAGGACATGTCGGACTTGCATTTGGCCGGATAGGCCATCTGAGCCGACGCGGTCATCGGTACCGCGAAGGCGGCTGCGGCGAGGACGGAGGATGCGATGATTGTCTTCTTGAAGATGTTCATGTCGAACTCCTGTGTGTTCGCTTGAGATGTTTGGATGCGGTTCAGGAGTCGGCAGGTCTTGGAGGCGGGTCTATCGAGGTGACGAGCAGCAGAGGCTGCTCCACCTCGTGGTGGGCGTGAGGCTGGTATCGCAGAGCGAAGGGCTCTGTGGGCGACGGGAGGCACGAAGGGACCGGACAGCAGTGCATGCTGTCGCAGCATCCCGTCTGCACCTTCGAGTGTTCGTGCTGATGCCCTTCCAGTGCCTTTTCCGCAGTCGAGACGATGCAGTGCTGCCGCGACGCGGCCACTGCGGGCGTCATCGCGAACACATTGAAGATCGTCATGACGGCCGCGAACAACCCGAGGATAGTGCGCAGGCGGAGGTTCAGGATCATTGGGGGCTCCCGACGTTGCTGCGTGAACACCAGAGTGAGGGAAAAAGTTCCAACCATGGACGGGATAATAGAAAGACATCGCAGCGACGGCGGCGGCTGAGAAATGAGCGCTAGTCGGTAGCAGGTGCCACCAACTGAGCCGAGAAGCGTAGTCACGACATGATGGCAATGACATGCTATAACGACCTGAAGAAGGGAGCACGGCATCCAAACGATGGAACACGATCGTATCTCGGCGGAGGATTTCCTTGAGTGGGTTCTCAGCCAGAAGGGCAGATTCGAGCTGATTGATGGTCATGTCATCGAGATGATGACTGGTGCCAACCAGAGCCACAACGTCGTCGTTTCGAACATCGTTTCCTCGCTGGCCCCGCAATCGAAGTCTGGCGGCTGCCGAACGACTTCAAGCGACACAGCCGTCCAGACGCTGGCGAGCACCATTCGGTATCCTCACATCGTCGTGGACTGCGGTCTTCCCGACCCTGACGCGATGGTGGCCGAAAGCCCCACGCTTGTGGTGGAGGTGTCCTCCCCCGGCACGAGTTCAGTGGACACAACCGACAAGCTCGACGAATATCGGGAACATCCGGCGGTCCGCCTAATCATGTTCGTCGAGCCTAACCATATCCTCGTCAAGCTCTACAGACGCGACGGCGAAAAAGCGTGGATATCCGAGAAGTATGATCACCTCGAAAGCGTGATCGACATGCCGGAGATCGGCGCTTCTATCGCGCTGTCCGAAATTTATGACACGCTCACGCCTCGCAACCGTCCGCGCTTGCACTTAATGGGGAGATCAACGGTCAGAAATCTCGTTGATTTCTGAACCAGAGCAGCGGTAGCGGTTTGATGGCACCTGCTACCTAATGGGATAAAACCACTGGTGGCATTTGCTACCTATTTCTGGAAATGAGCCGCTTTCTCGAAACGGGTACCCCCGCTTGACCCGCTAAGTTAACCAACTGTCCCGGGCTTCCGTCGTGGCAGGAATGGCGACGTCGGGCAAGGAACAGCGTGCGGCCGCTCTCTTCGCTCCGGCTCAGTCGGACGGCATCGCGAAGAGCTCGTTCAGCGCGGAGTACACGACCGGTTACGCGGTCCGAAACGACTTCAAGCCCGTCGCCACGACGGCGACATTCGACTTCGGCCGCTTGGGCGACGCTCCGGCCGGAAAGTGAATCAGGCCCTTAGGCGTCGGCCGCTTCGGTCGATTTGAAGACGATCCGGACCGTCAGGCCCGGCGCGTTGTCGGCGAGCTCGATGCGTGCGTCGTGCAGGTCGCAGATCGCCTTCACCATGCTGAGACCCAGGCCAGAGCCGATCGTTGTCCTGCTCTTTTCCAGACGGTAGAAGCGCTCCAGCACCCGTGCCCGCTCGCTTTCCGGTATTCCAGGTCCGTCGTCGCTCACCTCGAGCGTGACGCCGTCCGGACGACGCGACAACCGGATGCGGGCCCGGCTCCCAGCGGGCGTGTGGCGTACGGCGTTGGCGAGGAGGTTCGCCAGCATCTGCCGGACGAGGTCCGGATCTCCCCAGATCGAAAGGTCCTCCGCCGGAAGCTCCAGGTCCAACGCGTGGCCCTCCTCGGACGCGATCACCTCGTACGTCTCGTGCATGTCGCGCGCGACGTCGGCGAGGTTCACCGCGGCGAAGCGGGCCGTCCTGCTTCTGGATTCGATCTGGGCGATGCGCAGCAGCGCGTCGAAGGTGGCCGCGAGCGCGGACAGTTCCTGAAGCGCTCCGCCGACGGCTTCCTTCACCTCGTCCACGCTTTCGAGCTGGAGCGCGTCGTCGAGTGCCAGGAACGCCCGGCTGACGGGTGTCTTGAGATCATGGGCGATGTCCGCCGTCACCTGCTTCAGCGAGGCAACGCTCGCCTCCAGCCGCGCCAGCGCGACGTTGACCTCGCTGGACAGGACATCGATCTCGTCCATTCGCGGCGATACCGGAAGACGTCTCGAGAGTTCGCCATGGCCGATGGCGTGGGCGGTCTGCGAAAGCTCGTTGATCCGGGAACGGGCGCGGTATCGGAGGACGGCCCCGCCCGCCAGCGCGACAGCGAACACGATGGCCGTCGTCCAGCCGAAGCTGACGAGGACGATCCTCGCCAGTTGCTCGGTATCGCCTTCGCTGATGCCGACGGCCAGCTCGTTCTCGCCGAGCTTTCCTCTGAAGACCTTGTAGCCAGCCGTGCCATCCTCCCGCTCGCCCGTCGGAAGATCGAAGAACCCATCCGGCCCGCGCCCGAGATCGGTGTTTCCGGCGACGACCTGGCCCGCGGCGCTGCGCAGGGTGTAGATCGTCTCCTGTCCCAGGATCGCGGGGCCATGGCTGTTGATCATGTCGACAGCTCCCGGCAGACCACGCGCACGAAACGTGGTCTCGATTTCACGGTAGCGTTCCATGACGGCCGCATCGAGGCGGTCGTCGAGATAGGCGAGCACCATCTGGTAGGCGATCACGTTCGCCCCGAGATAGGAGACGACGAAGAGCGAGCTGTAGATGATCGCGAGCCGGACCGCGGTACTTTTGAAGAAATTACCGCCGAGCATGAAGCGAGTATCCGATGTTGCGGACCGTGTGGAGGAGCGGAAACTCGAACGGCTTGTCGATCTTGGTCCTGAGCCTGCTGATATGGGTCTCGACGACGGAGCTCTGGGGATCGAAGTTGAAGTTCCATATCCGTTCGAGAAGCATGGTCTTGGTGAGCACCCTGCCCTCGTTGCGCATGAACAGTTCGAGCAGCAGGAATTCGCGGGGCAGAAGCTCGACAGGGATGCCGCCCCGCTCCGCCGTCCGCCGCACAAGATCGATCTCGAGATCGCCGACACGCAGCCTCGTCTTCTCCGCGGCGATCGGCGGCCGCCGCACGAGTGCATTGATCCTCGCTGTGAGCTCCGAGAACGCGAACGGCTTCACCAGGTAGTCGTCGCCGCCCGCCTCCAGGCCTTCGACCCGGTCGTCCACTCCGCTCATCGCCGTCAGGAAGAGGACCGGGGTACGCACCGAGGCTGATCGCAGGGTCCTGACCACGGTGAGGCCGTCAAGTCCTGGCACCATGCGGTCAAGGATCATCACGTCGTAGGCGCCGTCGAGCGCGGCCGACAGCCCGTCCCTGCCGTCCTCGATCCAGTCGACGACGTGCCCGGCGGAAGCCAGCCCCTTGACGATGTAGTCGCCCGTCTTCCGATCGTCTTCAAGGAGGAGAATTTTCATTGTCGACCACCATTGGGAACTCCGCCCGGCCTTTGCTTCATTTGCCGCTGGGGAACGCAACAATCAGGCATTGTTGCGGCGATGAGGTTGTTGAACGGCGTCTGCTAGTATCCCTTGATCTCCTATGACCTGAGCAAACAGGCATTACGCCCCAAGCCCGTCACTTTACAAATTTGTAAATTACGGGAAAGGCCGCCGTCAGATGGCTTTCATAGTGTCCCTCTGCTGCAAGCCGCAGCGATCATGTGAGGAACAACAAATGAAAGCAATCACCGCCGTCGCATTCGCCATCGCATCGGTCTCCGCGACCGCCGCTCATGCGACTGGCCCGCTTGCTGAAAGCGCGGGCAAGATCACGCGGATCGAACAGGGTCACGGTCAGCCGGGAGACTCTGCTGTTGCGAGCTCGGACAAGTCGGTCACCTTCGAAGTCCTTGCCGATGGGCGCGTCCGGCGAACCAACGCCAAGTACAACACCGTTTCCATCTCCGATCCTGTAACGGAAGCGCGTCGCTTCAACCGCCGCTGAAAGACCAGTGCCCCTGATGAGCAGGTCTGCACTGATGTCCGTGGCGGCGTGGGTGGTGAATGCGTTTTCAACCACTGCATGGGGCGAGCATGAGCGCGTCCTTCGCGAGCGCGAGCCGCGGCATCCCGTCCATCGTCGAGGGATGCACCACAGACAATGACGGCCTGCCCTGTGTTTCAGATGCACGGGGTTGGCCTTGACGGCTACGGACGTGGTTGCGATGCCACACAAATAACGCGAATGAGTGGCAGAGATCGGGATCGATTGACAAGGTAGCGGGCAACGGCGATCCTTGAGGACATGAGCGGGATGTATCGAATCACATCTATGGCGACGGCTGTTTTGTTCAGACTGGTGATGGTTCTGTCACTGGCTGGCTACAGCTTTTCCGCCGTGAATGCCGCGATGCATCCAGCGGACCCGCTCTCTATCTCGCAAGTTGAGGAGGACCACTCCTCGCACCACGGCGGCGATCACGCTGCCGAGGCGAAGGTGGATCATCACGGCGACCAGCATGACCACGCAGGTACGGAGAAGTCCAAGAACTCCTGCTGCAAGGACTACTGCGGGGTCGCCGCCCTCACTTGCTCCAGCTCTCTCTTGAGCCATCCGCGCGTGGTGTCCATCCACGAGTTTGCCGACGACACGGACACGATCGGCGAAGCGCCGAGCCTTCATCGTCCGCCTAACATCTGAGAACTGACACCCGCCCTGCGGGTCTTGCTGTGCCTCCGCGCCATGAAGCGCGAGGGCGCAAACGCGATCATATTCTCGGATTCTCACCATGAAACGTTTGTTCCTGGTGGTTGCCCTGCCGCTTGCTGTAAGCGGATGCGCATCCACGCTGCCTGAAGTCGTCGCCTCCAGCGACAACCCTGATACCGTGTCCAGTGTCAGCCCCGTCCGCCACCAGAGCCCGATCGGCGGCTACACGCATCGCATGCCCGTCGACCCCAAGCCATGGCGCAGTCTCAACGACGCCCAGGCGCCGAAGAAGGGATGAGCGGCATGACGCTACGCAACCTCAAGCTCGTATCAGCGCTCGCGCTTCCCCTGGTCGCCGCCGGATGCGTGACGACAGAGTATTCCGCCGTCGACTCCGGCTTCGCGAACGCCTCGATGAAAAGCGGACAGGCCACGGGCAAGCAGACGGTCTGGATACAGAACCAGAAGCAGGCTCAGGCGGTTCGCGACCGGGTGAAGGCGCTGATGGCGAAGAGGACCATCGACGTCGAGACGGCGGTCCAGGTCGCCCTCCTCAACAACAGGAACCTGCAGGCCTCCTATGCCGACCTCGGCGACAGCGCCGCCGACGCATGGCAGACGCAGCTCTCTGTGTTTCCGACGTTCTCGGTCGGCCTCTCCGGCATCGCCACGCCGGGCCTCGAAGCCTACCGGGTGCTGGAGGGCGCGATCGCCACGAACATCCTGGCCCTCGCCACCTACGACAGGAACATCAGGATCGCCGACAACAGATTCCGCCAGGCTCAGCTTAATTCCGCGATCGCGACCGTCTCGCTAGCGGCCGAAACCCGCCGGGCCTGGATCAACGCGGTGGCGGCCTGGGAGAACGTGGCCTACCTGAACCAGGCCAAGAACGCGGCCGATGCCGCCTCGGAACTTGCCAAGAAGATCGGCGAAGCGGGATCAATGCCGAAGGCCGAGCAGGCCCGCGAGCACGTCTTCTATGCCGAGCTCACCGGAGAGACCGCCAAGGCGCGCCTTGAAGCCAAGCTCGCCAAGGAGGAGCTGATCCGCCTGATGGGCCTTGCGGGATCAGACATCAACTTCCAGATCCCGAACCGCTTGCCCAACCTGCCAAAGGCGCTGATCCGGCGGGACGACATCGAGGCTGAGGCGATCCATAAGCGGATGGACCTGCAGGTGGCCCGTCTCGAGCTTCAGGCGACCGCCCAGTCGTACAAGCTGGAGGACGCTACCCGCATCGTCACCGACATCGAGCTCGTGGGAACCTGGGAGAAGGAACGCGAGCGCGAGGACGGGAAGATCCTCTCCGACATCTCGAAGACCGCGTCCCTTGAGTTCACCATCCCCATCTTCGATTCCGGCCAGGCCCGCCTGCGCAAGGGCGAGCTCGCCTACATGAGGTCGGCGAACCAGTTGGCGGCGCTGGCCGTCAACGTCAGATCCGAAGCCCGTTCGGCCTATGTCTCGTACAAGTCGAACTACGACATCGCGCGGCATTACCGGAACAACGTGCTTCCGCTGCGCAGCGCGATCGAGCAGCAGTCGATGCTCAACTACAACGGCATGATCACCAGCACGTTCGAGCTGATCGCGGACAGCCGCGAGAAGATCGATTCCACCATCCTCGCCGTCAACGCCAAGCGCGACTTCTGGCTCGCCGAAGCAAACCTCGCCCCCGTCGTCTACGGCGGCAGCGCAGGTTCGGGATCGGCCGCGGCCGAAACGGAAGTCGCGTCGGCGGAATCAGCCCCGGCCGGCGGCCACTAAGGAGAAGCAGACGATGTTCAGCAGAAGACAATTGCTCGGAGCGGGCGCGGCAAGCGCCGCCCTCGTCTCCTCCCAGTCCTGGAGCCAGACCACGAACATGGGGCTGCCGGAAGCGGCGGTCATGGATACGGCCGCCACGCAGAAGCCCGTGAAGCCATCCGTGGGCCCCGACTACAATCCCGTCGTCACTCTCAACGGCTGGACGCTGCCGTTCCGGATGAACAACGGCGTCAAGGAGTTCCATCTCGTGGCCGAACCCGTCGAGCGGGAGATGGCCGAAGGAATGACGGCTTATCTCTGGGGCTACAACGGCCAGTCGCCGGGTCCGACGATCGAGGCGGTCGAAGGCGACCGGGTGCGCATCTTCGTGACCAACAAGCTCCCGGAGCACACGACCGTCCACTGGCACGGCATGATCCTGCCCTCGGGCATGGACGGGGTCGGCGGCCTTTCGCAACCGCACATCCCGGTCGGCAAGACCTTCGTCTACGAGTTCGATCTCGTGAAGTCGGGCACCTTCATGTACCACCCGCATTCCGACGAGATGGTGCAGATGGCGATGGGGATGATGGGCTTCTTCGTGGTCCATCCAAAGGACCCGACGTTCATGCCCGTAGACCGCGACTTCGTCTTCCTTCTGAGCGCCTTCGACATCGATCCCGGCTCCTACGTCCCGCGGGTGATGGAGATGACCGACTTCAACCTGTGGACCTGGAACAGCCGCGTCTTCCCAGGCATCGACCCGCTGGTGGTGTCGAAGGACGACAGGGTGCGGGTGCGCGTCGGCAACCTGACGATGACGAACCATCCGATCCACATGCACGGCTACGACTTCGAGGTGACCTGCACCGACGGCGGCTGGGTCCGGCCCGAAGCGCGCTGGCCCGAAGTTTCGATCGACATCCCGGTCGGCGCGATGCGGGCATACGAGTTCGACGCGAAGTATGTCGGCGACTGGGCCATACACTGCCACAAATCGCACCACACCATGAACGCGATGGGCCACGAGATCCCGACGTTCATCGGGGTCGACAAGAAGGAGGTCGCCAAGAAGATCAGGCAGTTCCGCCCTGAGTACATGCCGATGGGTACCGCAGGCATGGCCGACATGGGCGAGATGTCGATGGAAATCCCGGAGAACACAGTTCCCATGATGACTGGCTGGGGTCCTCACGGCCCCATCGAGATGGGCGGCATGTTCTCCGTGGTGAAGGTCCGCGAGGGCATCTCGGCGGGCGATTACACCGATCCGGGCTGGTACGAGAACCCGCCCGGCACGCAGGCCTGGGAGTGGACGGGATCCCTGCCCGACGCAACCAAGGCGAAAGACGCGAAGACGCAGCTACCTTCGAAGCATTCGAACCACGGCTGAACCAGAACCTGAAAACGACGACAAAGGAAACTGACATGAGAAAAGCAATCATCGGCCTGCTTCTGGCCACCCTCGCGACCCCCGTCCTCGCCTCCGGCAACCACGCAGGCGGCCACGGCGAGGCAATGGCGGTCGGCGAACCTGGCGACAAGGCAAAGGTCACGCAGACCATCCGCGTCTCCATGAAGGAGACCCCGGACGGGAACATGGTCTTCACGCCGAACAACTTCAAAATCCGCAAGGGCCAGACGGTCCGCTTCACGATCAAGAACGAAGGCGAGCTCGATCACGAGTTCGTCCTCGACCAGGAAGACAAGGTCATGGAGCACAAGGCCGTGATGGAGAAGTTCCCGGACATGGAACACGACGATCCGAATGCGATCCGGCTGGCTCCCGGCAAGTCCGGCGAGATCGTCTGGAAGTTCACCAACGACGGCGTGTTCAAGATCGCCTGCCTCGTGCCGGGTCACTACGACGCCGGAATGCACGGCGACGTGGCCGTAGCCAAGTAACAGTCAACGAAGAAGGAGTTTCACAATGAGCACAATCGCAAGAATCGCGCTGGCAGCGGCGCTCTCCCTCGTATCCGCAGCAGGCGCTTTCGCCCAGGAGTTCACCAACGGCACCGTCAAGAAGGTCGATCCGAAGACCAAGAAGGTGACGCTGATCCACGAAGAGCTGAAGGGGCTCGAAATGCCCGCAATGACCATGGTCTTCGAGGTCAAGGACGAAGCGGTGCTGGCCAAGCTCAAGGAAGGCGCGAAGGTGCAGTTCGTGGCCGAGCGCGTCAACGGCAAGCTGACGGTCACGAACGTAAAGTGATCCGCCGGAGGCCGCGCTTCGACGGCGCGGCCTACCTCAGGAGATCGGCTGCTGGCATATGGCCTTCCAGAGGTCCCGTTTCCAGTCGCCCGGTCCCGGTGGCGCCGCCATGGGGTGGACGATCCCGCCGACTTTGACGGCGGCAGGGTCTTCGCATCGGACCCGGACCCCGTGCGCGCTCTCGTCGATGAAGACGGGCGCGCCGCCGGACCCGAATTCGGTCAGGCCTATCCCGACGTCGAAGTCGAACCGACCGTCGGTGGAGGCGGACGAGGAGATGATGGCGAGGCTGACTGTCCGGCTGTCGGCGAAGGTCGCGACATGGAAGGGCATGCGCTCCTGGGCCTGTGCGTCGGACGCGGCAATGGCGGATACTGCCAGTATGACGATGCAGAGACGGCTCATGGGCCCCTCCTCGATGTCGGTGTATAATAACACGAGAGCGGCCAGCGACAGAAGAGTGTTCAGGTCGCCTGGAGGCGACGAGCAGGCCG
>Ga0079104_1002247_pt1 | contig 10777 bp, 8 predicted proteins | sample MedtruBG_FD_76829 | JGI IMG/M metagenome (GOLD analysis project Ga0079104, IMG submission 76829) | Root nodule microbial communities of legume samples collected from California, USA - Medicago truncatula BG | ecosystem: Host-associated > Plants > Roots > Nodule | place: USA: California... | reverse complement strand
CCGGCCACGATGCCGGAGGCACAGTAGATGGTGAAGAACAGCAGAATCACCACCGCGGAGATAATGCGCAGGATGCGGCTGTTATCTTCAAAGCGGCCGGTGAAGTAGTCGGGCAGCGTCAGGGCGTTGTTGTTGGCTTCGGTGTGCACGCGCAGACGACCGGCGACCAGCTTCCAGTTAACCCATGCGCCAACGGTCAGGCCAATGGCGATCCAGCTTTCTGAGATACCTGAGATGAAAATCGCGCCCGGCAGGCCCATCAGCAGCCAGCCGCTCATGTCGGATGCGCCCGCAGAGAGCGCGGTGACCATCGGGCCCAGGCTGCGGCCACCCAAAATGTAGTCGTCAAAGTTTTTTGTCGATCGCCAGGCGAGAAAGCCTATCAGGATCATACCAAAAATATAAACGAGAAATGTCACCAGCATCGGTGTGCTAATTGCCATTTAAAGACTCCAATAATAATGTTCGACAACCTTCCCGGCTGCCTGTTATTACATCACCGGAACGGGGTGATATTCATGTATGTTTCTGTTGGCCGCGCGTATCCTGCCGTAAGCCGTCTCCGCGCACAAACGATTTAACACTGCATTTACATCAAATTCATCCCTGGTTTTATACGTCTTTCCTATAGGTTGCACTCGCTCACGCTTTTGCGGGTTGCACCTTTTAAAAGTGTTAAGTCCCGCATAAAAACAGGCTTCACATGCAGAAGGTCGCGCCTTTTTCCAGCTAACCGTCCATTAACAATCCATTCATTTTGCAGCTTGCAAACCAGGTCACATTTAACACGGTTGCACAAAGTTGCAACATGGTGGATATTTCACGCTATCGATACAAAACAATGAAAGAACAACAGGAGCTTTGGCATGGGGATGACCACCATGGGGGTTAAGCTGGATGACGCCACGCGCGAACGGATTAAGTCCGCAGCCACCCGAATTGACCGCACACCGCACTGGCTCATTAAGCAGGCCATTTTTAACTATCTGGAGAGGCTAGAAAGCGAAGAGGGTCTGCCAGAGCTGCCTGCCCTGCTGGCGGGTGCTGCCAATGAAAGCGAAGAGGCCGCCGCCGCTGTCGAAGAGAACCATCAGCCGTTCCTGGAGTTCGCCGAGCAGATCCTGCCGCAGTCCGTCAGCCGCGCCGCCATTACCGGTGCCTATCGCCGTGCCGAAACCGACGCCGTGCCGATGCTGCTGGAGCAGGCGCGCCTGCCGGAAGCCATTGCTACACAGGCGCACAGCCTGGCGTATCAGCTTGCCGACAAGCTGCGTAACCAGAAAACTGCAACCGGCCGCGCCGGGATGGTTCAGGGGCTGCTGCAGGAGTTCTCCCTCTCCTCGCAGGAAGGCGTGGCGCTGATGTGCCTGGCGGAAGCGCTGCTGCGTATTCCCGACAAAGCCACCCGCGACGCGCTGATCCGCGATAAGATCAGCAACGGCAACTGGCATTCCCACATCGGCCGCAGCCCGTCGCTGTTCGTTAACGCCGCTACCTGGGGCCTGCTGTTTACCGGCAGGCTGGTCTCCACCCACAACGAAGCCAACCTTTCCCGCTCCCTGAACCGCATCATCGGCAAGAGCGGCGAGCCGCTGATCCGCAAAGGCGTGGACATGGCGATGCGCCTGATGGGCGAGCAGTTCGTCACCGGGGAAACCATTGCCGAAGCGCTGGCGAATGCCCGCAAGCTGGAAGATAAAGGCTTCCGCTACTCCTACGACATGCTGGGCGAGGCGGCGCTGACCGCCGCCGACGCGCAGGCCTACATGGTCTCTTACCAGCAGGCGATCCACGCCATCGGTAAAGCCTCCAACGGCCGCGGCATTTATGAAGGCCCGGGCATCTCCATTAAGCTCTCCGCCCTGCACCCGCGCTACAGCCGCGCGCAGTACGACCGGGTGATGGAAGAGCTCTACCCGCGCCTGAAGTCCCTGACCCTGCTGGCGCGCCAGTACGACATCGGCATCAACATCGATGCTGAAGAGGCAGACCGTCTGGAGATCTCCCTCGATCTGCTGGAAAAACTGTGCTTCGAACCGGAGCTGGCGGGCTGGAACGGGATTGGCTTCGTTATTCAGGCCTACCAGAAGCGCTGTCCGTTCGTCATTGATTACCTGATTGACCTCGCAAGCCGCAGCCGTCGCCGCCTGATGATCCGTCTGGTGAAGGGCGCCTACTGGGACAGCGAAATCAAACGCGCCCAGATGGAAGGGCTGGAAGGCTATCCGGTCTACACCCGCAAGGTTTACACCGACGTCTCCTACCTCGCCTGTGCGAAAAAGCTGCTCGGCGTGCCGAACCTGATCTACCCGCAGTTCGCTACCCACAACGCCCATACGCTGGCGGCGATTTACAGCCTGGCCGGGCAGAACTACTATCCGGGCCAGTACGAATTCCAGTGCCTGCACGGCATGGGCGAACCGCTGTACGAACAGGTCACCGGTAAAGTGGCCGACGGCAAGCTGAACCGCCCGTGCCGTATCTATGCTCCGGTCGGTACTCACGAAACCCTGCTGGCGTACCTGGTGCGTCGTCTGCTGGAAAACGGCGCGAACACCTCCTTCGTTAACCGCATTGCCGACACCACGCTGCCTCTGGACGAGCTGGTGGCCGATCCGGTGCAGGCCGTTGAGAAGATGGCGGCGCAGGAAGGTCAACTCGGCCTGCCGCATCCGAAAATTGTCCTGCCGCGCGAGCTGTACGGCGCAGGCCGCGTCAACTCTGCGGGTCTGGATCTCGCCAACGAACACCGCCTGGCATCCCTCTCTTCTGCCCTGCTTAACAGCGCATTGCAGAAATGGCAGGCCAAACCGATCCTCGAACACGCCGTTGAGGACGGAGAAATGCAGCCGGTGATCAACCCGGCAGAGCCAAAAGATATCGTCGGCTACGTGCGTGAAGCCACGGAAGCCGAAGTTGACCTGGCGCTGGATAACGCGGTGAATAACGCGCCTATCTGGTTCGCGACCCCGCCGCAGGAGCGTGCCGCCATTCTGGAACGCGCGGCGGTGCTGATGGAAGATCAGATGCAGCAGCTTATCGGCATTCTGGTGCGCGAAGCGGGTAAAACCTTCAGCAATGCCATCGCCGAAGTGCGCGAGGCCGTTGACTTCCTGCACTACTACGCGGGCCAGGTTCGCGATGATTTCGACAACGAAACGCACCGTCCGCTCGGCCCGGTCGTCTGTATCAGCCCGTGGAACTTCCCGCTGGCGATCTTCAGCGGCCAGATTGCCGCCGCGCTTGCCGCAGGCAACAGCGTGCTGGCAAAACCGGCAGAGCAAACCCCGCTGATTGCCGCACAGGGGATTAACATCCTGCTGGAAGCCGGCGTGCCTGCGGGGGTGATCCAGCTGCTGCCGGGCCGCGGTGAAACGGTGGGGGCAAAACTGACCTCCGACAACCGCGTGCGCGGCGTGATGTTTACCGGCTCCACCGAAGTGGCCTCTCTGCTGCAGCGCAATATCGCTACCCGTCTGGATGCACAGGGTCGCCCTACCCCGCTCATCGCGGAAACCGGCGGCATGAACGCCATGATCGTTGACTCCTCCGCGCTCACCGAGCAGGTGGTGATCGACGTGCTGGCCTCGGCGTTCGACAGCGCCGGTCAGCGCTGCTCCGCCCTGCGCGTGCTGTGCCTGCAGGACGACGTGGCTGACCACACCCTGAAAATGCTGCGCGGCGCCATGGGCGAATGCCGCATGGGCAACCCGGGCCGTCTCACCACCGACATCGGGCCGGTGATCGACGCGGAAGCCAAAACGAATATTGAAAATCACATTCAGACCATGCGCGCCAAGGGCCGTCCGGTGTTCCAGGCCGTGCGTGAGAACAGCGAAGACGCCCGCGAATGGCAGTCCGGCACCTTTGTACCGCCAACGCTGATTGAGCTGGCGAGCTTTGACGAGCTGAAAAAAGAGGTCTTCGGCCCGGTGCTGCACGTGGTGCGCTATAACCGTAATAACCTGAACGAGCTAATTGAGCAGATCAACGCCTCCGGCTACGGCCTGACGCTCGGCGTGCATACCCGCATCGACGAAACCATTGCACACGTGACCGGTAGCGCCAAAGTGGGCAACCTGTACGTCAACCGCAACATGGTCGGCGCCGTGGTTGGCGTGCAGCCGTTCGGCGGCGAAGGCCTCTCCGGCACCGGTCCGAAGGCGGGCGGCCCGCTCTACCTGTACCGCCTGCTGGCGAACCGTCCGGAGAACGCCCTGGGCGTCACACTGGCGCGTCAGGATGCGGAATATTCGGTGGATGCGCAGCTGAAAGCCCTGCTAACGCAGCCGCTGGAGGCGCTCATCGCGTGGGCCGACAAACGCCCGGAACTGCGTACCCTTGCTCAGCAGTACGGCGAACTGGCGCAGGCCGGTACGCAGCGCCTGCTGCCGGGCCCAACCGGCGAGCGCAACACCTGGACGCTGATGCCGCGCGAACGCGTGCTGTGCCTGGCGGACAACGAGCAGGACGCGCTGGTTCAGCTGGCTGCCGCAGCGGCAACGGGCTGTGAGGTTCTGTGGCCGGAAGACGGCCTGCATCGCGACCTGGCGAAACAGCTGCCGAAAGCGGTCTCTGCCCGCATTCACTTTGCGAAAACGGATGCCCTGATGGCGCAGCCGTTCGATGCGGTGATCTACCACGGTGATTCCGACCAGCTGCGCGAACTGTGCGAGCAGGTGGCGGCCCGCAGCGGCCCGATCGTTTCTGTGCAGGGCTTTGCGCGCGGAGAAACCAACCTGCTGCTCGAGCGTCTGTACGTGGAGCGCTCGCTCAGCGTCAACACCGCGGCAGCAGGCGGTAACGCCAGCCTGATGACAATCGGCTAATCGTGTAAAATCTCCCCGGTGGCGCTACGCTTACCGGGGCTACAAAACAACCGTAGGCCGGATAAGCGCAGCGCATCCGGCTTTTTTACATGGAGGGGATGATGAAACGTTATTTGATCGCAGGCGCAGCACTGCTCCTGAGCGCCAGCGCGCTGGCCGACGAGTGCGACAACGCCAACACCCAGCTTGAGCTGAATACCTGCAGCGCGCAGCAGTACCAGGCTGCGGATAAAAAGCTTAACCAGACGTATCAGGCCACCATCAAACGCGCGGCGGCACCTCAGCGCGATCTGCTGAAAAAGGCGCAGCAGGCGTGGATTACCCTGCGCGATGCGGACTGTGCGTTTATCGGTTCGGGTACGGAAGGCGGCAGCGTTCAGCCGATGATTGTGAACCAGTGCCTGGCGGAAAAAACCGTGGAGCGCGAAGCGTTTCTGGCCTCGCTGATGCAGTGCGAAGAAGGTGATTTAAGCTGCCCTCTCCCGCCTGGCTGAGGAGAATAATGCCTGCACAGACAGCCCTCTCCCTTGAGGGAGAGGGCTGGGGTGAGGGGGAACTAGCGCACGCGGATCCCTTCAATTATCATCCGCTGCACGTTTTCCAGCGTACTCTGGAAAAAATCCTCGTCCTGCAATGTTTTACCGGTCACCGCTTCAACCTGGGCCGCAAAGTCAGCGTAATGCTGCGTTGAGGCCCAAATCATGAAGATCAGATGATGCGGGTCGACGGGCGCCAGTTTTCCGCTGGCGACCCATTCCGCAATAATGGCAGATTTATCCTCCACCAGCTGTTTCAGATCTCCCGTCAGCTCGGCTTTCAGCAGCGGCGCGCCCTGCAGCATTTCCAGACAGAAAAGACGGGACGCATGCGGATAGTCGCGGGAAACCTCCAGCTTGAGGCGGATGTACTCTTTAATCGCCACCAGCGGCGTGAACTCCTGGCGAAACGCCTTCAGCGGGGCCAGCCAGATATCGAGGATCTGCTGCATGACCGCCACATAGAGCGCCTCTTTCGACGGGTAGTAGTAGAGCAGATTAGTTTTGGACACCCCGGCCTGCTCTGCCACCTGCTCAAGACGCGTGCCGTGAATGCCAAACTGGGAAAAAGTCTCCAGCGCGGCGCTGAGGATCGCCTGCTTTTTGGCACTCACCGCCTGCGAACGTTTACCTGGTGTTTTCACTGCGCCTTGTGTCATTCCCGCTCTCCTTATTGGTTTGCCATAGCATAGCAAAAGCCCCGCTTTCTCTCGACATTTTGGGGGACGAGGGCTGTGCAAAGTCGAAAAAGGAAAGCGGTTGTGGGAGGTCAGGTGCGAACGTTGCTAGCCCTTAATTATTGCTGAGCCTGCGGCCCTTTAAACGGTCCGCTTCGTGCCAGGAGTAGACGTTGCCAGATTTGTACCGCTATTCCCGATAGCACGGCTCCGGTGCTACACTCCCTGCAAGTCTCATTTCTCGAACGAATACTTTTATGAACTCTGGTGATTTCAAACGCCCAAAACTGGAACTGCCGAACGGCGCAGACAAACTGCTACTGCACTCGTGCTGTGCTCCCTGTTCCGGTGAGGTAATGGAGGCGATCCAGGCCTCGGGAATCGACTACACCATCTTCTTCTACAACCCGAATATTCATCCGCAGAAAGAGTATCTGATTCGTAAGGATGAAAATATTCGTTTTGCCGAACAGCACGGTGTACCGTTTATCGACGCGGATTACGACACGGATAACTGGTTTGAGCGTGCTAAAGGCATGGAATGGGAGCCCGAACGCGGCATTCGCTGCACCATGTGTTTTGACATGCGCTTTGAGCGGACGGCGCTGTACGCTGCTGAAAATGGCTTCAACGCGATCAGCAGCTCGCTGGGCATTTCGCGCTGGAAGAATATGCAGCAAATCAACGACTGCGGACAGAGAGCCGCCGCGCACTATCCGGGTATGGTGTACTGGGACTATAACTGGCGCAAGCAGGGCGGTTCGTCGCGCATGATTGAAATCAGCAAGCGCGAGCAGTTCTACCAGCAGGAATACTGCGGCTGTGTTTATTCACTGCGTGACAGCAACCTGCACCGCAAATCCCAGGGCCGTCCTCTCATTCAGCTCGGTAAGCTCTACTACGGCAAAGAAGACGAGCAGGCCTGATTTTATGTTACGCCCTCTGCGGCGTAACAGCCTTCCACTGCTTCCCTGTAATAATGCCTGCGCCAACCGGCAAGGAGCAGTAATTTCAGTCATGAGATAGCTGAAAGTCGATCTTGCACTGAAATGTCTGCCGATCGCTCATAAGGGACAACCATACTCAAATCTCCCACATTGCAGGAGATTTGAGTATGAACACATCACCGTGGAACAAAGACCGCATCATCGGCCAAAAAAGACCACTTCAGATATCTCATATCTGGGGGATCCGACTCCGGCTTGAACTGGAAGGCAAAACGCGTGATTTAGCTCTGTTCAATATGGCCTTGGACAGTAAGCTACGAGGCTGTGATCTGGTCAAACTCAAAGTAGCTGATGTTGCATATGGTAGCTCTATTACAAGCAGAGCAACGGTGTTGCAACAGAAAACTGGTAGCCCTGTGCAATTTGAGATAACCAAAGGGACAAGAGAAGCTGTTGCTGCATTGATAAAACTTGGCAATTTGCATACTAAAGACTTCTTGTTTCGGTCTCGAATCGGAACTAACCGGCACATATCAACTAGGCAATACAGCCGAATTTTTCATGGGTGGATAGAAAAGCTTGGTCTCGAAGCTTCGCTTTACAGCACACATTCCATGAGAAGAACGAAACCTTACCTAATATACAAGAAAACCAAGAATATCCGGGTGATCCAACTTCTGTTGGGCCATAAGAAACAGGAAAGCACAGTCCGTTATCTGGGCATTGAAGTCGATTATGCGTTAGAGATCTCTGAATCGATTGAAGTCTAAGGAAGGTTGTCAGGGCTGCAACAGCAGCCCTGTGCCAGAAGCGGACATTGCGATCATCATAGTGCGCGAATGAGTGAAAGCAGGTTAATTTGGGCACCTGGTGAAGGTAAAAACCTGTTCAAGCTTTTAGCCGAATCATCTCGAGGAAGGATACAGCTCATATGAAGGTTATTGAAAGTGGCATTCGTGACGTAAAACAAGGTGAAAATGTGAAAGTAATCACGCCGGTAAACATCTATGATGTGTGAACTGGGCGATGATGTTTTTGTAGGGCCATTTGTAGAGATACAAAAGGGATGCGTTATAGGCGACAGAACCCGAGTACAGTCTCACACTTTTATCTGTGAGAATGTTACCTTGGGTAAGGACTGTTTTATAGGCCATGGCGTAACCTTTGCTAACGACCTGTTTAAGAATGGCTGTCCTGATGCTTCTGCAGAAAGCTGGATACATATCGTATTAGGTAACGCGGTAACCGTGGGGAGTGGAGCAACTATCTTAACAACTGACATTTGCAGTGGTGCGGTGATTGGTGCAGGTAGCGTGGTTACAAAGCCTGTGTTAATTAAAGGGGTGTATGCTGGCAATCCAGCCAGACTTTTGAGAGAGCTCTAAGTATTATCTCTGAAAATTTTTAGCCCAAACTTATCACCATCGCAGGTCGTTAAGGTAGGCTTCTCGCCAAAGCGGCCCTCAAAGCCGCTAGATAGGTGATGGGCTGAGGAACTTACCTGTCAGTGATTATGATCTCTCAGAAAAACTGTCAGCACATCTTTCGGCGGAACACCTTCGCACTCAGAAATTAACCAGCCTACAGCCCCACGGTGGTAAGTTCCATGAAAAAGCATGTGATTTAGCATATCTGTAGCAGTCATTTCTCCCTCACCACCATCGACAAAGCTGAACTTAATAGTTTCTCTTAAATCAGCAGGAGACATTGAGCTTACGCGCCGGATATACCAGTTTGTACAGTCGTCCATTTTGATCTCAAGCTCATCTACTGAGGGTGTTTCAGGGGTGTTCAGGGCAGAGTAACCATGCTGCTGACCCGAAATATTTGCTCTAAAAATCATGTCTACCACATGAATATGGTTCATCAGTCTTAGCATCAGATGACGCTTTTCTGCATAAGCAGATTCGCTGATACCTTTAACTGCTTTTAGCGTTTCAGCATCAATCCAGCGCTTGAATTTCAAGAGTGTAACCAGTGTGCTCTTGTCCATGAATTTTTTCCTGATTTGCCAGTTTCGATAGCATATCAATTATATAGGTTATATAGCAGGGGTTCTAATTCAAAAAGTATAAGCATAAACAAGGTCCGCTTGTCGCTCTCAGCGGCCCATCAGCTCAGTTCGCTCATCCGCTTCGTGCCAGGAGCGGACATGACTAATGTGGGACAGAGAGACGAGTCCAACAAGTTAGCAAAACATCCTGCTCTTCAGATAAGTGATTGCATATGATTAGATGATTTTTCGGGTGAACTGCTGTTCAGTAATGGTACTACCCCATTGATCGCCTTCCCATTCTTTCGACAATTCAAATCCGAATGATTCGTACAATCGTCTTGCTGCGCTAAGCTTATTAAACGTCCATAATTGTACAGAAGTGAACTTCTGCTCATCACAAAATCTCATCGCCTCAGCAATGAGTTTTCTGCCTATTCCACTGCCACGACACCCATCGTCAAGGATAAACCAGCGCAAATGCGCTTCGTTGTTTCCCAGATCCTCACCGTCGATTGCAACTGAGCCCACCATGCGTTCATTCACCATTGCCAGCCAAATCTGATTACATGGCTTATTCAGTCGGGCAGAGAAATCAGCAAGACCTGCAGCAACCTTCGCTTCAAAAAAACTACCGAAACTATGCTCTCTGGCGTAATAGGCGCCATGCATTTCAGTAATGCGGCCAATCATTCCGGCATGATAGCCCGACACTATTTTGAAGCTGTTTTCCACATTTCCAGCTGTATTTTCGCGACAAGCTTTCAACGCGCTGGCATATGAAGAAAGGCTTTTAGATACAGCCTTCTGGGTAAACGAATCAAGCTTATTGAGTGCCGCTGCTACTCGTTGGTCAGCGTAAGTATTGATATTCTGCACTGTCTCACGGCCCTTCACTGTGAGACTTACTAGCTTCGTCCTCGCATCTTCAGTGGAAGGGTTTTCTTCAAGTTCACCGGCCTCGACGAGTTTTGCGAGCATGCGACTGACGCTGGATTTCTCGAGGCCCAAAATCTGCACCAGTTGAGCGGCGGTCATTGACCCATGACCTTCAATTTCGAGCATAGAGTGAACTGCTGAGGGAGGATAATCAGTTGCGGCTAGATTTTGGTTCATGAAACCCAGTTCTCGCACCATTAAACGTGATGCCTCACGTATATTTTTTATATTCATTAATTCTGAAGTCATTAACATCACCCCGCAAAATAGTTGTACTATACAACCATTAATCTTGAGGATCTGTCAATGTCTTACTAAGGTCAGCTTTTTGCTCAGAGCGGACCTCCGCCCCCTCCTCGCCCGTCCGCCACTTCCCGGGGCGGCTCGAATTCGTCGCTATTGCGCGATCATATCCATAAGCAATCAACCATCAAAAACTGCACGTCACCTTCAAACTCCCCGTAGCGACGTTTTGCGTTGAAAAACAGGACTATCACCCGCATCCCTCGTCAGCTCATTTTTGGTGATGTATAGAGCGGACTGGGGCTTGCCATCGTTAAAGCAGTGGCGCAGCAGCGTAAACCTGATTACTTCCGCAGGCGCTGGCCTGATGGTGACGGTTGACTTGCCGAACCGCACGTTTGGCTAAACCGGAACAGGGTGTTCGATCGCAAATGCCGCAGATTGCTTCAAAAAAATTACCGTATTTGTTATATTGTTGTTTATTGCTTACTCACTCTGCGGTGCCAAAAAGAACAAGATTCACCGCAACCCAGGATACAAAAATGTTAGATTACCGCTTCCCGACAGCTTTGCAGATGGTTCTCAGCGTAGCAATGGCGGAGCAATTGGGTGA
>Ga0079104_1002242_pt1 | contig 10789 bp, 12 predicted proteins | sample MedtruBG_FD_76829 | JGI IMG/M metagenome (GOLD analysis project Ga0079104, IMG submission 76829) | Root nodule microbial communities of legume samples collected from California, USA - Medicago truncatula BG | ecosystem: Host-associated > Plants > Roots > Nodule | place: USA: California... | reverse complement strand
CCAGTACACCACCACGTACAGGCCCAGCCACACCACGTCGACAAAGTGCCAGTACCAGGCCGCGCCCTCGAAGGCGAAGTGATTGGTGGGCGTAAAGTGGCCGCGCAGGTGCCGATACAGCACCACCGACAGCATGATCGCCCCCATCGTCACGTGGAAGCCGTGAAAGCCGGTCAACATGAAGAAAGTCGAGCCGTAGATGCCCGAGGTCAGCTTCAGGTTCAGTTCGCTATAGGCGTGGATGTATTCGTAGGCCTGGAAACCCATGAACACCGCGCCCAGAAGGATAGTCAGGAACAGCCACACCGAGGTCGCCCGCCGATGCCCGGCGCGCAACGCGTGGTGCGACAGCGTCAGCGTCACGCCCGAGCTCAGCAGTAGCAGGGTGTTGATGGTGGGGATCGGGAACGGCCCCATCACATTGAAGCTCTCGATGGTACCGGCCGGCCCGGTGCCGCCCCACTGCCCCGTGTATTCCGGCCACAGCACCTTGTGGTCGAGATCGGCCAGCCATGGCATCGTGATGCTGCGCGCATAGAACAGGGCGCCGAAGAAGGCGGCGAAGAACATCACCTCGGAAAAGATGAACCAGCTCATGCTCCAGCGATACGAGAGGTCGATGCGCTCGCCGTACAACCCGGATTCGGATTCGTGGATGGCTTCGCCAAACCAGTAGTAGAGCACCACCAGCACCATCAGGATGCCCACCAGGTTGACGTACGGCGCCCAGCTGGCGCCATTGACCCAGGCCGACGCCCCGATCATGGTGACCAGCATCGAGATGCCAGCCAGCAGTGGCCAGCGCGATGGCCCCGGAACGAAGTAGTAGGGCGCCTTGGCTTGCTGTGAACTCATGTCCTTCTCCCGATTCGGTTTCCAGATGTACCTGATTTGATTGCGGCAGCCGCCGCGGCCCCTTCTATCCAGCCGCCTGCGCCACCACCAGCCTGACCACCAGCAACAGCCCCAGCACGAACAGGGCGGCCGCGATCACCCCGGCAATGAGCACATGCAGCGGATTGAGTCGCGCCGCATCCTGCTCGTAGCCGCGCTTGCCGCGCACCCCGAAAAACGACCACAACACCGCCTTCATGGTCGCGCCGAACGAAGCGCGACGCCGGCTGGCCTGCTTCAGGTCATCCATTGCCATTGCCCTTGCCCCCGATCTCGAAGAAGGTATAGGACAAGGTGATGGTGGTCACCTCGCGTGGCAGGTTGGGGTCGATGTAGAACACCACCGGCATCTGCTTGGCCTGGTTCGGGCCCAGGGTCTGCTGGGTAAAGCAGAAACATTCGACCTTCTTGAAGAAGGCCGCCGACTGCTGCGGCGCGTAGCTGGGAATGGCCTGGGCGTCGACGTTGCGCGGCTGGGTATTGACCACTTCGTAGGTCACCTGCGTCATCTCGCCCGGGTGCACCTTCATGCTGGTGACCGTGGGCCGGAACCGCCAGGGACCCTGGGCGTTGCCATCGAACTCGATGGTCACCGTGCGCGAACGGTCGACCTGGGTATTGGTCGGCGCGTCCACCGTGACATCGCGCGGCGTGAGCAGGTTCACGCCGGTCACCTCGCAGATCTTGCGGTACACGGGGATGAGCGCATAACCGAACCCGAACATCAATACCGCCACCACCAGCAGCTTGCGCAGCATCACGCGATTGAGGCCGAGGCCGCGCTGGTCGCGGCTCATTTGGCAAACCAGATGCGATTGATGAAGATGCCCACGAAGAACGCCAGCGCCACCAGCGCCAGCAGCAGGCCGGTGCGCGCGTTGTTCGGTTTCTTGCGTTCAGGCATGGCGTCTCCCGTGAAATGGCCGGCTTACTTGACGATGGGCGGTTCTTCGAAGGTGTGGAAAGGCGCCGGGCTGGGCACCGTCCACTCCAGGCCCTCGGCACCTTCCCAGGGCTTGGCTTCGGCCTTCTGGCCACCCTTGATCGAGGGAATCACCACGCAGAAGAGGAAGTACACCTGCGACAGTCCGAAACCGAAGGCGCCGATCGACGCCACCATGTTGAAATCGGTGAATTGGGCCGGGTAGTCGGCATAGCGCCGCGGCATGCCGGCCAGTCCCAGGAAGTGCATCGGGAAGAAAGTGATGTTGAAGGTGATCAGCGACGCCCAGAAGTGGAACTTGCCGCGCCATTCGTTGTACATGAAGCCGGTCCACTTGGGGCCCCAGTAATAGAACCCGGCGAACAGCGCAAACAGCGAACCGGCCACCAGCACGTAGTGGAAGTGCGCCACCACGTAATAGGTATCCTGCATCTGGATGTCGATCGGCGTGACCGCCAGGATCAGCCCGGTGAAGCCGCCCATGGTGAACACGAAGATGAAGCCCACCGAGAACAGCATCGGCGTCTCGAAGGTCATCGAGCCGCGCCACATGGTGGCGATCCAGTTGAAGATCTTCACGCCCGTCGGTACCGCGATGAGCATGGTGGCATACATGAAGAACAGCTGCGCCGTCACCGGCATGCCGGTGGTGAACATGTGGTGGGCCCAGACGATGAACGACAGGATCGCGATCGAAGCGGTGGCGTAGACCATCGATGCGTAACCGAACAGCGGCTTGCGGGCGAAGGCCGGGATGATCTGCGAGACGATGCCGAAGGCCGGCAGGATCATGATGTAGACCTCGGGGTGGCCGAAGAACCAGAAGATGTGCTGGTACATCACCGGGTCGCCGCCCCCGGCGGCGTTGAAGAAGGAGGTGCCGAAATGGCGGTCGGTCAGCGTCATGGTGATGGCGCCGGCCAGCACCGGCATGACCGCGATGAGCAGGTAGGCAGTGATGAGCCAGGTCCAGCAGAACATCGGCATCTTCATCAGGGTCATGCCCGGCGCGCGCATGTTGAGGATGGTGACGATGATGTTGATCGAGCCCATGATCGATGACGCGCCCATGATGTGCATGGCAAAGATGCCCATGTCCATGCCCGGCCCCATCTGGGTCGACAGCGGCGCATACAGCGTCCAGCCGGCGGCGGTGGCGCCACCCGGCGCCAGGAAGGAGCCGGCCAGCAGCAGCGCGGCTGGCGGCAGCAGCCAGAACGAGAAATTGTTCATGCGCGCAAACGCCATGTCGGAGGCGCCGATCTGCAGCGGGATCATCCAGTTGGCGAAGCCCACGAAGGCCGGCATGATGGCGCCGAACACCATCACCAAGCCGTGCATGGTGGTGAGCTGGTTGAAGAATTCGGGGCGGAAGAACTGCAGCCCGGGATGGAACAGCTCGGCCCGGATCAACAGGGCCAGCACCCCGCCCGACAGCAGCATGGTGAACGAGAACCACAGGTAGAGGCTGCCGATATCCTTGTGGTTGGTGGCAAACAGCCAACGCCGCCAGCCGTGCGGATGATCGTGATGGCCGTGCTCATGCCCATGTTGGTGTCCCGCGTCGTGGGGATGGGCAGGTGCGTGGTCGACGGTGGTGGTCATGTTGCGGTCTCCGATGCGTAATGCGATGCGGTGTGCGCTTCGTATGCGATTATTTGCGGCTGGCCACGACTTCTGCCGGCTGGACGATGTTTTCCTGCGCCTTGTTCGACCAGCTGTTGCGGGTATAGGTGATCACGGCGGCGATTTCGGTGTCGTTCAACACGCCCTTCCAGGCGGGCATGGCATTCTTGCCGTTGAGCACCACATTGATCTGGGCCGCGCGCGGACCATTGACCACCGGGTCGCCATCGAGCGCCGGGAAGGTACCGGGCGAGCCCTTGCCGCTGGCCTGGTGGCACACCGCGCAATTGGCCAGGTAGACCTTCTCGCCGCGCTGCTTGAGTTCGTCGATGGTCCAGGTCTTGCTCGGGTCATCGGCGTTGGCCGCCATTTCCTTCTTCTTCTGGTCGACCCATTTCTTGTAGTCGGCCTCGCTGACGACGTTGACCACGATCGGCATGAAAGCATGGTCCTTGCCGCACAGCTCCACGCACTGGCCGCGGTAGGTGCCGATCTTCTCGGCCCGGAACCAGGTGTCGCGCACGAATCCGGGGATTGCGTCCTGCTTCACGCCGAAGGCGGGAATGGTCCAGGAGTGGATCACGTCATTGGCCGTGGTGACGATACGTACCTTCTTGTTGACCGGCACGACCACGGGATTGTCCACCTCCAGCAAGTAATTGTCGTTCTTCTTGATGCTGCCGTCGGTGATCTGTTCGCGTGGCGTGGCCAGGTTGGACAGGAAGGAAATGCCCTCCCCCTCGCCCTTGAGATAGTCGTAGCCCCATTTCCACTGCATGCCGGTGACCTTGATGGTGAGGTCGGCATTGGAGGTGTCCTTCATCGCGACCACCGTCTTGGTCGCCGGCAAGGCCATGCCGATGACGATCAGGAACGGCACTACGGTCCAGGCGATTTCGACGTAGGTGCTCTCGTGGAAGGTGGCCGGCTGGTGGCCGCGCGACTTGCGGTGCTTGAGGATGGAATAGAACATCACCCCGAACACCGCCACGAAGATCACCAGGCAGATGACCAGCATCAGCGTGTGCAGGTCATAGATCTGTTCGGCGATGCGGGTGACGGGCGGCTGGAAGTTCATCTGCATCACTGTCGGTCCCCCCTGGCTGTCGACCACGGCCCAGGCCGGCATGGCCGCCGTCAGCAATGATGGTCCAAGGAGCAAGGTTTGAAGGCGCTTCGCATGTTTCATGGATTTCCTCAAAAGCCCGGGATGACTAGAATCTGGTTGGACGAGCAATCTATTCGGCGCGCAGGCAGCAGCAACGCCGGGCGCAGCCCATTTCAGCAACGGCAAGGCTCAGGATGGTCCAGGCCCCCTGGACGATGAACACCGGCAGCTTCGCCGGCATGACGGTACAGAACATTGCGGTCATCCACGCCAGCCGGCGTGGCGCAATCGAGCAATTGCGCTTCCATATCCATTCCCGCGTCTCCATAGCACCTCGCCAGCATGATAGTCGGTCGAGCGTGTCTCGTGGTCGAACCCCCGGTTGACCCTGCGTGTGCGTTGGCGCGCGCAGTGTCCGCCATGCGGCTCTTTATATTTTTAACCATTTGAGTATAAGGGGTAACGCGGCGAACGATCAAGCAGGCTTCAGGAAGCCTTGCAGTGACGTTACGACAACTTTTGTCTTCCCCCGCCTGCGCGGCGTCGCCTATTTCCTGGGAAAGTCCAGGCGGATGATCGATTCGCCGGCCGCCGTGGTGCGCGGCACCGGGCGAAACGCATGGCCGTACACCACTTCGAAGGTCAACGGAATCCTGCCGTCACGCCCGCGCATGGCGTCGAAAGACTGCACCAGTCGCTGGTACTGGCTGCGCGCGAGCAGGCTGCGGCGCCGGGTCTCGAGCGGATTGCCGCCCCAGGCCCGTACATCGGCCAGCAGGCGCTGCGGCGTGTCGTAGGTGACGGTGATGGTTTCCATATCCATCACCGGGGTCGAGAAACCGGCATTGACCAGCATGTCGCCAAAGTCGTGCATGTCGACGAACGGCAACGTATGGGGCGCCAGATCGATGGCCTCGAAGGCGGCGCGCACTTCGCGCAGGCTATCCGGGCCGAAGCAGGAAAACATCAGCAAGCCTTCGACCCGCAGCACGCGGCGCCACTCGGCAAACACCCGATCCGGCTGCGAATGCCAATGCAGCGCCAGGTTGGACCAGACCAGATCGAGGCTGTTGGGGGCCAGCGGCAGCTGGGCAAAATCACTACAGACCAGCTCCGGCCCGTTCGACGACGACGTGCCCAGCCAGCGGTTGACCGATCCGAACAGGCGGTCCAGCGAGGACTGGGCGCTGCGTTGATGCCGGGCCGCCACATCGAGCATGCGTTCTGCACCGTCCAGGCCCAGCACCTGGGCTTGCGGGTAGCGCTTTTGCAACACCGGCAGGTCGGCGCCTTCACCGCAACCGGCGTCGAGCACCTGGCGCGGCTCGATCTTGACCAGCGCCAGCCGCTCCTGCATCCGGTGCGAGACTTCGCGGCGCAGGAAATCGGACTCGGCGACCCGCTCCGGCTGGCCGAACCGGCGGCGCACCAAGGGCAGGTCGATCGGTGCGCTGAGCTTGGCGTTGGCAGAAGGTGGGGTGACGGACATCGGCGGGCGGGACTGGTGAGATAATGGCGCGTAGTTTAGTCGAAATCCTTTTTCCCCGGGCGCACCATGGTGATGAAACCGCACAAGCCGGCAGCGCCGGCCAAACCGACGCTGGCCGCCGCCAGGGCCGCGCGCCTGAATGCGGCGCAGAAGACCGCCGCCAGGCCGGGCCGCCACTGGCTGCTGCGTACCCTGGCGCGGGTGCCACGGCTGTTGCCATCGACCTGCGTGCTGTGCGGCCAGGATGGCAACGATGCCCTGTGCGCGCCCTGCCGCCAGCGATTTTTCACCCGCCAGCACCGGCGTTGCGTGCAATGCGCGCTGCCCATGCCGGTGACGGGCAAGGAACCGCGTTGCGGGGCCTGCCTCAAGGACCGTCCCGCCTTCGATGCCACCATCGCCGCCACTGACTATATCGGTCCGGTCGACCAGATGGCGCTGGCTCTGAAGTTCGGTGGCGACCTGCGGGTCGCGCCCCTGCTGGCCGAGCTGATCCGTACCGCTGCGCTGCGCGATCCACTGCCGGGCAGCGACATCCAGTTACCCTTGCCGACCATGCTGGCGCCGGTGCCCCTGGGCGCGGCGCGGCTGCGCGAGCGCGGCTTCAACCAGGCACTGGAAATCGCCCGCCCGCTGTCGCGCCTGCTCGATATCGAGTTGCAGCCGCAACTGCTGGAGCGGGTACGCGATACCCAGGCGCAATCCGGCCTGCCGCTGTCGGCGCGGGCACGCAACACGCGCAATGCGTTCGCCCTTCCCTATCGCCTGGCGGACCACGTCAAGGGCCGCCACGTAGGCATCGTCGATGACGTCATGACCACCGGCCAGACCCTCAACGAAGTCGCCATCATCCTCAAGCGCCATGGCGCCAAGCGCGTGACCAACCTGGTCTTCGCGCGCACGCTGGCCTTGTAGGCGAGCATCCCTCAATCATTGGAGAAGCATTTGTTTCACGTCGTACTGGTCGAACCCGAAATCCCGCCCAACACAGGCAACATCATCCGCCTGTGCGCCAATACCGGTGCCCGGCTGCATCTGGTCGAACCGCTCGGCTTTCCGCTGGATGACGCCAAGATGCGCCGCGCCGGGCTGGATTATCACGACTACGCAACGATGCAGGTGCATCCCGACTGGCCGACCTTCCTGGCCGCCCGGCGCGCCGATCCGCAATTCGATGCCAGCCGCATGTTCGCCATGACCACCCATGGCTCGACGCCCTTTGCGGGATTGGCCTTCCGACCCGGCGACACGTTCGTGTTCGGCGCCGAGACGCGCGGCCTGGCACCCGAACTGCGCGAGTCATTTGCCACCAGCCAGCGTATCCGGCTGCCGATGCGTCCGGACAATCGTAGCCTGAACCTGTCCAATACGGTGGCGGTGGTGGTGTATGAAGCCTGGCGCCAGAACGGCTACCAGGGTGGGAGTTGAGCGCTGCCTCGGCGGCAGGCCTCTGGCAGGATCAGCCCCTCATCCGCGCGGATTCGATTCGCAGGGACAGGCCCAGGCGGGCCGCCCCCAAGCTATCTCAGCCCAGCAACAGCGCATCGTCCGCCAGTTTCTCGCCGCGCGTCTGCTCGAACATGCGCAGCAGGTCCGGCACATCCAGGCCGGCGCGTTCCGGACCGGACACATCCAGCACCACACGCCCCTGGTGCAGCATCACGGTGCGGTCGCCATAGTCGAGCGCCTGGCGCATGCTGTGGGTCACCATCATCGCCGTGAGCTTGCTCTCGGCGACGATCTTGGCCGTCAGCTCCAGTACGAAGGCGGCGGTCTTGGGGTCCAGCGCGGCGGTATGCTCGTCCAGCAGCAGGATGCGCGACGGCTGCAGCGATGCCATCAACAGGCTGACCGCCTGACGCTGGCCACCGGACAGCAGGCCGATGCGGTCGGTCAGGCGCTTTTCCAGGCCCAGGTTGAGGATCGCCAGCTTTTCACGGAACAATTCGCGCATCCTGCCGCGAATGGCGAAGTTGAACCCGCGGCGACGACCGCGCGCCATCGCCAGCGCCATGTTCTCCTCGATCGTCAGCGCTTCGCAGGTACCGGCCATCGGATCCTGGAATACCCGCGCCACCAGGCCAGCGCGGTCCCAGGCCTGCTTGCGGGTGACATCGACGTCGTCGATCTCGATCCTGCCCGAATCCATCAGCAGGTCGCCCGAGATAGCATTGAGGAAGGTCGACTTGCCGGCGCCGTTGGAGCCGATCACGGCCACGAACTGGCCGGTCGGGATTTCCAGCGACAGACCGCGCAGCGCCGGGTTTTCGATCGGCGTGCCGGGATTGAAGGTGATCTTGAGATCATTGGCTTTCAACATCTCAGGCTCCCTTCTTGAGCAGTTTCAGCTTGCGCTTGCCCATCGGCAGCACCAGCGCCAGCATCACCAGCACCGCGGTCACCAGGTTCAGGTCCTGCGCCTGCAGCCCGATGAAGTCGCTGTTGAGCGCCAGCGCAATGAAGAAGCGATACAGGATCGCGCCCAGGATGACCGCCAGCGTGGTCCACACCAGGCGTCGCGCCGGCAGGATGTTTTCACCGATGATCACTGCCGCCAGGCCGATGACGATGGTACCGATGCCCATCGAGATATCGGCGCCGCCCTGGGTCTGCGCAAACAGCGCGCCGGCAAACGCCACCAGCGCATTGGCCAGCGCCATGCCGGCCAGCGTAGCGCGCCCGGTAGCGATGCCCTGGGCGCGCGCCATGCGCGCATTGGCACCGGTGGCACGCATGGCCAGGCCGATCTCGCACGAGAAGAACCAGTCCAGCAACAGTTTCACCCCGGTCACCACCACCAGCAGGATCAGCGGTCGGGCGATGAAATCGGGAATCCACTCGGGCTGCAGCACGGTGAAGATGGTCGGCTCGGAGATGAGCGGGATGTTCGGCTTGCCCATGACCCGCAGGTTGATCGAGTACAGGGCGATCATCATCAGGATACTGGCCAGCAGGTCCATGATCTTCAGGCGCACATTGAGCCAGGCGGTAATGAAGCCGGCCACCGCGCCAGCCAGGATCGCCACGAAGGTCGACAGGAATGGATCGAAGCCGGCCGCGATCATGGTGGCGGCGACCGCGCCGCCCAGCGGGAAGCTACCGTCCACGGTGAGATCGGGGAAGACCAGAATGCGGAACGAGATCAGCACTCCGAGGGCGACCAGGCTGAAGATCAGGCCGATCTCCAGCGCGCCCCACAGGGTATACAGCGACATGACAGGACTTTCAAAAAAAACACATTCGGCATTGGCGCCGCCGCTAATGCCGAATGTCTTCTGCTCGGGGCCCGCCAGAGCGGGCTCCCGTTTTCAGTTCAGGACCTTGGTGGCCGACTTCAGGAACTCCGGCGTCAGCGTCACGCCCTGCTTCTGGGCCGCAGCGGTGTTGACGTACAGCTCCAGGTTCTTGCTGGTCGAGGAGGCAATGTCGCCTGCCTTCTCGCCCTTCAGGATGCGAGCCACCACCCGGCCGGTCTGGCGACCGAGATCGTAGAAATTGACCCCCAGCGCCGCTACCGCACCGCGCTTGACGCTACCGGTATCGGACGCGATCAGCGGGATCTTGGCATCGTTGCAGACCTTGGCCAGCGATTCGAACACCGACACCACGTTGTTGTCGGTGGTGCTGTACATCACGTCGATCTTGCCGATCAGGCTCTTGGCGGCAGGCGCGACATCGACCGACCGGGGCGCTGCAGCTTCGACCAGGGTGATACCCTGCTTCTGCAGCTCGCCCTTGATGTTGTTGAGCGCCGAGACCGAATTGGCTTCGCCCGGATTGTAGACGATCCCGACCCGCTTGGCATTGGGCACCACGCGCCTGATGATCTCGACTTGCTTGACCGGGTCCAGCATGTGCGACAGGCCGGTCACATTGGTGCCAGACGGCTTCCAGTCCTTGACCAGCTGCGCTGCCATGGGGTCGGCAATGGCCGAATAGACCACCGGGATGGTCTTGGTCGATGCCACCATCGGCTGCGCCGACGGAGTGCCGATCACGACGATGGCATCCGGATTGTCACCGACGAATTTCTTGGCGATCTGCCCGGCCGTGCCGGCATTTCCCTGCGCGCTCTGGAAATCCCACTTCAGGTTCTTGCCCGGCTCGAAGCCTTCGGCGATCAACTCATCCTTGGTGCCGTCGCGCACGGCGTCGAGCGCCGGATGTTCGACGAAGGAAGTGATGGCGACCACCTTGTCGGCGGCCAGGGCGCTGGCGCAAACGACGCCCAACGCCAGCGCGCCTGCAATGGCGCGCAACGATGTGGATAACTTGAACACGGTCCTCTCCTCTTTCAGTGGTGTCGTGGCCTGGGCAACACCGTCGCCTGGCCGCTTATCGTGATTTTGACGCAATCGATCCCGGCAAAAACCTACGCTGCTGCCACATGGTCGGTGGCGGCAGGCGCTACTTTAACTTATTGCTTGATGACCGTCTTGGCCGACGCCACCAGTTCAGGCGACAAGGTCACGCCCTGCTTCTGGGCGGCGGCGGTATTGACGAACAGTTCCAGCTTGCTGCTGGTGGCCGAGGCGATGGCGCCTGGCTTTTCGCCCTTGAGCACGCGCACCACGACCTTGCCCGTCTGGCGCCCGAGGTCATAGTAGTTCACGCCCAGTGCAGCAATGGCGCCACGCTTGACGCTATCGGTGTCGGACGCCACCAGCGGGATCTTGGCGTCGTTGCCCACCTTCACCAGCGCTTCATAGGCCGACACCACGTTGTTGTC
>Ga0079104_1002241_pt1 | contig 10797 bp, 10 predicted proteins | sample MedtruBG_FD_76829 | JGI IMG/M metagenome (GOLD analysis project Ga0079104, IMG submission 76829) | Root nodule microbial communities of legume samples collected from California, USA - Medicago truncatula BG | ecosystem: Host-associated > Plants > Roots > Nodule | place: USA: California... | reverse complement strand
AATTCTCCGTATTCGTCTCCCCAGACATATTCATATATCCGCTCACGAGTCAATACATTATTGGGGTTATGCATGAGCATGGACAATATTTGAAATTCCTTTGTTGATAAGTTAAGCTTTTTGTTATTTAGAAATGCTTCAAAAGTCTTATCATTCAAAATGAGAGGAGAATCAATCTTTTCTCTATTTGGACTAAGTTCATTCCACTCTTTAAACAGCCTGTCGACTTTCCTGAAGTTGGCCCTTATCCTGGAATTAAGCTCCTGAATACTAAAGGGCTTTGTCATATAATCATCTGCCCCTATTTCGAGCCCAACGATTTTATCAATATCCTTATCCCGGGCGCTTAAAAACAGAATTGGAGCATTATAAGATTTTCTGATGCTTCTGCAGACATCAAGGCCATCCATATCAGGCATCATTATATCAAGAATGATGAAATCAATATTATTTTCTTTCAATACACATAAGGCTTCTTTCCCAGAATATGCCGAAATCGTTTCAAATCCTTCATAGCTTAAACTCTTTGTTATAAGTTTTACTATATCTTTATCGTCATCTATAACTAATATCTTTTTTTGCACTTTTGCACCTCCGATCTGCTTCAATAAACGTTCTCTTCCACAGGCCTTCCACACAATACTATCTCATTCATAATTATCAAGGATGATAAATTTAATGCCTTTTCAGAAGTAGTATTTAACGAAAGTGAAATCTCATTATGATTATCTGCTCTTGTTATAATTGTTCCAATTCATTTGCGAATGTCATTTTTCTCATTTGAATCAGCATAATTCCACCATAATATATTGACATAAACACCAATAAATACAATGACTGATACAGTTAATGAGCCGAGGATTACTTAGATATATTCTAGGAATTTTCTAACAAGGCACTGTAGTACCCTATATAGAAAGTATAGCACTCTTTTTTTAAGCGTTCAATTAGATACTTATTTTATTTCATGGTGTCGAAAAGTAGTAAATTCTTAAGTAAAAAAATATAAAATCATAGAAATATGTTATAACAAACTAATTCTTAAAATAATTCATAATTATTCTCCTGTATCTGTATATACACTTTTATTAGCCATATTACACTTAAGTACTTTTATATGGCGTTTATATAGATATCCCATCATAATTTATTTGATTTGTCTTAAATTTATACTGTAATATTCTTTTTTATACTGTTCATATGGCATTTATACTACTATTACCCCATAAACTTTAATAAAATAAGAATACTAAAAAATAATTGTATTGCTTGTATATACTATATATACAAATTTTCTTAATAAACAACTCATATTATCATGCAATATAATATCACGATAATAAATTGTAGCTGTTCATTGTATTAAAATGAACAATATGAGAGGAGATAATAAAAATGGTTTGTGATAATTGCACTAAAAATAAAAGCATTGAAGTTTGTGGTAGGTGTCGTGAGATTACAAACCATGAACTTGTAAAAATGGTTCTTGGTTTGTATGAAACGCCTGAAGCAATATTATTAAAAGAACAAAGAAATAAGACAGGATCACGTAGCTGCAAAGAGCCTTGTATTGATTCTTTAGAGTGCTCTATTATGTTTTACTTTAATCGTGGTGATAGCTACAGGAAAATAGCTGATCACCTTGGATTATCTATTGGTACTGTTCACAATGTTATTCATGGAAAAAGAAAGAAATGAACATAATTTAGAGATTTTTATTTTATTGCATAATAAAAGAACTCTATTTCTAGAATTCTTAATATAAATTTAATATCGTATTATTACATTGTCTTCTACTTTTATTTTAACCTTTTGAGCTTTATCCCAGTTTTCAGATTTTATCTCTTTTATTCTCTCGTCAATAATCAAAACTAGTGTTTCGCATTTAGATGCCATATCAACTAATTTATTTATAACCATTGTATAAAATATAATAACTAATATACTTAAAATCAACAACTGTTCAACAAAAAACACTGTCATTGCCATTTCTTTAGTGCTTGAATTTCCTATAGTGAGCATACTCATAAAAATTGCAACTATTACTGCAACAGCATTTGTTGAAATCAAATAACCTCTGAATTTTTTAGCCTTAAATATATAAGTGTATTTCATTTTATTAAGTTCTCTTATATCATTTAATAATAATATATTATTATAGTCTTCCTCTATGATTTTTTTATCTGTTTTCTTACTATTGAACACTATCTTCACCCCTGATGCAATTTACTGTACAATAATACCATCTTTTAAAATATTCTACAATAATTATATCCTGATAACACCATAACTTAGAATTCTTAAAATCCATTTCTACTAATTTCTATCATATATTTTCTTGAGTAATCTGTTTAATTTCGCTTGTCATAATAAAAAACATAACTATATAATTCATATTATCATAAGTTTATTAGCCTCATACTAGAGCCTAAATATAATCATAAAATAAAATATCATTTAATTACTTAATGCCTGTACAAGGCTATAAACCGCATTTAAAAAGAACCCTATTAAGAGTTCTTTTTTTATGAATATATATTTTTAACCAAGTGTGGTGGCCCTAATGTAATTCTTTGTCACTTGGCCCTTCATACAAACCTCTTCCACTTCCAATATCGGAGTTATATAGTCCTCTACCACTTCCAGATTCGTATCTTTCTTTAATCATAATCTCAACCCCTTCCATATAATACACTTATACAAAAGTTGGTATATCCCTCCTATAAATTACAAATATAAAATAAAAAACACCTATATTTCTATAGATGTCTTTAATATCACCCTTGATTGCTATCTGCACTACACTTATAACTTTTAAATTAAGCTATATTTTCTTTTTCTTCAATTTTTAGTAATAGTTCTTGATATTTATCAAAAACCATTCTTTCTTTTCCGTTAATTGATATATATTGTTTCGTTAATTTTCCGTCTAAATCATAAATATATCTATCAATTATCTTAACATTATAAGTAATAATCGATTCTACTGTTAGTTCTTCACTTCCATCGCTTAATTTATTTATACAAACACTATTATTGTTCTTTGCCGCTTCATTAATCACTTCATGAATACTTTGACCACTATATATTATTAGATTTGCCAATTCATCAATGTTCTTATTCATCATCTACACAACCTTTCAATTTTTTCTTTTAATCGTTCTATCAGAGTGGGTAAAATCTCCTTAGCCTGTTCAAAATCATAAGTCTCCCATTCATCTTTTCCTCTTTTAAGCTTTGATTTCATATTATGGTTAATATACTTCGCTATATATGCATCATTAGTTTTAGTTCCTTTTAAAAATGCACTACTAGTATTTTGTGGTAGTTCTTCACCTTTAGGATCTATTTTAGTTTCATCATATAATTTTGATACTTGATCGATAACATCCGATTTATACTGCTCATTTAATTCTTCTCTTATTAATTCTTCCCTTAACTTATTCCTTTTATCATCAATTTCCTTATCGAGTTGTTTTCTTTTAAATTCCTTAAATTGATTAATAGTTTCTTGAGGAATATTTAATTTTTTCATTTCCTCAATTTCCTTTTCTATCACAGAATTTATTTCATTTATTCTATTTTTAATTGAAGTAAAATATGTTTCATCAATTTGATCTCTTAAAAAAGATTCAACATTCCCAATTATTTCACCTTCTGAAATAACATTACCAACAACTCTTTCTTTTGATTCTGATTGCCTATCAAACTCAATTTCTATGATTCTTTTTTGATTTGCTAATTCCTTCTGACCACTATAGTATTTCCATAATTCCTCTAATCCTAATTCCTTATGATATATAACATGTGCTATATTGTCAATGTCATCATTAATTTTATCCCCTTGTATCTTCCTTAATGCTCTCCCTATAAATTGTGCATACGGAGATAATGTTCTAAATGGCCTAAATATTGCTGCTATACTTATATTCGCATGATCAAATCCTTCTGATAGCATATCTATATTAACAAGTACATCTATCTGTCCTTTCTTAAATTCTATAATTACTTTTTCTGACTCATCTGGTCTATCACTTGCTACATAATCAGATTTTAAATTATATTCGCTATATAGATTCATTATCCGTTTCGCATGTTCAATTCCACATGCAACTGCTATTATTTGATGATGGGCACCACCTAATCTACGTTTCTCATTAAGCCTTTCTATACTCATTTTTACAATCTCTCTATTGCATGCATCTGAATATGCTACAGATCTTGTAACCCAATTCTTATCCATTTTATCCAGTGCTGTTTCTTTATCTACTATTTCACCATCAACCTCAAATTCTAATTTTTGCGTAGTATAATCTTCAGATACGATATTCTTAACAACTGAATCTCTTATAGCATCTGATAAATCATAAGTATATATTATTTCTCCACCTAATTCTTTCTCATCAGCTCTATAAGGAGTCGCTGTTAATTTTATAATCTTATCAGCATTAAAATATTCAAATGTCTTAAGCCATGAATCTGCTGCTGAATGATGCGCTTCATCTACTATAATCATATCAAAAAAGTCTTGTTCCACCAAATTTATAAGTTGCTTCTTTGAATTACTATTGTATACTTTATGTATATTGGCTATTACTATATTCGCTTCTTCTAAATATTTTCTAACTCTCTTTTTATCTGCAGCACTATTATAACCTGCATATCTATAAACCTTAGGAAGTTTAGTATCATCAAGTATCACTTTTCTTTCTGTCCAAAAATTAAAGTCTGTTCTAGTATCAAACTCATCTGATATACCCTCTCTTATTACCAAACTTGGAGTTATTACTAAAACTCTTCCATTGCTTATCTTAAAAGGAGCGATTGCTATCACTCCTGTTTTACCTGCTCCAGTTGCTAAAACAACTATTTTATGTGAGTCATTTCCTTTAGTGAACTCTTCATATAATCTTTTATAGGCTCTTCTTTGAGTTGATCTAAGGCACCCATTCCCTAAAATAAATGCATCTGTATACTTAAAATAACTTTCTTCTCTGTCCATAAATCTCGTCCCCCTTTATATTTAACTAATTATACAAATTTAATCAAATTCCTTCCATAAATTATAATTATTATATTAAATTTCAATAGAAATTATTTAACCAATTATTTATCAATTTAATAGTATTAAAAGTTGAATTATAAAAATTCATGGCTATAATCAATATAAAAGGGAGGCGATTATTATGTATAATCAATTAGAACACCTTAATTGTAGAGGTGAAGAAACTAGAGAGGCTATAGTTCGTGAATACAATCTTAAATTATTAATATATGCAAAATTATTAAATGGACGTACCAAACATAGTGATGCACGTGATACATTAACAAATGAATATTACGAGTTTTTGTGTACAAGCAAAACTGATGAAAATATTACGAAATTAATAACTTGTGGAAGTGGAGCAGGAAGGCATTTAATAGAACTTGCTAATCTTGAGAACCCACATATATTTAATCCATTAATAGGTGAAGGAAATGGTCCTCATGGCGATGGCGGGAATGGTCCTAATACATCAAATAGAACATGGGATCCGCTTGCTAAAGAATTATACAACGCAATTAGATGGCTTATATGTTGTTGGGATACTATTCCATACGGAAAACTATTAGATATAAAAAATGGACTAGAAGATTACCCTTACAGAGAACCATTTGCTTCTAAAATAGTTTCTGTAAATAATATAATAAGAAAAGATAAAAGAGGACGGACTCTTACTAAAATGATTGATGAATTAAGAGTTAATAATAATATAAGAAATTATAATTTTAATTTAATAAATTCAATTTTAAAAGAAATGAATATCTCATCATTTTTTTAGTTCTATAGCTTACCAATTAATAGTTGGTAAGCTTATTTTTATAGCACTCTGCCTATTTATTTTCTTATATATCTAACCAGTAATATATAAGAGAGCGTTTCAGAAATTGCTTTTTTAATATCTAGTTTAATTCTGATTTTTTAACTTTTAAATTCCGATTTTAGAGCAATATTGACGATATTATTTTATTATTCTCTATTTTATAAGATAAAGTACCTATTTACTGCGATTCATATGAATAGAGGTAAGAAATACTCGAGCAGACTCTGGACCCATACCTATAAGGAAAGCGTTTTTTGAATTGCTTTTTGTTCATGTCTTCGCGGAATCGCTAATTAAAAAATAGTAAATCATAACCCTTTAAATAATTTAATTTGAATCAAGTTTACATACTTCCTAATCATTCTCCAACCTCTTCTAAGCCTGATTTAAATCTATCCCTCCACAAATACCTTACTTAAATACTCTTGAAAATACTCTTTGTCTCTAGTTACAGAACTAAGCCAATAATACATCATTAATAACTCTAAATACTGCTTCTTACCTTTTATAAATGGCTTATTAATGATTTTAGGATAAATCTGATCTATATTAAATAAATTACTTTTCTTTTTATAGTCATAATCATAGTACGAATACTTATAAGGAAATTCCTTAACTAATATCTTGTGAGAACTTTGCCACCTATCCTCTTCACCAGAAAATTTATCCAAATAGCTAACTACAAATGCAACTACATTAACTCCATATGTTTCCTTGGTATCATTTATCCACTCTGTAAATTTATCTGAGAAATTAGGTACCTTAATTGCTTCATTGCTAGTTATTCTATGATAATCTTTAATGAATTGAAATAGCATTTCTGTTTCGTCTTTTAGATATCTGTATTTATTTACTAATTTTGAATAGCATTCATAAGATTCACTTCTAAATTCAGCATCTGTATTATATAGTAAAAATATTTCATTCTTTTTAACAGCATTTCTAATGATAATATTCATACTGTTTTCATACTTATCATAAATATTGACTAACCATTCTTGAACACCTTCTCTATAATCCCTAATGCTTTTCCTATACTTTTCAATCTTTTCACGATAGAGAACTGTACTATCATCTATCTGATTGATTTCAAGGTAATTATTATAGTATTCAAAGATATAGTCTATGCAATTTTTTATGTTCTCAATTTTCTTATCTTTATTAAATTCATTTAAATTATCTTCTTTTTTCCTCTTAGCAATATACTCTTCAATAGTAAACATTTCATTTCCTCTTAACTATATTTTTTTCTTAACATTACACATCTTCAGATATTCTGATTTAATTAAAGGCTTATAAAAAACTAACTTTATCGTAATCCTTTTTTATAACAACTGGAAGTGAAAATTTTATATTTTTACTGTAAGGCGTTAGTTTCTTGTAATATTGTAAACTTTGAATTATGTATAATTGGTTTTTACCTAATTTTTCATAATGTGAAAAAACCGTAGTAAGTATTGAAGTTATGCTGTCCTTTATTTAAGGCACTCAAATTACGGATTATGTAAAGAGAAACATTAACATAATAGTGCTAACGCCTTCCAATGAAACTACGACAAGCTACGTTCCATTTCCTGTTGTTGAACCAAAAAAAAGTAGGCATTCGCCTACTTATCTACCTTTTTCTTTTACTATATAATTCATGGCAATCTTCGCATAAAACGCATAAATCAGTCATTCTCTCATGCCAAAGATTCTTATATGTGTTATGATGAACATTTAATACTTTATTTCTACTTGCGCATACTTGGCACTTATGCCCTGCTCTATCTAAAGCAACTTTTCTTATTTGTTGCCAATGGTCACTCTTTAGATATACTTCATTATACCATTGTTTTCTACTAGTATATGTCTTTTTCTCTTCAGTTCTCGGCTTTTCTTCAACTGGATGAGCTTCTTCATATCTTTTTATCTGCCTATCTATTTTTTTATTCTTATAAAAATCATATACAAAATAACCTATATATATTGATACTATTACTGTTCCGACAATCATTTATATAACCAGTATTATTTTCTCTTAATATAGAAAAATTATGCAGATTTATCTTTCTCTTTGAATATTTTTACTACCTTTTGATTCTTTAATATTATCAATAATATTAAACACTTCACTGTGCTCTATACTGTATCTTTTGCATAACTCATTAATAACTTTTTTATAAACATTTTTGTCATCTGTAGTTTTTTCTAGTGCTGCAACAATCATTTCTTCATTATACTTATCCTCATATTTATCAAGTAATTTATCCTGAGTCTTATAATAATCTTCCAGATCACTCTCTAATTCTTTAATTCTATACGCCATAATGGAATTGTCTTGAGTAAGATTAAAACACATATCATTTAACCTATCATTTTCTTGTCTTAATTCCTCATTCTCATTCAATGATTCCGACATACTTTTAATTCTATTTATTAGACCCATTATTTCTCCCTCTCATTTTTATTATTCTTGCCCTGAACTTTCTCTACTAGCTCCAATATTTCTTTCTCTTTAATTCCATACTTTTTACTAATTTCTTTTATAGTATCTTTATAGATCTTATTATTTTTCTCTAACTTATTAACTTTTCCTAATAATTTATCTGTATCTCCGTTCTCATTCATTTTCTCTAGTGTATATTCTAGTGCTTTAACTCTTTTTTCTAACAGATATGCTTTTTGTGCATATGCTAAAATTTGTCCTTTATTCTTTATATCAAGCTTCTTTCCAGTCAAAGTGTACCAGCTCTGAATTGAAATATGTTTAGCTTTTGAGCCTCTAATACCTCTCATTAGATTACTAAATTTAGAATTCATGTGATCAGCGTACTTATCTTGCCAATCTCTCATTTTTTCTTTTCCATCGAAATACATATTGCTTCTAAGCTCATATCTTTTCTTATTCTCATTGTAGAATCTTGGCACTATTAATGCATGGAGGTGTGGGGTTGTTTCATCCATGTGAAGGCAAGCATATAAGCAATTCTCTCCAAAGTTATCTTTTAAGAATTTAATGTTTTCTTCTATCCACTTTTCTCTTTCCTGTGGCTGCATTTCTGTAAAGAATCCATGTCCTGCTGTTAATACTAGATCAACCCCTAAATTCCCATTACTTCTAACTTTAATTCCATAAATATATTCTTTTGCCCTCTCAGCCACATTTGATTTGCCTATAATTACGCGATTATATTTCTGTAGTTCTGGATTAGCATTAGGAACCTCCATATCTCTTTCCATATGCTTTTCGAACATACTTATTTGGTTTAATGTTTTTATTTTATTCCCTACTCGAAATACGCAAAAATGTCTATTTCCATAAGCCCCAGTTACTTTTTTATTGTATTTCTCTAAATCAAGTTCTTCTTCATAATTATTATTGGAATAATTCTTTTCCGGCATCTTCAACATCTTCCTCTAATTCGAGCTGAAGCTTAACATTCCTTATCTTTCTATCTATTAAAAATTGTTTATCTTTAGTGCTGTATTTAGGCATATTTGATGTGGTTTTAAATATATTATTCATATAAGTTTTATTTTCATAATATCTGTTTTGAGTAGTAATTACAGGTTGTTTATTAGATATGACCATGAGCATTTGATTATCCTTTAAACACCTTAGTTCACTGTCTTCAAACAGTTTAACCTTTGTTTTAGAATAACTATGTGTGGTACTTTGTTTGTTGACTGTAGTATTGCATATAGTTATTTCTTTATCCCCGCATAGATTACTCACGTAGCTTAACGTATCTATGTCGCTGAGTCCTGGTAATACTATTTTAGTCTTAAGATTATTTAGTATAGCTTTTGCATTGTCTCTTCCATACGTTTGATACAACTGTGTTATGGATTGTAGACATATATTCATGCTGATTTTTCTGCTTCTTATTGTCGCTACGTTGATACTCATATTATTGAGCATTCCGATATTCCCAAATTCATCAAATAACGTTGTTATAGGTAATGATCCATCATTATAATTATCTAATAGTTTATTTATTGCTTGACTAAAGAACGGAGCTATATAAGGTGCTAAATAACTGCTTTTATTCTCACTATAAGTTACATATAATATTGTAGGAATTTTTCTAAAGCTCTCTAAATCAAAAGTACTTTCCGCCCCTGTCCTATTGACTCTGTGATCTGTGAATAGTTTCATATTGCTAGCTAAAGTTATTTTTATACTTCCTTCGGTCCTATCAGCCTTTCCTACAACCTTAAATATACTCCACTGTGTTCTTACATCTAGATTTACTGATTCAGAAAATAAAGTATCAAGCTGTTCTGTGTCTAAATTTATAATTAATTTAAATGCAAATTCTATATTGTTATATGGATAATCTAAATCTCTTGCATATAATAAAGCTGCAGCTAGTAAAGGTTCTGCCATCTGTACCCACTCAGCACCACCAGTTTTCTTTCCTGTACTTAATTCTATACTTAGGGCTCCATTGATTAGCAATGTGCTTGCTAACTCTACAACTTCCGAATTATCCTTGCACGAAGTTAGTAAATTATATTTTTCACTTTTATCTGGCTCTAAAGGACTAAATTTTAGAACTCTTCTTTTACATATCTTTTCTTGATACTTGCTAGTTAATTTAAATAATTCTCCTTTAGGATCTGTAACAATAATACTACCTTTTAAATTATTACTTAATAAGTTTGGTATGAACTCACTTGTTGTCTTTCCGCTCCCAGTAGGTCCGAAAGTTACACTGCCTTCAAAATTATATTTTTCTTTTAATTGCAAGTCTTTGGAAAGAATTATTCCATCATCACCAAGTATATCTTCTAGCTCTAATCCATCATCTACATATGCGGTTGCGAGTTTATCAGTTTTATTTACATAGTGTTTGATATAATAAGATAATATTTCTCCTCCTACCATTGCAGTGCCACTAAGTGCTGTAAAAATTTTTATTTGGTTTATAATATCCATATTAAACCT
>Ga0079104_1002223_pt1 | contig 10867 bp, 21 predicted proteins | sample MedtruBG_FD_76829 | JGI IMG/M metagenome (GOLD analysis project Ga0079104, IMG submission 76829) | Root nodule microbial communities of legume samples collected from California, USA - Medicago truncatula BG | ecosystem: Host-associated > Plants > Roots > Nodule | place: USA: California... | reverse complement strand
TGATGCGCACAGGCATTACTTCCGATGGAGAGGACGGCGCCGTTGGCGCGGCTGCCGGTCCCTCCCAGGTCTTTCCGTTTCGTAGGGGCTCCGCCGCAGCTGCCCCTACTGCCGGCGACGTGACCTCGCCGTCGCCGGCCCCTATTCCCCTGGGTGACGCTGTTCGGGCCGTGGTTATGAATTTGGCGAACAAGCGGATCAGGGTGCATGTGTTGCGGCTGGCCCCGAGGGAGGAGGACCAGGACCAGCCGCGCTAGCCGGGGGAGGAAACCGGCCAGTTCGTTTTCAGAGACGACCGTCGCGAACGTCCGCCAGGATCAGGGCGGCCAGTTCGTCATCAGTCATTTTCAGGAACTTGTTTTCAGCGATCAGGTCTCGGCGCTCAGCAGCGAGCCTCCCGATTTCGTCGCAGGCCGTGCTGAAGATTTTCGCGCCGAGGGCGGCGAGGCCGATGGAAGCACCACAGACAAGCAAGGTAGTCATCATCATGCAGCCCTCTTCTGATCTGAGTTTGGATTGGACGGCGCGGCGCGGCTCACCTGCAGTCGGGGCAGCTTCACGTAGCCTTCAACTGTTCTTTGAGCTGATGCGTCGGCTGATTTGGATGGCTGGAGGTATTCGCTCATGCGAATTCCTCCGCCTGCTCGCGCTTGCGCATGGCAACGGTGCAGGCATGACAATGCTTGTCGCTATAGCCTCCGCAGGTCTCCCCCGGATTGAGGCAGTGAGGCCGCAGGACGTATTTCGGTTTACCGATAAAATTGGTTGCCGGGCTTTCACCGGCTCCAGCATGGCTCACGCTACCGTCTTCCGTTTCCGGGACTGCCTTACGGGCGTTTTCCGCTGGCACGGCATGGGCGATCTCGTCGCCTCGAAGCACGTCGCGGTCCATCTCGGTTGCCTTCGCAGGCGAATGGGATGCCCGTTTTTCGTCCGGGCCAGACGCGCTTGCGACGGCGTTTATATCTGCGCGCTCCGCGCTGCGGTCTACATCTTCGCCTCCTGCGTTGGCGCCGGCGCTGCTCAACTCAGCGTCAGAGCTTGGGGATGCGGTTCCGCCCTGCGAGGCAGTGGCGATCTCGGTATGTTTGGTGACGATGTTCAGGCCGCCGTCGGAGCGGCCGTTGCCGAACTTCTCGGCCAGCTTGTCATTCAGAACGACGTTTTCAGCATGCGCCTCTTCCGATATCAGGCGTTCCTTCGCCAGTGCAGCAGACAGAGCCTTGTGATCGGCCATGCCATCAGTCATACGGGCACGGGACTTCGCCTGCATCCTGTCGAGGATTTCACCGGTCGTCGGGTCTACCCGCTCTTCGGGTTCCTCAAAAATGTCGAGCTGGATCATGCCAAGGGCGTGCAGGTAGGTGTCGAGGATTGCCTCTTGCTCGGCCCGCTCGTCGGCGTCCTGCTTGCGGATCGAAATGACCTTGCGCAAGATTTTGGCGTCGAAGCCCATCGATTTCGCCTCGCCATAGACATCCTTGATGTCCTCGGCGATCGTCTTCTTTTCCTCTTCGAGACGCTCAATGCGCCCGATGAAAGCGCGGAGTTGGTCGCGGGCTACGCCGTGTGCGTCGGACATGGTGGCTCCTCAGAACGGGATGCCGTCATCGGTGACCGTGTGGTCAGCCGGATCGGGCTTGATGATCTTGATGCGCTGCATTGCCGGGGCGTCGGTGCGGTAGGCGTCAACAGCCGCCAGCACGACGAACACGATCTCCGGGTGAAGGCTGGCCAGCCGCTGGGCTTCCAATTGCGCCAAGGCCTTCGAGTAGTGCTGATATGTCGGGCCGCGTTGGCCGATGCCGTAGACCATCCAGAATTTGTGTGCCTTCGGCTGAGACATGACCGCAGCCGCAACCTCGTCGCCCATCTCCTGGATCGGCGCGCCGGTCATCATCGTTGCTTCCTTCGCCACCGCAGCGGAGCGCCTGCGCTCGGCGAGGATGGCCTTGGCAATGTCCACGATCGAGGCCTTTCGGACTCCAACGGGACCAACACAGGATTCGGAGCAGTTGCAGAGAAGGTTATCCAGCGCCTCTTCGGCTGCCTTCATGATGTCTTGGGGGATGATCTGGGCGTCGGCGCTCATGCCGAGACCCCTTCGATGGGGCGTGCGCCGAAGATGTCGGGCCGCAGCAAATGCCGCGAAACTCCGGTGATCCTTTCAACTTCCAAAACGCGCGTCGGAGGGACCTTGTCCCACTGCAACACGGCAGAAGGCGTGATCTTAAGCCGACGCGCCAGTTCGCTGGCGCTGCCTGCTTGCTTGAAAACCAGGGTGAGTGGGAGGGGTTCTGCGCTCATGTCTGATTATAAGCATACCTAGAAAATATCTTCAAGCAAAACTTTTATAGACGATATGGGGCTCCATAACTCACATGCTGGCTATGGACACGAAGGAAAAAGCCAAGATTGTGGGTGCAGCAATCAAGCGGGCGCGAAAACAGCGCGGCCTGGTTATGCGGCAACTCGCCGAACACCTCGGCGTGCACGTCGCAGCGATCGGAAATTACGAGAGCGGCAAGAACCTGCCCTCGACCGAGAACCTGATCGCGCTCTCCGATTTCCTTCGCGTCGATCAGGGCGCGCTTAGCCACGGCGAAGTCGTCAGCCTAACAGATGAGCCGCTCGCAGATGCCGAGCGCGTGACCGACCCTGCCCCGCCGCCTTCCGGTCCCTTGGATATTGAAGTCCTCGGAACCACAGCCGGTGGCGACGATGGTGATTTCAGGTTCAACGGTGAACGCCAAGGCTTCGTTCGCCGGCCGCCCGGGCTGACCGGCGTGGTGAAGGCTTTCGCACTTCATACGATCAGCGACAGCATGGTGCCGCGCTATTTCCCCGGCGAGCTCATATACGTTGGCGGCCGAGAGCCAGTACCTGGCGACCACATCGTGATTGAGCTTTTCCCCGAGAATGAAGGGGAAGTCGGGAAATCCTACATCAAGTACTTCGTTCGGCGGACTGCATCCGAGATCATCGTCAGCCAGTACAACCCGCCAAAGGAACTGACGTTCAACCGGTACGCCGTGAAGGCGCTATGGCGCGTGATACCTCTGGCAGAACTTCTCGGCTATTGAGGATATGCGCTTCCACGCGAACGCGCGCTCTCTCGCTCACAAATAGGGCTTGGACGGAAATGCTCTTTCCCGGCAGCCCGTCTTGCTGACAGGCGGAGCAAGTAAGCCGGGCCGACAGTTTCGCCAGCGGCGTCCCGCCGAAAATGCCAGGAAAGCGCAATAACTGGCCGACTTGCCACCAGCGCGCCCTCCCACAATCTGAACACTCGACAGACACGGACGCCACATCTCCCAAGAGTGGCTCGCTCGTAGGCAGCTTCATTCCTTTCTCCTTTGTTCACGTCTTGTTCTCACAATTGATTCTTTTTGTCGAAGAGTCGAGAGGCGTTTTCTAGTTTTGCTTTAAAGTTTTGCTTGAATGTGTTTTCTAGCTGTGCTTATATCCCTTTACAGCAGGACGCTGACGAGAGGGAGAAAGCAATGGCGATGGTTACCCGATACAGGATTGAAGATGAGGTCGGCCGGGTCCTGACCAACGAATATTTCTTCTCCTACGAAGTCGACGACGCTCTGCAGTTCCGTCGCGAAGACGAGGCTCTCGAAGAAGCCGCCGCATTCCCCGGGACGACCGTCGAGCGCTTCGAACGCTATTCGACCTTCCCCGATTTCTTCCTCTCCGAAGCCGTCTCGGTCGAGAGGAGCGCAGCATGATCACGACAAAGCAGCTCCGCGACTTCGCGTTCTTCCTCTCGAACACCAGCAGGTGGGAGCTTGAGAAGGCGGGTATTATTTCACCCGGCCCGAGCGGCGACACGGCTTGGAAGCGCTTCAACAACGACTTCGACGTGTTCGTGATCAAGCTCTCCGCCGAGAAGCTGAAGGCCCTGACGGACATGATCGCCGATTACCTGCAGGTGAGCGCATACTCCCGCGAGCAGGCGGCAGCGGCTGCACGGAAGGTGGCGTGATGACCCGCGCCGTCTCCTACGCCTGCGATCCTGCGCAGCGCTATTGCGAATGCGGCCACTGCGCCCTCCCGCCGGCCCGCAACATCGACCTGGACGCGGTCTCAAACCTCAACCGCGCCACCACCGCAACCGCGACCTTCTTCATTCTCGTTGCTTTCGTCCTCGCCATTTACGCCGTCGGCGCTTGGAAGACGGAGCAGGTCCACCGTGAAATCGTCAAAGCCAGGAGCGTTTGACATGACCGCACCAGCAATCGAACACAGCATGCGTCGGCAGACCGAGGCGGCAAAGGCCCTCCTCGTCGATCTCCGCAACCAGGGCGCCGATGACGACGCCGAGCTCGTCGCCGACACCATCGAGGGCGAAACCAACCTCATAGAGGCGATCGAGGAGGCTATCGCGGAACTCGACGAGTGTGATGTCCTCGTGACCGGTCTGAAGGCAAAGGAAGCCGAGTTCGAAGCGCGCCGGAAGGCAACCGAGAAGCGGGCCGAGCGTATCCGCGCCCTGATCGAACAGGCGATGCTCGCCACCGATCAGCTTTCGATGAAGTTGCCGACGGCAACGCTGTCGCTCACGAAACGCGCGGCCGCCCTGATCGTCACCGACGAGGCCGACATTCCCGCGAAGTATTGGGTTGAGCAGCCCCGCCCCGCCCCGAAGCTCGACAAGAAAGCCCTCACCGCCGACCTGCGCGAAGCGAAAGCCGCCATCCCCGGCGCCACGCTCGACAACGGCTCGTTCTCTCTCACGGTCCGGAGGAAGTGACCATGAACGCGGTCACCCGCTATGACATGACGCCCAAGCAGATCGCGCTCGTGAAGGCCACGGTCGCAAAGGACTGCAACGATGAAGAGTTCAACCTCTTCTGCGAAGTCGCACGTGCGAAAGGGCTCGACCCCTTCCTCGGGCAGATCATTCCGATGGTCTTTTCCAAGGGAGATGCTGAAAAGCGGAAGATGACGATCATCATCACCCGTGACGGCCAGCGCGTCATTGCGCAGCGCTGCGGCGACTACCGGCCGGCGAGCAAGCCGACACAGTTCGAAACCGACAAGGCCCTGGTATCGCCGACGAACCCGCTCGGTATCGTCTCCGCGACCGTATATCTGTGGAAGCGAGATTCGAAGTCGGGCGAATGGTTCGAAGTCGTCGGACAGGCCTATTGGGACGAGTTCGCGCCGATCAAGCGCAAAGCCGCGGGCGGATACAAGTGGGAGGATACCGGCGAGGTCTGGCCGGACAGCGGCAAGCCGAAGAAGAGGAAGGTTCCCGTCGGCGAAGAAAACGAAGTGCTTGACGACTCGGGCAACTGGTGCCGGATGCCCCGCCTCATGATCGAGAAGTGCGCGCAGATGCAGGCGCTTCGCGCAGGGTGGCCAGAACAGTATTCCGGCACTTATGACGAAGCCGAAATTGACCGCGCTAAGGTCCTCGACCTCACCGCCTCCGAAGTCGTCGAGAAGGAGCGCGAGGATCATCGCATGCGCATCGTCGGCGCCGACAACTCGATCACCGTTACCTGGGGTGACAACTGGACTCTCGATAACGTGCCCGTAGGCAAGTTCGCCGACGAGGTGATGAGGTTCATCAAAGAATCGCCCCCTGAGGCGGTCGCCAAGTGGCGGGACGCGAACCGTGAGCCACTGAAACGGTTCTGGGCTCTGCAACCGGGTGACGCGCTCGACCTCAAGAAGGAGATCGAGGCAGCAATCGCTCGCAAGCCGAGCCGGCCGGCGAAGGGCCCGTCCGATGCCGATCTCATGAAACACTCGATGGCGGCGGGCTGACATGAGCGGCCCGGTCCTCTTGCAGTGGAATGGCGAGGCCTTCGAGCCGGCAAACCGGCACTGGACCCGCGAATGCGACAAACGCTTCGTGATCGGCGAGTTCTATACGCTCGCCGAGCACAACGACCGGAGCATGAACAGCCACCGGCACTATTTCGCCGCGGTCGCCGATGCCTGGCGGAACCTGCCCGAGCAATACTCCGGCCTCCCCTTCGCCGAGTCCGCTGAGCACCTGCGGGCTTATGCCCTGATCAAGAAGGGCTATTGCGACACGCATACCATCGTCTGCTCTAGCAAAACCGAGGCAAAGAGGCTCGCAGCCTTCATCCGCCCGATTGACGCTTTCTCCGTTGTCGACGTGAAGGAAGCGACCGTTACCCGCTACGTGGCGAAAAGCCAGTCAATGAAGGCGATGGACAAGCACGAATTTCAGGAAAGCAAAACGGCCGTCCTCGACTACCTCGACGATCTGATCGGGGTTGAGCGCGGCACCACGCAACGAAACGCCGGAGCTGCAGCATGACCGAACTATCTAACAAGGCCGATTTCATCGCTGACGAGCGGCCCGGAGAATATGAGGCCACGTTCTCAGTGCGCGGCACGATCCACGTAACCGTTAAAGCGGAGAGCTTGGAGGAGGCCCGAGCAAAGGCCGCCGCGATGACCGAAGATGAAGAATTCGGCTTGGAACTCGACGAGGCTGATCATGTGTCGCTCGATAGGGTCTTCAAGACACGTCCGATGTTCCTGGTCACCCGTGACGGCCGGGCCATGCAGGTAAGCCACCTTCAGCCAGGAGACCTTCCTCGCCAACCGGACGAGAGGGGTTTCTGAAATGGCTGAGAACAGCAAGATCGAATGGACCGATCACACCTTCAATCCGTGGATTGGATGCACGAAGGTCTCTCCGGCCTGTGACGGTTGCTACGCCGAAAACCTGATGGCGAACCGATACCACCGCGTTCAGTGGGGCGCTGGGGAAGATCGGCAGCGCACGGGCAAAGCCAACTGGCGCAAGCCCGTGGCTTGGGACAAGGCCGCCAAGGAAGCCGGAACCCGCCCTTATGTCTTCTGCGCATCCTTGGCCGACGTGTTCGACAACGAAGTCGACGAGATGTGGCGCGCCGACCTGTTCACCCTCATCGCGGCAACGCCAAACCTGATTTGGCTGCTTCTCACCAAGCGCATCGGCAACGTCATGAAGATGACCGACCCTGCACGCGGCCATCGGATGCTCCCGCGCAATGCCGCGATCGGCGCCACCATCGCCAACCAGCCCGAATACGACCGCGACCGGATGAAGCTCTGGGAGGTGAAGCAATCGCTTGAACCGCTGTTCACCTTCGGAAGCTACGAACCGCTCCTAAGCCGTGTCGTCCTCGACAAGTATGCGCCGGACTGGATCATCACCGGAGGCGAGACCGACCAGGGGCCGCACAAGGCGCGATACACCGACCCGGATAACTTCCGCTATCTGCGCGATCAGAGCCGCGAGCTCGGCCGTGCCTTCTTCATGAAGCAGATGACGCGCAAGGCGCCGATCCCGGCCGACCTTCTCGTTCGCCAGTATCCGGAGGCAGCATGACCGCTCTCAAGGCATATTCCGTCCTTGAGAAGGACGAATACACCGGCGATATCTATTTCGCGCCGAGGGCGATCGTCGCCGCCAAAGCCGGAGCGAACGAGTATGGCGACGGCGAGCTGTCCTATATCCAGTGCCGCCGTGCCCCTTGGGCCGACGCATTCGCCGGCAAAGGTGTTCCTGCAAAAGTCGCGGTCGACCACGGCTGGCACTTCGAATGCCACGGCTGCGGAATCCAAATCGATAGCGACCTTGAAGAAGAACACCGCCTGCCCGTCGACGGCATCGTCGGCACCATGCACGGCGCCGTCTATTGCTGCGCCCGATGCAAGTGGAAGCACATGAAGCGCGAGGCGAGGCGCAAGCAGGAAGAGGCGGCGGCGATCGAGGATTTCAAAGCGATCGTCCGCGCGAGGTTCCCCTATGCTGACTTCGCCGACGACGAATCCGAGTTCCGCGGTCACCACGCATACGTGACGCGAGCCGACCGGTCGGGCTTCTGGCATCGCGGCCAGGTCATCGTCGCGTTCCGCTTTCCCGGCATGAAAATTGGCCCTGCGCACTTCCGCCTGGAGTCCTACCACCGGATCGGGCCGCCTATCGCCGGGTACACCTGCTGCAACGGCGACCGTGAGGCGTTCGAAGCATACGCCAAATCCACGAAGGGAGCCGCGTGATGGCTGATCGTCCTATTCTCTTCTCCGCTCCGATGGTCCGCGCGCTGCTCGCCGGCCGCAAGACGCAGACGCGTCGGCTTTGCAAAGACCAGCCGCCGCCAGGCGTGGCGATCATCCGGAAGACGATCCGGCCGTTCGGCGGCGAACCGTATCACGCCTTCGAACGGCGGACGAAGTTCGGCAACTTCGGCGGGGAAGTGCCGGTAAAAATCAGCCGAGGCGATCGGCTTTGGGTTCGCGAGACATGGCAGGGCCTGTCCTTTGGCGATTACCAGCCCACGAAGAGTAGCCTTTGCGAAGTGCGGTATGCTGCGACAGACCCTTGCGCTGATCTGGATGGAAAGGCGCGCGGCTATCCTTGGCGCCCGTCGATCTTCATGCCGCGCTGGGCCTCTCGCCTCACGGTGATCGTCACCGACGTTCGCGTCGAGCGGCTTCAGGACATCAGCATCGCGGATGCGCTGGCGGAAGGCTGGCCGGGAGCGGTCGAAGCCAACAAGATGCCTGCGACGAAGTGGTATCGCCACCTGTGGGACGAGATCAACGGCGCAGGCGCCTGGGAAGCAAACCCTTGGGTTGCCGCCTATACCTTCACGGTCATCAAGCAGAATATCGACCAGATCGAGAAGGTGGCGGCATGAGCGGTGTTCGCTACTTCCACGGCGGATTCGGAGGCCTGACCGTCGGGCAGATCGTCCTGCCGCCGGCGACGACGAAGGCACCGGCAACCGCGCGCTTCGGCGCCGCCGGCGTTTGCAACACGAACAAGGTCTATGTCTGCACCGATCAGCACGGCGCGCTTCTCTACGCCTGCATGCATTGGTCCGGATGCGGCAAGGTCTATGAGGTCGAGCCGATCGGCGAGTTGACGCCGGATTCTGACGCATTGCGGGCTGGCTTCTCCTTCGAGTGCGACAAGGCGCGCGTCCTGCGCGTGATCCGGGTGCGCGGAAAACTCATCAAGCAGGTTCAGCGAGACATGCTCCGGGAGGCGGTATGAGCGCTTCATTCGACAAAGCCTCGATCATGTCGACGCTGACCGACGGCATGAAGATGAAGGCCCAGATGATCAAGAAGGGCCTCACTGCCGCCCGCGTCCGCTGCCCGCAGTGCGACGGTTTCCTTCACGCGCGCCTCGCCGGCCGGAAGAACCACCTTCGGTTCTGGTGCGACGGCCCGTGCAAACGACAGATGATGGAGTAGACCATGGCATTTCGCATTGCCAACTCGATCCGCCCGGATCCGACACCAGCGCGCAGGCCGGCGAAGAAGCCCGCCTATCTGGCGTTTATTCACCACCTCCCTTGCGCTGTCTCTGGCGTTTACGGCGTCCAGGCCGCCCATGTCTCCTACCCGAGTACATGGCATGGAGCCTTTGGCCGCGGGAAAGGGACAAAGGCTCCCGATCGGTTCGCACTCCCCCTGTCGCCCTCTGAACACGACCTGCAGCACTCCGGCAAGCTTGGATCTGAGCGCGATTACTGGGCCTCGAAGGGGATCGACCCGCACGAACTCGCAAATGCCCTCTGGGGCGTGTTCTGCGACTTCGACGAGGCAGAGGCGATCGTCAGATGCACCGCCATCATCAATCAGCGCTTGGCGTCTGTGGGCGCGCTCCGGTCGAGGGACGAGGTGTGAGGGAATTAGTCGAGAAGATTGCCCAGGTAGCCAATGCCGTCGGCTGGCAGGCGGGTGAGCCGGCCATGGAACTCGCCGGCCAGATCGTTTCCGTCCTCGCTGCGAATCCCGAGCACATCGACCGCTTCATGAGTGGAGGCGCCGAGCTTTTCCTAGACGGCACGTTCAACGCCGAAAACGGCTGCCTCACCTATCGGTCCATGGGCGGCGATGTCCTCAGCCCGTCCGTCCTTCGCGCGAAGAAAGGCATGCAGCAATGAGCGAATTCCCTGAAGGGGTGATGAAGCTAGCGAGCGAGACCGTGAAAGAGAACTTCAAGAGCGGAGAGCCGTGGTCAAAGAGCATCGCGCGCGCGATCATGGCCGACCGATCCGACCGATCCGCCCGCTCCACCCCTCCCGCAGCGGCGAATTCCCCGATCACGCCAACTGTCAACAAGAACGGCAGTGGAACGAACAGTGAAACGCCGGAAAAAACCTGCCCAAATGACCCTAAAAGTGACCCTAAAAGACAGAACATCGCTCCCGCCGATACGGACGCCGCACAGAGCGAAGCCGAGGCATTCGACACGATCGTTGCCGCCCGCAAAGCCTACGTTGATGCGGTAGCTGCTTACAACGCTCGCCTTGAGTTAGTTCGCGCGGAACGGGAGCGTGGCAGCTGGCTCAATGTCGATCCCGAATATGCCGCGATGTCGGAAGCTCAATCTGCATTCTATCGCACAGTCCAAGAGCTTGCCGATGCCGCGATCCGCCAGCGCGCCGAGGAGAAGCCATGATCCCCGACCTGACCAACGCCACCCCCGCCACGCGTGCATACTATGCCTTCCCTGAGGACATCCGCGCGAAAGCCGAGGAGCTGGCCGGTTCGCCCCGGCCGATGAGCCATCTTGAAGTTCTGCTGGCGATTGGGACAGCGATTGCAAACGAGCGGGAAGCGGGCGAAGAGAGGTGAAGGATGACGACGCCGAACCTTCCCTACTGGCCAGCCGCAATGGACCTGAAATCCGCCGCGGCATATTGCGGGATCTGCGTGGACACCTTCAAGAAGGTGTGCCCAGTAAGGCCGCTGCAATTCACGGAATCCACACGCGGCGAGCGCTATCTTCGCCAGCGCCTCGACGAGTGGCTAGTCACGCTCGATCCAAACAAGCAGAATGCCGCGCCGAAGCGCAAGTTTGGGGATCGGC
>Ga0079104_1002213_pt1 | contig 10920 bp, 9 predicted proteins | sample MedtruBG_FD_76829 | JGI IMG/M metagenome (GOLD analysis project Ga0079104, IMG submission 76829) | Root nodule microbial communities of legume samples collected from California, USA - Medicago truncatula BG | ecosystem: Host-associated > Plants > Roots > Nodule | place: USA: California... | reverse complement strand
GGCGGCGACAACCTGGCCGCCACCTTCAGCCCCGAGCTGTCGGACCTGACCATCTACGTGATCGACGTCGCCGGCGGCGAGAAGATTCCACGCAAGGGCGGTCCCGGAATCACCCGCTCCGACTTGCTGATCATCAACAAGACCGATCTGGCGCCCTACGTGGGCGCGAATCTGGATATCATGGCGGCCGATGCCAAGCGCATGCGTGGTGAACGCCCGTTCGTGTTCACCAACCTGCGCAGCGGCGATGGCGTGGACAAGGTCATCGACTATATCCGCACGCAAGGGCTGCTGGACCAGAAACCCGGCGCTTGAGCCGCATCGACGAACAAACCCGAGCAAGATTGAACAGGAGAAAACATGTTTGCCATTTCGACCAGATTGCTGACCACTCACCGCGCACGCCTGGGCGTGCTGGCCCTGACCGCGCTGGCCGCCGGCAGCGCCATGGCCCACCCCGGGCACCCGGAGTCGATGATGAATGCCAGCGCCAGCTTCGGCGCCGGCTTCGAGCACCCGTTCTCGGGCCTCGACCACCTGCTGGCGATGCTGGCCGTCGGCCTGTGGGCGGCACAGAGCAAGCAGCGTGCATTGTGGGTGCTGCCGCTGGCGTTTCCGCTGATGATGGTGGTGGGCGCCCTGCTGGCCGTGGCGGGCATGTCGCTGCCGGGCGTGGAGACCGGTATCGCCGCCTCGGTGGCGGTGCTGGGCCTGCTGATTGCGTTTGCGGTACGCCTGCCGCTGTGGGGCAGCACCCTGGTGGTATCGCTGTTCGCGTTGTTCCACGGCTATGCGCACGGCACTGAACTGCCGTCCGGTTCGATGGCGGCACTGTACGGCGCCGGCTTCGTGCTGGCGACCGCCATCCTGCATGCAGCCGGCCTGATCGTGGGCCTGGTGGCCGGCCGCCAGATGGCGGACCGCGTGGTGCGCATCGGCGGCGTCGGCATTGCCGCCGTAGGTGCCTACCTGCTAGCGGCCTGATCGACCAGCCAGCCATCCAGCACGGCCGCGCTGCCTGCAGGCAGATGCAGGCCGAGCTTGGAGCGGCGCCACAGGATGTCGGCCGCGCAGGTGGCCCATTCGTGGCGCTGCAGGTACTTCACTTCGATGGCGAACAGCCCCTCGAGAATCTGCTCTCCCATATCCTGCAACGACGTACAGCCCTCCAGCATCAGGTGGACCCGGCTGCCATAGGCGCGCGCATAACGCTGTAGCAGCGCCGGCGACAGCCACGAATAGCGCACCTGCAATTGCTGCACGAACGTATCGAATTGACGCACTGAACGGTTGTCCGGCTTGGGGCCGAACAGGTCGCCGCCGGGCAGGCAGGCGCCCGCGGTCCATGGCCCGCGCTGGTTGCCCAACGTGGGCGCGATCAGGTCGACCGCCTCTTCGGCCAGCTTGCGGAAGGTGGTGATCTTGCCGCCAAACACCGACAGCAGTGGCGCGCCGTCGGTATTGAGGTCGAGCCGGTAGTCGCGCGTCACGGCCGAGGCATCGGCGGCGGCGTCTTCCAGCAGCGGGCGCACGCCCGAATACGACCACACCACGTCGCCGGGCGTGATGGGGCGGCTGAAGTAGCGGTTCGACAGGGTGCACAGGTAGTCGATCTCTTCCTCCGAGATCGCGACGTTGTCGGTCGGGCCCTGGTATTCGACGTCGGTGGTGCCGATCAACGTGAAGTCGCGCTCGTAGGGAATGGCGAACACGATGCGGCCATCGGGATTCTGGAAGATATAGGCGTGGTCGTGCTCGAACAAGCGGCGCACCACGATATGGCTGCCTTTGATCAGGCGCACCGACTTGGTCGAGCGCACTTGCGCGGCGTTGTCCAGGAAGCGCGCCACCCAAGGGCCGGCGGCATTGACGGCGCCGCGGGCCCGCACCTGGCTGACGCTGCCATCGGCATGCTGCAGTTCGGCCAGCCAGGCGTCACCGGCGCGCTGGAGCGAGGTGCAACGGGTGCGGGTGAACACGCGCGCGCCCTGGTCGGCGGCGCCCAGCGCATTGAGCACCACCAGGCGGGCGTCATCGACCCAGCCGTCGGAATACACGAAACCGCGCTTGAACTGGGGCTTCAGTGGCGCGCCCGCCGCATGGCGGCGCAGGTCCAGCGTGCGCGAGCCGGGCAACAGTTCGCGCCGTGCCAGGTGGTCGTAGAGGAACATGCCCAGACGGATCAGCCAGGCCGGCCGCTGGCCTTGGTCGTGCGGCATGACGAAGCGCATCGGCCACATGATATGGGGCGCGCTGCGCAGCAAGACCTCGCGTTCGATCAGTGCCTTGCGTACCAGGCCGAATTCGTAATGCTCGAGATAGCGCAGGCCGCCATGGATCAATTTGCTTGATGACGACGAGGTATGCGCGGCCAGGTCGTGCTGTTCGCACAGCACCACCGACAGGCCGCGGCCGGCGGCGTCGCGCGCGATGCCGGCGCCATTGATGCCGCCGCCTACCACCAGCAGGTCGCAGTCATGGGGATTGGATTGTTTGCGTTCTTCTTGCATGACCAGAAAAGTGAGTGATGGGCTGCGGTGACGACGTCGGGACTCAGAGCACGCGCTTGCGGATCTGGGTCACGGCCACTTCGGTGACGATCACGATGGCAAAGATCGACACCAGCACGGTCGCCACGCGCGGCCATTGGAACAGGTTGAGCGCGGTGTCGAGCACCATGCCCACGCCACCGGCGCCGACGATACCCAGTACGGCCGATTCGCGCACATTGATGTCCCAGCGCAGCAGCACGATGGACATGAAGGCGGGTTTCAACTGCGGCCAATAACCATACCAGATCTCCGAAAACTTGCTGGCGCCGGACGCCTGCAGGGCTTCGATCGGGCCACGCGGCATTTGTTCGATAGTTTCGCCGGCCATTTTGCCGACGAAACCGATCGAGCGGAAGGCGATGGCCAGGGTGCCGGCCAGCGGACCCGGTCCGAAGATGGCCAGGAACAGCAGCGCCCACACCAGCGAATTGACCGAACGGCTGGCCACCAGCACGATGCGCGCGAACAGGTTCAGGCCGCGATGGCGGGTCAGGTTGGGCGCCACCAGCAAGCCGAACGGAATGGCCAGCACGATCGCCAGCAGGGTGCCCAGCGTGGCGATGTGCAAGGTCTCGATCAGGCCGGCCTGGACGTCGCTGGCAAAATACGCCCAGTCGATCGGCCACATGCGGGCTAGCATGTCGCTCATCTGTTCCGGCGCGTCATACAGGAACTCGGGGATGATCTCGATGTAGCGCATCGATTGCACCACGGCCACGGCGATGACCAGCCACACGGCAAAGCGCAGCAGGCGCTGGCCCGGCGTGTGACGCTGCCATTGGCGCTCGGCCGGGCTCAACACCGGCGCAGGGGTACGCAAAGTGGTTTCAGACATTGAAGACTTTCTTGACCGAATTCGCCAGCAGTTCGCCGACGACGATGATAGTGATGATGGTGAGCAGGATGGTCAGCACGAAGTCGTAGTCGAAGCGCTGGAACGCCGAGAACAGCACGCCGCCCACGCCGCCGGCGCCGACGATGCCGACCATGGTGGAGTTACGCAGGTTGGAGTCGAGCTGATAGGTCGAGAAGCCGACGAAGCGCGACAGCACCTGCGGCAGCACGCCGAACAGGATCACGTTCATGAAAGAGGCGCCGGTGGCACGGATGGCTTCGACCTGCTTGATCGAAATTTCCTCGATGGCTTCGGCAAACAGCTTGCCGATGAAGCCGATCGACGCCACGATCAGCGCCAGCACGCCCGCCAGGGCGCCGAAACCGACCGCCTTGACGAACAGGATGGCCACGATCACCGGGTGCAGCGAACGGCATACCGACACGAATGCGCGCGCCGGCCACGAGATCCAGGCCGGCATCAGGTTGCGCGCACCCATCAGGCCGATCGGCAGCGAGAACAGAATGCCGAACAGCGATGCCAGCACGGCGATCTGCAGGGTTTCCTTGATGCCACCCCACAGGATGTCGCCCTTGCTGACATCCGGCGGGAACATGCGCGCCAGGAACTTGGCGCCATTGCCCAGGCCCGACGAAAAACGCTCCCACGAGAAACCGAGCTGGGTGGCGGCATAGACGGCGTAGGCCAGGATCAGCCAGATCACGATGCGGGTCGTCAGCTGCGGGCGAAACGCCAGGCTGGCCCGCGCCGGGGAGGAGGGAGTGGTCGCGCTCATGCCAGCCAGTCCTCGCCGCCATAGATCTGCTTGAGGAAGTCGTCGCTCAGGTTCTCGGCATTGCCGTCATAGACCACGTGACCACCGGACATGCCGATGATGCGGTCGGCGTAGCGCTTGGCCAGCTCGACGTCGTGGATGTTGACGATCACCGGAATCTGCTGGGCCCGACCCTGTTCCTTCAACAGCGAGATGATCTCGAACGACGTCTTGGGGTCCAGCGAGGAGGTCGGTTCGTCGGCCAGCAGCAGGCGCGGGCGCTGCATCAACGCGCGTGCGATGCCGACCCGTTGGCGCTGGCCGCCCGACAGGGCATCGGCGCGCTGGTTGGCGAAGTTGCCCAGGCCCACGGTGTCGAGCAGCTCGAAGGCGTGCGCCACGTCTTCCTTGGCGAAATTGCGGCGCCATGCGGTCCAGGCGTTGACATAGCCCAGCCGCCCGCACAGCAGGTTTTCCATCACGCTCAGGCGCTCCACCAGGTTGTATTCCTGGAATACCATGCCGATGTGGCGACGGCTTTCGCGCAGCGCGCGGCCACGCAGTTCGGCCAGGTTGACGCGGCGGCCGCCGCTTTCGAACCAGATGGCGCCCCGGCTGGGATCGACCAGGCGATTGATGCAGCGGATCAGGGTCGACTTGCCCGTGCCCGAAGGACCGATGATGGCGACCAGGCCGGCGTCGCCGAATTTCAGGTCGATGCCTTTGAGGATGGGATGGCCGGGCTTGTATTCCTTGACCAGGCCCTGGATTTCGATGGCGTGTGACATGGGCGGAGCTTTCTATCGATGACGCTGGCCCGGCTGCGGGATGCAGGCGGCCGCGACCCGGGATTGCGCCCGGGCCGTCGTGCGTGGCTTGTTGCGGATGTGAATGACTGGGTTGGCGTTTGCCACCCCGCTGCCGGGGCAGCCGGAGCGGGGACGGCCGCGTTACTTCTTGCCCGAGTTCTGCTTGTCGTAGGCAGCGCGGTTGAAGGACTCACCGGCGGTATGGGCCACGAAGCGCACCATCTCGAAGTCCTTCTTGTAGTTGATCGGGTAGAAACGATCAGCACCCGCAAATGCCTTCTTGAGCTCGTCGGTGAAACGATAGTCGTAGAAGCACTTGAGCATCTTGTCGCGGAACACCGGCTCCAGGTCGTGCGCGTAGGCAAAGTCCTGGGTCGGGAATTTCTCGCTGCGCCAGATGACGCGGAAGTTCTCCGCCTTGATCACGCCGCGCTCGATCATGCGGTCGAATACGTCCGAGGCCACGGCTGCGGCGTCATAGTCGCCCGAGTTCACGCCCAGGATCGACTGGTCATGCTTGCCCGAGAAGATGGGCTTGTAGTCCTTTTCGGGCGTCACGCCCAGCTTCGGGAACAGCGCCATCGGCGCCATGTGGCCGGAGTTCGACGATGGGGCAGTGTGCGCCACCTTCTTGCCCTTGAGGTCGCTCATCTTCTGGATCGGGCTGTCCTTGCGCACGATCACGTTCACGGTGTAACCCTGATAGCCCTTTTCGTCACCGATGACGGCAAACGGCACGGCGCCGGCAATGTTGACCGCAAAGTTGGTCGGTCCCGGCGAGAAGCCTCCCACGTGGAGGCGGCCCGAGCGCATCGCTTCGATTTCGGCGGCGTTGGACTGCACTTGGAAGAACACGACCTTCTTGGCGGTACATTGGGCCAGGTAGTCGGTAAAGGGCTTGAAGATCTTGTCGTAGACGGCGGGGTCCTCGACCGGGGTGAAGGTGAACACCAGGGTGTTGGGCGTCTTGAGCTTCTTCGGATCGGTCGGCGTATCGGCCGTCAAATCCTTGTTGGCGTCGCAATACTGCTGGTCGAGATCGCCACGGTTGGTGCAGGCATCCTGCGCGAAGGCGATCGCCGGCGCGGTCAGTGCCAGGGCGAGCAGGGTCTTGATCAGACGCTGGGTCATGCTGTCTCCTAGAGGTTTGTAATCGTGGTCCGGCTGGCGGCCGAAGCGGCCAGCGTGAACGTGAGCGGGAGTGTAGGGGAGCACTGCGTTCTTTGCCACCGTGCACAGCCGCAAAAAGCGGGGTTTTCTTGCAGCCGGCTTTCACCAGCTTTCATTCTGCTTTCATGCACCCGGCGGGCGAGGCGATGGCAGGCTCGCACCCGGACGCGATTGGCGGTATAAAGGCGGCTGTTCCCTTAATCGAGACCGCAACGATGCATATCCTGCTGGTGGAAGACGATATCGACATGTCGCGCGCCCTGCTGCGTGCGCTGGAGCGACGCGACTTCCAGGTCACGCATTGCGCCGACGGCATCAGTGCGCTGTCACACATCAAGGATGGCATCGGCGACCTGGTGGTGCTGGACCTGAACATCCCCGGGCTGGACGGCTTGCATCTGCTGCAACGCATCCGCTCGCAGGACATCCACACGCCGGTCATCGTGTTGACCGCGCGGGGCGCAGTGGGCGATCGGGTGGTGGGCCTGAACGCCGGGGCCGACGATTACCTGGCCAAGCCGTTCGACCTGGATGAGCTAGATGCCCGTATCCGCGCGCTGTTGCGACGCCGCAGCAATGCCGAGGACAGCGGGCTGCGCTGCGCGCGGCTGCGCCTCGAGCGCAGCTCGGGCGCCTTCTATTGCGAAGACGAGGCACTGGAACTGACACCGCGCGAACATACGCTGCTCAAGGCGCTGATCGCCAAGCCGGGGCATGCAGTGACCAAGGAACGACTGTTCCGGCTGGTGTTTCCGATGGAGGAAAATACCCAGATCGAGGCCATCGAGGTGGTGGTGCACCGGCTGCGCAAGAAGCTGGCACCGACCGGGACCGAGATCATGACGCTGCGCGGCCTGGGCTACTTGTTGCGCGCGCGGCCCGACCAGGGCCAGGGCTGATCGATGCGGCTGCTGTCTCGACGTCGTTCTTCGGTGCGCAGTTACCTGCTGGCATGGATCATTTCGCCCATTGCGCTGTTCATCGTGATCGATTCGTTTTCGCTCTATCGCAACACGTTGGAATCGGTCAACACGGCCTACGACCGGATGCTGGTGGCGTCGGTGCACTCCATCGGCGATCTGCTGCGCATCGAGAACGGCGAGCTCAAGGCGTCGCTGCCCTACGCGGCGCTGGAGATCTATGAGGCCGATTACTCCAGCCGCATGATCTATCGCATCAATGACCTGGACGGCAAGTTCTTCGACGGCGACGCCGACCTGCCGGCCTACCAGGGACGGCGCGACCGGGACGCCATCTACCCGTCGCTGGCGCACATCTACGAAGACAACTATAACGGCGTGCCGGTGCGGGTGGCGGCCCTGTTTCAACCGGTGGTGACCAACGGCCCGCACGGCGCGGCGCTGGTGCAGGTTGCCGAGACCATGGAAAACCGCAGTGCGCTGGCGCGCAGGATCTTCTGGGAAACCCTGCTGCGGCAGGCCGCCTTGCTGGTGGTGATCGTGTCGGTGACGCTGTATGTGGTCTCACGCGCGTTGCAACCGGTCGATGCACTGCGCCGCCAACTCGACGAACGTTCGGCCGACGATCTGTCCCCGGTCGACCCGCCCCTGGCGCCGCGCGAGCTGCAACCGTTCATCAAGGCGCTCAATGAGCTGATGGCGCGATTGAGACGGCTGCTGGACCATCAGCAACGCTTCGTGGCGAATGCCTCGCACCAGTTGCGCACGCCACTGGCGGTATTGAAGACCCAGCTGCAATCGGGCTTGCGCGGCGATGCGCCGCCGCACGTGATTCTCGGTGAGATGTCGGCCACCGTCGAGCGCGCCACGACGCTGGCCAACCAGTTGCTGTCGCTGGCCAAGGTCGAGCAGTTGCGTGGCCGCGGCGTGCAGGAGGTGTGCGATCTCGCCATGCTGGCACGCGAGACGGCCGTCGACCTGTCGCCTTTGATTGCCGACAAGAGTCTCGACTTCGAGCTGGATGGCGATAAGGTATTCGTCATGGGTCATCCGTGGATGGTGGGCGAGCTGATATCGAACCTGTTGCACAACGCCATTCGTCATACCCCTGAGCACGGTCGCCTGGGCATAAGGATCAGGCAATTCGACGAGCGCGCGGAATTGCTGGTGTGGGACAGTGGCGGCGGTATATCGGACGACGCGATGGAAACGGTATTCAAGGCATTCTCTTCGGCTGGTTCGTCGTCGGGCGGCCTGGGACTGACCATCTGCGGCGAGATCGTCGATTCGATGGGCGCGGCGATCCGGCTGTACAACCGCTACGAGGGCGGCAGCCAATTCTGCTGCGGGCTCAATGCGAGCGTGTCGTTTGCCGCGGTCAGCGAAACGCGCTCGGGCTGACTGCGGCGCGAACTCTTTTCTCTTCGCCCGACCTGATGCGCGGGGCAGGTGTTGGTACACTGCCGGCTGGCTTTCTCTCTTTTATTCCCCATGGCGGCATCCGATTCCAACGCGGTTTCACTCACAGCGCTTGCCGGCGCCGGCGCACATCTGTCGAAAGACCAGAAGGTCTTCAACACCCTGCTCAAACAGATCGAACAACGACGCCAGATGCTGGCGAGCTGGGAACAGGTGCATGCCGAGTGCCATTCGGTCTACGTGCAACAGCTACTGCCGCTGCGCGCGCGCCTCGACGCGGTGACGACGGAGCTCATCGGCAAGCTCGATGCCCGTTTCGATGATGACCGGCTGAGCGCGTCGGACCGTCAGGCGGTGTCGGCGCTGGTGCTCAATCTGCTGGAAGAACACGGCGATGCGGTGGCGGACGAGGCGCGCCTCAAGGCCCTCTACAATCGCCATTCGGGCTCCGACTTCGATCAGGACATGAGCCTGGAGGCGGAGCAGCTGAAAGCGCATATGGAAGCGATGTTCGGCGAATCACTGGGCGATGATATCGACCTGCGTTCGACCGACGAGGTCATGGCGCGGGCACGGGCCAAGCTGGCCGAGTACCAGGCCCGGGAGGCGGCCAAGAAGGCGGCCCGGGCCGAACGGCGCGCCGCACGTTCAGGACCGGCCAAGACCGATGCGGCGGCAGCGCGGCGCGCAGCGGCACAGGCCGAATTGACGAAATCGCTACGGGATATCTACCGCAAACTGGCGAGCGCATTGCATCCCGACCGGGAGCCGGATGAACAACGGCGTGCGCGCAAGACCGCGATGATGCAGTCGCTCAATGCCGCTTATGAAAAGCAGGATCTGCTGCATCTGCTGGAGTTGCAATTGCAGTTGCAGCAGATCGACCGAAACGCCCTCAACGATCTCGGCGATGATCGGCTCAAGCACTACAACAAGCTGTTGAAAGAGCAGGCGACCGATCTTGAACGCGAGCTATTGATGACCGAGGACCGATTCAGGGGATCCTACGGCATTCATCACCCGCAACGATTGACGCCGGATGAGGCTAGCCGGTTCGTGCATCTGGAGCTGGTACGCACGCAGGATCACATCGATGATGTGACGAATGACCTTGGGATGTTTGCGGAGATGACGCTGTTCAAGCGCTGGCTCAAGGAGATGAAGAAGCGCATCAAGGCAGCTTCCGCTGATGAAGCAAGAGGTGGTTTTTCGTATTGAACCGCACTGCAGGTGGCAGGTGCGTCGCTGGAGATTTGACTGGCTGGGTCCGATTGCTGGCGCTGAATGCTTATGTCTTGGCGATTGATGTTCTTTGAAGGGATCCCTGTTTTCTGGGATCCCTTTTTGTTTGGTGAGGAGTCTAGTGAAGTGGCGACGCGATAAAGCCGGAGGGTATTTCTTCTGCCTACCGTACGTAATGGGTGGGTTCGTAGGAGCGGCTCGAAGCGATGCTGATCTGATGGAGGTTTGGTGCTCGGATATTTTGTGGTCGACGCGCATTCGAACCGCTGCGGTGTCAGCGAGTCAATGCGAACGGGTTGTTGTGGTGTACGGGAGGCGGGAGGCAGTGACGTTGGTCAGTACGACAGCGCTGTTGGGGTTGGGGAGGGATGCAGGTATTGCAGGTTTGCAGGCTGAGGGAGAGAGTTAGCGGCGAGAGAACGACGCGTGAGCGAGGCGGAAGAAGACGGAAGCGGAGGCAAAATGCGGGATGCCGAATGGGAGCAGCGTGCCGAATGGAAGCGGCTGGGCAGTGTTGCCATGAATCGGTGGCACAAAAGCAAATACCCCACGTTCGTCAGAACGTGGGGTATTGCGGGATACTAGCCTGACGATGACCTACTTTCACACTGGTTGCAGCACTATCATCGGCGCGAAGTCGTTTCACGGTCCTGTTCGGGATGGGAAGGGGTGGTACCAACTTGCTATAGTCATCAGGCATAACTTGTAAAACTGCACGCTCTCGAACGGAGCAGCATGCAATTCAATCTGGGAAGAAGTAAAGAGTTTGTAGTCTGGGTGGACTACTGGGTGTGATGCACCAAGGGCAAACACAATTTTGCTAAACTCGTCTATAACAGAACTAATGTTATAGGAACAAGCCGCACGGGCAATTAGTATCAGTTAGCTTAACGCATTACTGCGCTTCCACACCTGACCTATCAACGTCCTGGTCTCGAACGACCCTTTAGGGGAATCTAGTTCCCGGGAAGTCTCATCTCAAGGCGAGTTTCCCGCTTAGATGCTTTCAGCGGTTATCTCTTCCGAACTTAGCTACTCGGCAATGCCACTGGCGTGACAACCGATACACCAGAGGTTCGTCCACTCCGGTCCTCTCGTACTAGGAGCAGGCTTCCTCAAATCTGCAGCGCCCACGGAAGATAGGGACCAAACTGTCTCACGACGTTTTAAACCCAGCTCACGTACCTCTTTAAATGGC
>Ga0079104_1002210_pt1 | contig 10925 bp, 11 predicted proteins | sample MedtruBG_FD_76829 | JGI IMG/M metagenome (GOLD analysis project Ga0079104, IMG submission 76829) | Root nodule microbial communities of legume samples collected from California, USA - Medicago truncatula BG | ecosystem: Host-associated > Plants > Roots > Nodule | place: USA: California... | reverse complement strand
GCTGTGGTTGCCGGCCGCCGCCACCTCCAGCGCGCGCTTGACCATGAACTGGCCCTTGACGTCGGCCAGGTCGGCCACCTCGGTCCTGGACACCGCCAGCGCAGACGTATGCCGGGTCAGCCTCGCCTCGGGTGAGCTGGCCGCCAGGTGGGCGCACACTTGCAGCAGCGAACTGGCCGGGTAGATGGCGGCGCCGTTCACCAGCGCCGCTTCGTCGGCATTGGCCTGCGGCAGGATGAAGCCACGGCGGTCAGCTTTACCGGGCGGAGTGCGCTGCTTGACAGGCTCTTTACCGTGCTCGCCACTGTGTCCGCAATCACGTCCGGCATCGCGCGTCATCGCCAGCGACATCGCCAGCGCCCCCCGGATCGGCCGCAGCTCGCCCGACAGCGACAGCTCGCCGGCAAACTCGTACTGGTCCAGGATATCGGCGGGAATCTGGCGCGAGGCGGCCAGGATGCCCAGTGCGATCGGTAGATTGGTATGATGGAAAGATTGCTCGTTTAGCCTTAAGCTCATCAAAGAAATCTATATAAATCAACAGGTTATGGAAGATTTTTTTAAGTGTAAAAGGACATCTAGCCGTGATATGTATCTCAATCGGTCCTTCGTTGGCACTTTTTGGTAATTAGGATACAAAGTGAGGAAATATGTTTCCAGACATGAGGATAAGGCTGCGGATCTCTGCAAGGGAGATGTCAACACCGTCTAAATGTCCAGTCCCGTCTGTTCATAAACCCGTTTTACAAATAGATCGGGCTTTTGCCGTTGCCATTCTTTGAGCGCCTGGATCGGAGTTTTTAAACCGATAGCGCGCTGCGGTATGTGATGGTTGTACAGCTTGAGGTAGTTGTGCAGCGTCTTCTCCAAGTCGGCCTGGCTGTCGAAGCGGATTTGCTGACGAAGTTCGCTGATACGGCCATTGAAGCGCTCGACCATGCCGTTGGTTTGTGGATGACAAGGCGGCGCCAGGCGGTGCTCGATGCCCATGCCGGCACAGGCTTTGTCGAAGACATGCCGGCCGCTGGGTTGCTTGTCTTTGCTGGTGAATCGGTCCGTGAACTGCGAGCCATTGTCGGTCAGGATCTTGCTGATTTTGATGCGAAGCATCCTTCAGCCGACGCAGAAAATCGATACTGCTGGTGTCGCTCATGTCGTGATAAATGTGCAGGAAGACCCAGCGCGTGGCGCGATCGATGGCCACAAACAAATAGCGACGGGACGTCTCGTCCGGCATCTGCGGCAAGTACTTGATGTCGATGTGAACAAAGCCTGGCTCGTAGTCCTTGAAGGTCTTCTTGACTTGGATCTTCTCGCCTTCGACCGTGGGAATAACGTCTTCCAGCCGAGCCATACCTTCGCGCTTGAGCAACCGGGCCAGCCCTGAGCGTGACACGTCGGCATTGATATACTGCCGAGTGATGTAGAGCAGGTCATCAAGCGGCAAGTACAGCGTTTGGCGCAGCGACAGCACGATGGCTTCCTGACCTGCGCTCAGGGTGGTATGCAGGGTATGAGCGCGATGGGAGCGGTCCTGCACGTCGTCGCGCTTGAGCCATTTGGCTGCCGTGGCACGCGTGATGTTGAAGACCTTGGCGGCCTCACGTTCGGACAGCCCGGAGTCTTTGATCTCCTGCCGAATCTCCGGCGTGGTGCGTGCCTGCGGATGGATGGTGTTACTCATTCGATGATCACTCCGGTGCCCTTTGAGGTTGACTTGATGACCGCGAAAGATCGGCGATCAACTCGTTCAGGATAGCCTTAGCACGAAATAAAGGCCAGCTACTACGAGGGATATGATCACACGGAACTAAATAACTAAATGCCTATTCGTATTTACTTTCTTCGACGCTTTCTTCACGAGACGTGACGAAGACCCTGAAAAAACTTCTTGAAGTGAACACCGCTTTTTTGACTTGTCGCGTCATACGAAAAATGACTCAAAAGTATGGCACTAGAGAGTCGGTGTTAACAATAGTACGGGTCTCGGGTGGATTTCTACGCGAAAGCCGCCACGAATTGCAGTGGTAGCGAAATAAACGCTGAAAAACAAAGGAAATGTAAATCACATTCAGTGAGACGGGGCAAGGGAGACCAAAATGGGCAAGTCCGGTGATTAACGAACACCCATTACATGATGAGTTCCTTAAATTTCTTCATTAATAAAGGAAATTCTGACCCACCATCCGTGGACGTGTAACTCTCGACTAGTTCAGCAAGATCATCATCTGTCAGCGTGATGATGAATCCCCGATTGTCGTTTGCAGTATCCCGGCAGCTATCCTTCAGTTTCTTTTCTTTTTCTACGGTTCTACAAACCAAGATGCCGACCTTGCCTCGGCTGGGGGAAAAACGGCCGGCAAGTTGATCAATCTCGGGATTCCCCACTTCCTTGCCGTAGTTCTTGCACTCAACGAATATATGTGAGCTCGGGTAGTGTAAAAGAAGCCATTTGAAAAAACCTTCAATTGGGTTGTTGACATAGGTTATGTCAATTCGTTTTCGACCGTCATGTATTTCATGCTGTTTAACGGGTGAGGACAGAGATGGAAAGAACAAAGCGCTTAATAGCTTTTCAATTGCGTTTTCGTATTCCCCTGCTGCCTCTCTTCCTGGTTTCACAGAAGCTACGGCAGCTAGAAGTGCTCGAAAATTTGGTGGTGGGATGTTCTCAATATCCGCTAAGCGTTGATGGGAAATTGGTCGAGACATTTTTTGGGCTGCTTGTCGATAGTCTGCCAAAGCATCGGGATGTCTTAAAGTCTGTTCAACTATGGCGAGCTTATCGGCTCCATATTTCTCGCGAAGACTTTTCTTTGTTACCCGCTTACGACCGTCCTTCAAAGTATGCACTAAACCGGTATTAAGTTTTTTTTCTGATGCTTGCATTGCTGGCAAAAGATGGTGTGTGAAGTAGGATGCATAGTCATAAACCAACTGCTGACGTACCGCCAATTTGGGGACCAGAAGCAGTTTTCCGTAGGGAGTGAGCGGCAAACTTACAAACGAATTTTCCCAGATCTCCGTATGCGGATTCCATATAGGCCCGGAATCCACATTTGCCACGAGAGGGATACCGTAGTAGCTGCACATATCCTGTGTGTAACGAATGAGTGGTCCTCTGATGATATTACACACTGCATCAGAAACCCGATCTGGTCCGATTCCTTCAATGAACAAGCACGTGTCCTCGAGGTCGACCAAGAGACCACTTACTCCGGCTTTGCTGCTTTTAATTGCATTCCATACTTTATGCGCATATCCATCGCCGAATGCTCTACCATCAGAAAGGCCTTTCGAAAGGCCGAAGTGAAACTCATTTTTTTCAGTTAGGTGGGCCAACATCGAAATTCCAGCCGCCTCATTGTTGTTACGCAAATGGGTTAGCAGAGTCTCAAAAAAATGTTGTAACAATGAATTGCATTCGCTCGCCCAGTCACTGCTCATGGTGCGAAGGCGGCTGGGATCGAGGAAAACAGGAAGGTCGTGACCAATAGGAACGTCAACAAAATCCAATGTCGTTTGATCGCGGCCAAGTTTAAAATGCCGCGATACTTTAGTCTGGGGAGTAGTTTTTGCCATGGCATGTTGGTAGTGTTTTTTTAGAAAGTGCGGGGAAGTTCCCCTCCCCGCATGCCATACAGAGCATCCATTAGGAGGCGTACTCTGTGGTTCTGAATTTGCGCTCACCTAAGTGCGCCGCTTGCCGCACTTAGGTGGTTTTGTTACCGTGGTACCGAGCGACAGTGAGCGGCGACGCTTTCCAGCTTACCGAAACGGAAGCGGAAATAGGCGCAAACTCTCACTGATTTAGGGTAAGAGCATTGCATGAATAGCAACTCCTTAAATCTTCGACTCGATTGAAAACTTAGCCTTGCTACTCGACGAAACAGAACATATAATCGCCAACCTATGCACCAAGAACTAAGAGACAGACCAGAGTCTTTTCGTTTGGTTGTCTTTTCCCCAGGTGTGCTCGGAGCGGGGGTTCCGAGGACACCATCTCTAAGAGTGCTTTCGCACTCAGCGTCCGACTGTTGCTTTCGGATACTAGAATTTTCCACCAAATCTGGTTTGGAGTGGCTAATCACCACCTTCGGATTTTTTATGGAAATTGCAAAAACGCTTGGTAACTCCGAATATCAATAAGAATTTCCGAATGCATATTCGGAAAGCCGTATGTTTTTCGATCCGTCATTCGGAAATCCGAGTCATTTAGGTGTTGATTCCAAATGGAAATGGTGTAATTGTGTTATAGAGGGGGAATAATGTTAAAAATTGCCATCATCGAAGATGACGAGTCCATGAGTAAACATCTGGCGCAACTTGTATCTTGCTACGATGTGGACGTAGCTCAGGCCTTTACGCGCGAAGACGCGATAAAGCTAGTCAAAAAACAGCGATTCGATATCGTTATCGTAGATGTCGATCTAGGTCCTGGACCAAAAGAAAAGTATGCCGGTTTTGAAATACTTTCATTGCTCAATGGAACTCGCACCGTGACACTTGTCGTATCTGGTGCGCCTCACCCGAACCTCCAAGAATTGGCGATTTCTTTACAAGCATATGACTTTATTGGGAAGCCAATACCGGATCTTGGTTTTATAAACAAGTTTGAGCATGCAATTAAAACAGCTCAGATGACTGAGGGAGACAATATTGTGTCTCCTGGTGACGAGCGATCATTGCCACCAAACCTAACAAAAGATCCTAAGATTCAGCATGCCTTGAGGTGGAAAGGAAAGCTTGTCCGTGGGTTGACGCTGACACACCTAAGACTAATTGCATGCTTAGTAGAAAGGCCGGGTACCCCGGTAAGGCGGGCGGAATTGGCAATCCAACTGGTGACTTCAAACGCCACCACGGCTATCGCAACTCACATGAGCGAGATACGAAAACAGTTCGTCGAAATAGATGCGGATTTTAATCACATTCAACCTGAACCTGGTGTAGGTTATGTCTGGAAAATTGAGTCTTAGCAATAAACTTAAGCGAGTCATTAAACAATACAAGTTCACGATAGTATTTTTAATAAGCGGGTTTATTCTGCCGACTATTATATTAGTTGCTATTTTTGACTTTGTCAGCTCTGCTAAGTCGAAAGATGCCTTAATGCATACCACTGCATTGCGCAGTGAGCTATCCCAATTTGTTCTTGCACTCCGAGACGATGAAAGTTCGTCGATTGCAGCCTATCCCGGAATTTACGCAGCCGGCTGTTCGTTTGCTGGCAGGATTGACCCGCTCAGTTTGACCCTCCCGCCATACCCGCGCGAATGCCGCGACCCTGTCGTAAGACCCCTCGAATCCCAATTCTTTTAAGTCCTCATGGATCTGTTTCAGCGTGCGCCGCTGCTTGCGTGATTTGGCCGCTTCGGTTTTAAGCAGCGCTGAAAGCTGGAACGCGTATTTGTCGATGGCGCGGGCGGAGCGCCGCTCAGCGTAGGCTGGCTCTATGGTTTCCGAGCGCAGGTAGCGTCGGACGGTGTTTCTGGAAATGCCTAAGCGCCTGGCTATTTCTCTCAATGGGACCTGGTCGCGAATGTGCCAGCGTCGAATAATGCCTAGTAGTGCCACGTCGATCACTCCAATTCCCCGCTCAAAATCATGAGCAGGATTGTGTCTTAAACGTGGGTCAGTTCCGTTTGCAAATTAAGCGGCAAAGTGGGTCAGATTTCGCTGCAAATCAACACACCTGCAATTGATCCTAGCGAAAATCGGTGTTGAATGCTAGCATGGCCACGTTTAAAAGCGAGGAGTTGCACATGAGCGTAGGCTTGCGAGGCCTTCATTGCTCCAACAGTTTGATCGCTGATGACATCGCATAGCCAGGGAGTGATGCAGCGTCCTAGAATTGCGCAGGTCCAGTTTTTTTCGAAATTGTTCCCTGTGCGAAGATCGGCATCTCAACACCGAGGCCGCGCCAACGTCGTGAAACCTTACAGGGAGGGGCCTTTTCCGACACATTCTGCTAAACGGATTGGTTCAGGTGTTTGCACAGGAGTTACTATGGCCGATCGAAAACCATGTGGCGTAGTACTGATAGCCAGATACAAGTTGGAGGCGGCGGCAAGGCGCAAGCTGCACGCGAAAAAGGGCACTTTAGCGCCGCTAGCCGTGTCGGCGAGAGATGGCGTATTTACGGTTAGCTTCGGGAAAGAGGCAGAGCAGCTGTCTCTGCTCGGTGGAGTGACCGAGGTGCTCGGTCGCTCTCGCATCAACATCCCGGAATTCAGGGGCAATCGCCAATGCTAAAAAAAGCAAATTTTTTTGCGCCCATTGCTTCACTTTAAGATGAGGTGAATATTTTTCTCATCTTCTGTGAATGTAGTAGGCTCAAGTATCGGGAGTGAGCGTCACTCCTATTATTCTCAACAATTAACAAGTCATCTAGATCATCAACAACGTTTTGCCATATTTCCTTTACTGGTATCGACGTCCATATCTCATCCTCCCCACGCATAGGGGGAACCAGCTTTGTTATCTGGAATATCTTTCTCGAGGAACCTTCTTGAGCCTCAATGCAAAAGTTCAATAAATCTTGTTCGCACCAGAGAATCATCCCCTGAGTTATCCAGGACCGCCCCTTTTTGCACGCAAAACTCATCAGATAATAGGGTTTTAAAATATTCAGGCCAGCAGTGCGCCATGATTTAAATCCAGGGGTGTGCATAAATGAAAACGGTTTTACTTCATGCTGGTCATTTGTCGTTATCATTAAACCTACTGTTTGCCTTTCGAATTATTTGGTTGACAGATATGCTCCTCGCGTTTCAATCTTCCTCCACAAAGGAGTTACCGACATCGGTTAGGGGCGCAACCGCAAGTTGCTAAGCCTTGAAGCCCTCAGTGAATCGACGGAGAGCGATGGATGCCATGAATGAAGAGCTGGCGTATGGAAAATGGGTATTAAATCACGTGGAACTTAAGGCATCATAGCGCGACGATGCGCAAATGCCAAGGCTCTCATCAAAAGTTGATAAAGACAAAAAACTCTTAAGGGTAGGAGCCGCTATTCGTGCAAAACGGAAAGATCTAGGCATCTCGCAGGAGTTGCTTGCAGCCTTGGCAGGGGTTGAACGAAGCAATATGGGTAAGATTGAGCGAGGCGAAAACAACTTATCAGTATTGAATCTTATTCGAATTGCAAGTGCACTTTCTTGCAAGGCGGGCGATATTCTAGCAGTAGCTGAACTCTGAATTTCGGTAAGGGCACCACGGAAACGCTTCGTTTCATGCCGCAGCGCTTAAAGCATGCCCCTGCGACGGTAAGGTACTAGGCTGCGATTCTTCATCAGCCGCCAAGTTGGGGCATGGGGGGACTGTCGGTTTTGACACTGGAAGATCTAGGGTACCTACCTGATGCGCATTGCGGCCTAGTGGCTTGGTGGCCTGATACCCACCTGGAAACGTACATTCATTCAGAGAGCTCTTCGAAAAACTAGGGCGTCGACTTGTTGCAAGGGCTTCTTACCATCCCGAGATGGGTAACAAAAACGGCCCTGCGGCCGTCTGTTTCATTGCAATGATATGTCAGGCTACTGGGAGTGGTACGTCTACAGGCTCCTTGCCCTCTCCACTTACGCGGAGCACGGTCTTGCCGTTATGATTTCTCACCACCTTTTCCACCATAACACCAGGTTTCAGCTCCACGCCGTGCTTTATCGCACTCGCCCTGAGACTACTGTTAACGCGGTCTGCCAAGCCTAGTTCTTCCTTCAGTAGGCCCCGGTTGCCAATCTGGAAACTAAAATATGTTTTCATGGGACTAAGTCTATACCCATTCAGGTACCGCATCAAGGAAGACCGGAATGATCGTACGCAGGACCAGCTGTCGGGATAGTTCGTTGTCTGACCGCAGATCCAGCGTACTCTGGTGTTTCTGCTTTGACTGAAGCGTGAGTACGACGCCACTGGCATTTTCCGGGAGACCAATCTCCTGTGTCTTGCCCACCGCGTCACGCCATAACCCGATTGATCGGATCGGCCGCGACTGCTGCCAGTTGGAGCGGTCGACCATGCCGGCGCAGGTCAAAGTCAGCACGGCCGACCCGGGGTCATCTGCCAGCACCGTTGCATACTGCCCAGGCCAGCGTACCGCCAGCTGGGGCCCGTCCATCAGCAGCGCTACCACGAGGTTGGGTCCGACTGCCCTGACGACGGACATCGCCGGATCGGACCGAGCCAGATCTTCGCAGATTAGTGTGACAAAGGACATTTCCTTGCGCAGGCCGAAAAAAGGAAGTGTGCGCTGGCTGACGTCGATGTCCTCCCACCACTTGTCGTTCGCATGACTCCCGTCGAAATCCAACGCGTAACTGTCGGCTTGGGTACGATTCAGACGCCACCTGTGGTGCTTGTTCTGGACGAATGGTGCCGCATCCTCTTGGTCCTGATCGATGACGAAGGTGCATGCCTGATTGTACGTTTTACCGTCCTGCTCATGTAACACTCCAGTGATCACGAACTCGATGCCGGAATCAGACAGCTCGCGGACGAGATCCTGGGCAATCTCACGGTTAAGTGCGCATTCTGGCAGGACGATGCCGTGCGGCATTTTTCCTGTCTGCTTTCTTGCCTGATCGATCAACGGCCTTACAAACTCCTTCCCCAACCGGGCTCCGTCTAGTGGGCCTGAACTTGAATCAAGCCACTGTTGTTCCAAACCAAAATAGGCTGGCCAAAAATGTTTTTTCCCCAATTCTGCCCGTGGTGTGTTCAGCACGAAGCTCTCGCCCGAAACATGAAAAGGGAACGGGATAAGCAGCAGACGAAAATCATACGGATCCGATAGCTCGTTCTGGCCTTCCTCAAGATACCTTCCTGCCGGGAGGGTCCAGGACGTCCGTACTACATGTGATGGTGGCAGCAGGGCCAGATAATGGCTCAGCGACCGTACTGTGCAGCCGACGGATGCCGTGATCGATTTCGGTAGTACCACAGCCACGCGGGGTGACACCATGCTACACAACGAGAATGGCAGGTGTAGGCCAATTTCGGCCCATCCCCCCATGCGCATCAAAACCATATGGGAAAAACTGGTCGACAATGGTTTGTCCTGACTGTCACCCCAGCCCATTCCTCTGCAGGCCTCGTCGGCGATGGCAAATAGGCGCAGCACACATCCTGCGGCTTCCGGATCTGCTTCGATACTACTAACGCACTTATGACCGTGAGATCCGACAAGCTCGTCCCAGAGGTCAGTGACTGGCTCTGGCGGCACTAGCGGGTCGTCGCTCCATGCTTGGACAATGGCTGCTAGTGCATTTAGGAAACACACGTGGGCGTTAATGCTGGCGTCATTGACTATTCCTCTGATTGAGCTGTTAAATCCGCGATCAGGGCTCGCCAGAGTGTAACATCCAGATTCTTCGATAATCCGCCCTGTAACTGCGAACAAATCAGGTGGCCAAGTGGGACAGGCGCACCCTATCTGATTAATCCATGGGGCAGCCGAGTCGGCGCTCCTTATTGGTTCGAAAGCATCGGTTCCGTCAGGCAGCATAAGCTGTAACAGTTCAAAGATGGTCATGAAAATCCAGGATCATGGAGAGGTGTTTCTGGTACTTGGGACGACACATACATCCGGGCACTACGGGCCGCTAGGGGTTACGTGAGAGGCTGTCGATTCTCAGCTTCTCCCTTTAGCTTACCGTACCAGCCGGATCTATGCCAACATAAGTTATATGAGCATGACAATGGTCTGATCAGGACGATACATAGGGAGCAGCGCCAATCTTTACTGTAATCCCCCCCTGCAAATGATCGCCATCAGAAGTAGAATTTTCTCAATTAGTTTTTTGAAAGTTCTGCAATGAAGATTTCCCGATTCACCGACAGCCAAATCATCGCCATCCCGAAGCAGGCCGAAGCCGGCTCCCCGATCCCGGAGCTATGCCGCGAGCATGGCATGAGCACGGCAACGTTCTACAAGTGGCGCGCCAAATTCGGCGGTATGGATGCGTCCCTGATGGCCCGCATGAAGGAGCTTGAAGAGGAAAATCGCCGCCTTAAAAAGATGTATGCCGATGAGCGCATCAAGGCCGAGATCGTTGCCGAGGCTTTAGCAAAAAAGTGGTAGCGCCATCTCGCCGACGTGAGATGGCTCGCTGGTACGTCGATGCTGGCCGAGCGACCATTCAGAACGCTTGCCTGGCATTCGGCATCAGCCAGACCTGTTTTCGCTACCAGGCCAAGCGCAATTCTGAAAATGAAGTAATCGCCGACTGGTTAGTGCGTCTGACGAACAATCAGCGCAACTGGGGCTTCGGCCTGTGCTTTCTTTACCTGCGCAACGTGAAAGGCTTCAAATGGAACCACAAGCGCGTCTACCGTATCTATCGCGAGCTAGAGCTGAACCTGCGCATCAAACCGCGCCAGCGCCTGATACGTGAGAAGCCATTGCCACTTGCTGTACCCACGGCGATCAACCAGACCTGGTCGATGGATTTCATGCACGACCAACTGTCCGATGGACGCAGCATTCGCCTATTCAACGTCATCGACGATTTCAACCGCGAAGGCTTGATCATCGATGTCGATTTCTCGCTGCCGTCGGAACGTATCGTCCGGTCGCTGAACCAGCTGATCGAATGGCGCGGCAAGCCGCGCGCGATCCGGTGCGACAACGGTCCGGAATACATCAGCGAGACGACCAAGACTTGGGCCGCCAATCACGGCATCGAGATCGCGTTCATCCAGCCGGGCCAACCGCAACAGAACGCCTATGTCGAGCGCTACAACCGCACCGTACGCTATGACTGGCTGGCGCATCACCTGTTCGATTCCTTGGACGAGATCCAGGACTTTGCCACGCGCTGGTTATGGACATACAATCACGACCGGCCACACATGGCACTCGGCGGCATCACGCCGATTCAGAAATTGGCCCTCGCCGCATAGCCTCTACTTCTGGTGCGCATCAT
>Ga0079104_1002209_pt1 | contig 10927 bp, 9 predicted proteins | sample MedtruBG_FD_76829 | JGI IMG/M metagenome (GOLD analysis project Ga0079104, IMG submission 76829) | Root nodule microbial communities of legume samples collected from California, USA - Medicago truncatula BG | ecosystem: Host-associated > Plants > Roots > Nodule | place: USA: California... | reverse complement strand
AGAACGCTACCGGACATCGTGATGCTCCTTATCCCAGTTGTTAATCAAGGTGATGAACGCCTGTTCCATGGTCGGGTCAGCCGTTTCGGCATCGGCGGCCTGCACCTTGAGGTCATCTGGCGTGCCGCTGGCAATCAGCTTGCCGCGATACACCAGCCCGATGCGATCGCAGTATTCCGCCTCATCCATAAAGTGGGTGGTGACCATCACCGTGACGCCTTTTTCCACCATGCTGTTGATGTGCAGCCAGAACTCACGGCGGGTGATCGGGTCGACGCCGGAAGTGGGTTCGTCGAGAAACAGAATATCCGGCTCGTGCATTAACGAGCAGGCTAGCGCCAGGCGCTGCTTATAGCCGAGCGGCAAATCGTCAGTGGCATGGTCACGAATACTTTTCAGGCCAAAGGCCTCGCTCATGCGCTCGATTTTTTCAGCCTGTGCTTTGCCACGCAGGCCATACACGCCGGAGAAGAAGCGCAGGTTTTGCACCACCGTCAGGTTGCCGTACAGCGAGAATTTCTGCGCCATGTAGCCCAAGTGCTGTCGGGCTTTGCCGGAGCTGACTTTCAAATCCATATCCAGCACCAGCGCTTTGCCGGACGTGGGCACCAGCAGGCCGCACATCATTTTAAAAGTGGTCGATTTACCCGCGCCGTTGGGGCCGAGCAGGCCGAAAATCTCACCGCGTTTAACAGCAAAATCCACGTGGTCGGTGGCCGCGAAATCGCCAAATTTTTTGGTCAGCGCTTTGGCTTCAATTACCGTTTCGCCCGGCGTGCCGTCCACGGTGTGCAGAATCGCCGCCAGCGGGGATTCGGAGGTGCCCGCGCCGCCGAGCAAATCGATAAACGCATCCTCAAAACGCGGGGCGGTTTCGTTAATCTCGATGTCAGGCATCCCGTCTGCCGCGCGGATAACGTCGGCAGTGGCGTCCCTGGTGAGGATAACGCGCACTGAACGGCCCTGAATCATACCGTCGCTGACCTGCGGCAGCTTCAGCGCCCGTTGCAGCAGTTTGCGGTTGTTCTCCGCCGGGCTGTTCATCAGGAAACTGCGCCCGCGCATGGTGTCAGTCAGCGCTTTCGGTTCGCCCTGATACAGCAACTCGCCTTCATTCATCAGCAGCACGTCGCGACACTGTTCGGCTTCGTCGAGATACGAAGTACTCCACAGAATAAGCATCCCGTCGCCGGCCAGTTCGTGCACCATCTGCCACAGTTCGCGACGTGAAATGGGGTCAACGCCGACGCCGGGTTCATCCAGCAGCAACACTTTTGGTTCGCCAACCAGCGTGCAGGCCAGACCTAATTTTTGTTTCATGCCGCCGGAGAGCTTGCCCGCCAACCGTCCGGTGAACGGGCCAAGCGAGGTGAATTCCAGCAGCCGGGCGAAGGTTTTTTCCCGAACTTCGCCGGTGACGCTGCGCAAATCGGCATACAGCGTCAGGTTTTCCATCACCGTTAAATCTTCATACAGCCCGAACTTCTGCGGCATATAGCCCAGCACCGCATGCAGGGCGCTGTTGTCGTTGAGGGGGTCGTAGCCAATAACACTTATCTGGCCTTCGTCGGGTTTTAACAACCCGGCCAGCATCCGCATTAGCGTCGTTTTTCCGGCGCCGTCAGGGCCGACCAGCCCGGTGACATACCCGGATTGAATGGTGCAGTCCAGCCGCGCGACCGCAGGCTTATCCATGCCAGCAAAGCGTTTGATAAGCCCGTCGAGCTTGATCCCCGCTTCACTCATGCGTGTTTCCCTCCGGGAATTTCACGGTGACAGGCATCCCCTGGCGCAGCGCGTCGTCGGCATCCGTCACGATAATGCGCAGGCGATACACCAGGTCGGTGCGCAGGTCCGGCGTTTCGACAGTTTTCGGCGTGAACTCTGCGGTCGGCGAAACGAAGCCAATTTTGCCATGGTACGGCTTATCCGGGCGGCCGTCGGTATACAACTCCAGTTCCTGGCCGGGTTTGGCGCGATTAAGATTGCTTTCATCCACGTACGCGCGCACCCACACCGGACGCGTGAGCGACAGCGTCAGCACGGTACTGCCTGCGTTGAGCATGCTTCCCGGCTCCACGGCGCGGGTCAGAATCGTGCCGTTGGACGGCGCAAGGAGAGTGGTGTCCTGCAAATCCAGCTGTGACTGGGCCAGCTGTGCCTGAGCCTGTTCAAGGCTGGCTTTGGCCTGGGCGATTTCCTGTGGGCGATTACCGGCGTGATACTGACTGAGTTTATCCTGCGCCGATTTCAGCGTGGCCTGCGCCTGATCGCGCGACGAGCGGGCGTTTTCTAAATCGTTGGCGGAAATCGTGCGGCTCTTCCACAGCCCTTGCTGGCGCTGATAAAAGTTCTGCGCATAGTCATAGGCGGCCTTCGCCTGACGCACGGCGGCGGCGGTCTGCGCGATTTCCTCATCGCGATAGCCCGCCAGCAGCAAATCGTATTTCGCCTGGGCCGCCGCCACGTTGGCTTTGGCCTGCATCAGCGCATTTTGATAAGGGGCATGGTCGATTTCGCCGAGCGTTTGTCCTTTCTGCACCGCATCGCCTTCATCGACCTGCAACGCCTGCAAACGGCCGCCAACGCGGAAGCTCATATTCACGGTGCGAATATCAACGTTACCGTACAGCGTCAGGCCGGTGTCCTGACGGCTCTGGTACCAGAGCGTTCCTCCGGCAATCGCGGCGATGATAATGATGACCGCCAGAATGACGACGATGGGTTTCTTCATAACTTCAACTCCTTTGCGTTAATCCGTTTAGCAAGAGATCGATATGACAGGTGATGACCTGAAAAATCAGATCTGCTTTTTGTTCGTCAAACTGGGCCCAGCCGGTGCGCAGCAGGATGGTCTCCCGACCGAGACGAAAGGCGAGAATTTCACCGAGCAGCGCGTGGGTATGCAAAATAGTCTGCGTATCAGCCGGATCCCGGCCGGTATATGCCGCGATAAGCCGCGTCAAATGCCCGTGCAGCGGGGCAATCACTTGATCGTGGATCAGCTGATAGGCGGGCGAGGGCGATAGCTGTTCGCGAGATATAAACTTACTGACGTTGACCGTTTCATCCTGGGTCAGCAGCAGGATCATATTTTTGCTCGCTTGCAGGATCAGCGCGCGAATGGCGGTGAGATCCGGCGTGGGCTGGCGCAGCAATGTTTCGGCGGCCTCAGCGTGCGGGCGGAAATTGACCCCGATAAAATCAGCAATCCACTGGGCGCAGGCGAGGTACAAATCCTCTTTCGACCCGAAGTAATAGGGGATCGCGGCAATATTTTGTCCGGCCAGCGAGGCGATATCCCGGGTGGTGGCATGCAGGCCATATTCGCCAAACTGGGCGATCGCCGCGGCAATCAGCTGGTTTTTGGCCTGTTCGCCTTTGCTGGTGATTGGCGTGGTATTCATGGCGCCTCTGGAATTAATCAATCGATTGATTAAGACTATGATTGATTTTTCACCGTGTCCACTCTGGGCGGTAAATTATTTCGTGGAAAAAGAGAAGCGGGATATTTTATGCGGTGCGTCACAAAAACTGCTACACTCCGCCTCTTGCTGACATTATCGTTTTTGTCTTTTCGTATTATCACTATCACCCTGAAAACGATACCTGTCATGGTCGGGGCGGTTCGGAGTTGTTATGTCTTTTGAAACCCTTGGCCTGAACGCCGAGATCCTGCGCGCAGTCGAAGAGCAGGGTTATAGCCAGCCTACCCCTATCCAACAACAAGCTATTCCTGCTGTGCTGCAGGGCCGCGATCTGATGGCCAGTGCCCAAACCGGTACCGGTAAGACCGCAGGCTTTACCCTGCCGCTGCTGCAACTGCTTTCGCAGAAAGAACCCCATGCTAAAGGCCGTCGTCCGGTCCGGGCGCTGATCCTCACCCCAACCCGCGAACTGGCGGCTCAGGTGGGCGAGAACGTGCGTGAATACAGCCAATACCTGAACATCCGTTCGATGGTGGTATTCGGCGGCGTGAGCATCAACCCGCAGATGATGAAGCTGCGCAGCGGTGTTGACGTGCTGGTCGCGACCCCAGGTCGTCTGCTTGACCTCGAACACCAGAACGCGGTGAGCCTCGATAAAGTCGAGATTTTGGTCCTTGATGAAGCCGACCGCATGCTGGACATGGGCTTTATCCACGACATCCGTCGCGTGCTGGCGAAACTGCCTGCAAAGCGTCAGAACCTGCTGTTCTCCGCGACCTTCTCTGATGAAATCAAAGGCCTGGCGTCCAAGCTGCTGCACAACCCACTGGAAGTTGAAGTGGCGCGTCGCAACACCGCTTCCGCGCAGATCACCCAGCACGTTCATTTCGTTGATAAGAAACGCAAGCGGGAACTGCTGTCTCAGATGATCGGCGAAGGTGACTGGAAACAGGTGCTGGTGTTTACTCGTACCAAACACGGCGCGAACCACCTGGCTGAACAGCTGAACAAAGACGGCATTCGCAGCGCCGCCATTCACGGCAACAAGAGTCAGGGCGCGCGTACCCGTGCACTGGCTGACTTCAAATCCGGCGACCTGCGCGTGCTGGTGGCAACTGACATCGCTGCCCGTGGTCTGGATATCGAAGAACTGCCGCACGTCGTGAACTACGAGCTGCCGAACGTACCAGAAGACTACGTACACCGTATCGGTCGTACCGGACGTGCTGCGGCCACCGGTGAAGCGCTGTCACTGGTGTGTGTCGATGAACACAAACTGCTGCGGGACATCGAGCGTCTGCTGAAGAAAGAGATCCCACGTATTGCCGTTGAAGGCTACGAAGTGGACCCAAGCATCCAGGCGGAGCCGATTCAGAACGGTCGTCAGGGCCGTGGTGGTCGCGGTGGTCAGAGTCAGGGCCAGCCACGTCGTAATGACGGTGGTCAGGCGCGTCGCAGCGACAAGCCAGCCGGAAACGGTCAGGCTCGCCGCAGTGATAAACCGGCTGCTGGCAATGGCCAGTCGCGTCGTAGCGAAGGTGACCAGCCGCGCAAAGCCGCTGATGGCGCCGCGCGTCGTCGTCGTCCGCGCAAACCTGCTGTCGCGCAGTAATCGCTGCAATAACAAGAATGGTCGCTTCGGCGGCCATTTTTTTTGCTCATACCGCCGGAAAGTGCCAGAATAGTGGCTGTTTATACAGTATTCGGACTTACAGATGGCACTCACCGCCGCGCTAAAGGCGCAAATCGCGTCATGGTATAAAGCGCTCCAGGAACAGATCCCTGATTTTATCCCCCGGGCACCGCAGCGGCAGATGATTGCCGATGTGGCGAAAACGCTCGCCGGTGACGAGGGCAGGCATCTGGCTATCGAAGCGCCGACCGGCGTGGGTAAAACCCTTTCGTATCTGATTCCCGGCATCGCCATTGCCCGCGAAGAGCAAAAAACGCTGGTAGTTAGCACCGCTAACGTCGCCTTACAGGATCAGATTTTCAGCAAAGATCTGCCGCTGCTGAAAAAAATCATTCCCGACTTGCGCTTTACCGCTGCCTTTGGCCGCGGGCGCTATGTGTGCCCCCGTAATCTGACCGCGCTGTCCAGCAGCGAGCCAACGCATCAGGATTTGCTGGCGTTTCTCGACGACGAACTGACGCCAAACAACAAAGAAGAACAGAAGCGCTGCGCGAAGCTGAAAGCCGATTTGGACAGCTACAAATGGGACGGCCTGCGCGATCATACCGACCAGGCAATCGACGACGCGCTCTGGAGTCGCATGAGCACGGATAAAGCCAGCTGCCTCAACCGTAACTGTCACTACTACCGCGAATGCCCGTTCTTCGTGGCCCGCCGTGAAATTCAGGAAGCGGAAGTGGTGGTCGCCAACCACGCGCTGGTGATGGCGGCGATGGAAAGCGAGGCGGTATTACCGGAAGCCAAAAATCTGCTGCTGGTGCTCGATGAAGGCCACCATTTGCCGGATGTCGCCCGAGACGCGCTGGAGATGAGTGCCGAAATTACAGCCTCCTGGTATCGCCTGCAGCTGGATTTGTTCATCAAGCTGGTGGCGACCTGCATGGAGCAGTTCCGCCCAAAAACCGTCCCCCCGTTGGCCGCCCCCGAACGCCTCAAAGAGCATTGTGACGAGCTGCAGGATCACATTGTTTCGCTGAATAATATTCTCAGCCTGTACATGCCCGCCGGGCCGGAAGCCGAACACCGCTTCGCGATGGGCGAACTGCCGGACGAAATCATGGCGCACTGCCAGCGTCTGGCAAAACTCACCGAAATGCTGCGCGGATTATCGGAGCTGTTTCTCAACGATCTCAGCGAAAAAACCGGTTCGCACGATATCGTGCGTCTGCACCGCGTGCTGCTGCAAATGAACCGCGCGTTGGGTATGTTCGAAGCGCAAAGCAAGCTGTGGAAGCTCTCGGCGATGGTTCAGGCCTCCGGCGCGCCGGTGACCAAATGGGCCACACGGGACCAGCGCGACGGCCAGCCGCACGTCTGGTTCCACTGCGTCGGTATTCGCGTCAGCGACCAGCTGGAAAAACTGCTCTGGCGGCGCGTGCCGCATATCGTCGTGACGTCTGCCACGCTACGCTCGCTGAACAGCTTCTCGCGTTTGCAGGAGATGAGCGGCCTGAAAGAAAAAGCGGGCGACCGTTTTGTGTCCCTCGATTCGCCGTTTAATCACGTCGAGCAGGGAAAAATTATCATTCCACGGATGAGCGTTGAGCCGTCGATGGATAACGAAGAGCAGCATCTGGCGGAAATGGCGGCTTATTTCCGCGAGCAGGTCGAGGCCAAAAAGCATCTTGGGATGCTCGTGCTGTTTGCCAGTGGGCGCGCAATGCAGCGTTTTCTCGAATACGTGCCGGATTTGCGTTTGCTGCTGCTGGTGCAGGGCGATCAGCCGCGCTACCGCCTGGTGGAACTGCACCGCAAACGGGTGGAAGGCGGGGAACGCAGCGTGCTGGTTGGGCTACAGTCGTTTGCCGAAGGGCTCGATTTGAAAGGCGAATTACTCAGCCAGGTTCACATCCACAAAATTGCGTTTCCGCCGATCGACAGCCCGGTGGTGATCACCGAGGGCGAGTGGCTGAAAAGCCTGAACCGCTATCCGTTTGAAGTGCAAAGCCTGCCGAGCGCGTCGTTTAACCTCATTCAGCAGGTTGGGCGTTTGATTCGTAGCCACAGCTGCTGGGGCGAAGTGATCATTTACGACAAGCGCCTGCTGACTAAAAATTACGGTCCACGGTTGCTGAACGCCTTACCGGTGTTTCCTATAGAGCAACCGGAGGCGCCAGAAGGTATAGTAAAAAGCAAAAGCACAACCAAGCCGACCCGACGGAAGCGACGCTGACGTTCGCGGCATGCTGTCAGGAGAGATGCATGGACTATCGCAAAATCATTAAAGAAGTCGGTCGCGGCAAAAACCACGCCCGTGACCTGGACACCGATAACGCACGCGGCCTGTATGCCCGGATGTTGAAAGGCGAGGTGCCGGAGCTGGAGCTTGGCGGCATTCTGATCGCGCTGCGCATAAAAGGCGAGGGCGAGGCTGAAATGCAGGGCTTTTACGAGGCCATGCAGCAGCATACCGTCAGCCTGACGCCACCGGTGGCGAAGCCGATGCCGATTGTTATCCCAAGCTATAACGGCGCGCGCAAGCTGGCGAACCTCACGCCACTGCTGGCGATGCTGCTGCACAAACTCGGTTTCCCGGTGCTGGTTCACGGCGTCAGCCACGATCCGACCCGCGTGTTGACCGAAACCGTGTTCACTCTGCTCGGTATCGAACCGACGCTGCACGCCGGGCAGGCGCAGGCCAAGCTCGATGGCCATCACCCGGTATATATGCCGATCGGCGCGTTCTGTCCGCCGCTCGAAACACAGCTCGGCCTGCGCTGGCGGATGGGGGTGCGTAACAGTGCACATACCCTGGCGAAGCTCGCCACGCCATTTGCCGAAGACGCTGCGCTGCGCTTGTCGAGCGTTTCACACCCGGAATATGTGCCGCGCGTCGGGAAATTCTTTGAGGGTATCGGCGGTCGCGCGCTGCTGATGCACGGCACGGAAGGCGAGGTTTACGCCAATCCACAGCGTTGCCCGCAGATTAGCCTGATTGATAGCCACGGTACGCGGGTGCTCGTTGAACGCGAAGATGCACTGCGGGAAGTACGGCTGTCAGAATCGAAAGATCCGGAAGTGACGGCCAGATGGATTGAGCGCTGCGTCGCGGGCGTCGAGCCGGTCCCTGAATCACTGAAAATTCAGATGGCCTGTTGCCTGGTGGCGACCGGAGAAGTGGCTGATGTTGCCGCTGGCCTGCAACGGGTCAACGACTGCTGGTGATTTTCAGGCATAAAAAAACCCGTCCAGTGGCGTGGACGGGCGAATAAATAATGAGGGTTAAGCGCCGTCGTATTTCGAGCTGCAAGTTCGTTGTCTGCACCTGCTCACCCCATCACTTACTTGAGTAAGCTCCTGGGATTCGCAGGCTTGACGCCTTCTCGCCACTCAAACTACTTAGGCGTAAATCAGGTACTGCAGGCATAGCCTAAAGGTCAATGAGGGTTAAATCTGTTTCGGTGATTATTTGTAGATCACCGCGGTACCGCTGATTTTGTTATTGGTGTTAGCAGAGGTAATGCTGTAACCGGTAGCACCTGCCGCAGCGGCTTTCTGAGCCAGTTTTGCTTCCATACCGTCCAGCGTGGTCGCGCCATCTACAGACACGGTACCGATTTTGTTCATGCTCTGCGCTTCAGTCGGGGACACAGGCTGTGCAGCAAACACGCCGAAAGAAAGAGCAGAAAGAGCGATAGCAGCAACAGCAGTTTTAATGGTTTTCATGGTTAATCTCTCGCAGGTTATTCTTTAAATGTGACGTTGTTCCGTCGATGTGATGAGTATCACGTTTTTTGGCGAAAGATAAAATCGAAGAGACTTGATGGACTTAATCGAATTTTTTGAACGATTAATAAATTACTGATTATTAATAAAATAAAACCCGCGCCGAAGCCGAAAACGGCGTTGAAGTCGAGTGAGGGGTTTTAAGGGCACAGATTGCGACGATTCTTGTATGAAAATGTGCGCGTAAAGACAACCGGTTACGCTGTATTGGAAGCTGTAGTTTTGTCAGTAAATCTACACATTACGGGGTAGGCCGGAACTATACACCGATCTAATCCGATTTTTAAAGACTTTATTCTGTGGTGATCCAGAGGGTGTTTCGACGGGGCAAAAAGAAAGCGCCTACGGTATGAGGCGCTTTTCTGAGCGGAATAACTTCAACAGATTATTTGTAGATGGTAGCGGTGCCGAACATTTTGTTATCACCACTGGCGGAGTTAACCACGTAACCTTTAGCCCCTTCCTGCTGCGCTTTTTCTGCAAGCTTAGCCTGAAGATCGCCAAAGTCATCAGCTCCAGAAACCGACACTGTCCCTGACGGACGCAATTGTCCGGTATCATCTTTCATCAGTTGTTGAGGTTCGGCGGAAGCCGAAAAAGAGAGCATCGACAACGCACCAGCAGCGACCACGAGCAACAATCTTTTCATGTGCACATCCTCTCTGTATCCACGGGGGATAACCTAAGTGTAGGTGCTGAGGAAATGTGACATACCGCAAAAAACTGATGATGATCTGCTCATTTTTTGAACGACATTTTTTGACGAAAAGCTGACAAATCAGCCACAAATAAGTGGCTGATCGAATGAGAAATTATCGGGCGTCGGGGCGGATTAAATCAAAACGCTGGCTTTCGTCGATGCTGTAATACGCGCTTGGGCCGCCAGCACGCAGCACCGGTTTGGCTTTTGCGGTCTGATAAATGCCGTTTTCCAACAGCGATTCATCAATGTGCACCGCCACCACTTCACCGAGCACAAGCCAGGTATCCACCGCCGTGCCGTCTGCGCCAGTGAGCTGAATGCACTGCGATAGGCGGCATTCGAAATTTACCGGGCTTTCCGCCACGCGCGGGGCGCGTACCAGACGGCTTTCTACAGGCGTCAGTCCGGCGCGGACAAACTCATCTTCGCCGTGCGCGAGACTGGCCGAGGTTTCATTCATCGCGCTGGCAAGGTCGAACGTCGTGAGATTCCAGACAAATTCGCGGGTCTCAACGATATTTTGCACGCTGTCTTTCCAGCCGCTACTGGCGAAGCCGATAATCGGTGGACGATAGTTAAAGCAGTTGAAGAAGCTGTACGGCGCCAGATTGCGTTTGCCGTGCGCATCGACGGAGGCAATCCAGCCAATAGGGCGTGGGCCAATGATGGCATTAAGCGGGTCGTGCGGCAGTCCGTGGCCGTCTGAAGGCTGATAAAAATACATGGTGCACCTGTCACGTGAAATAATAAGAAGACTCACTTATTTACGCCACCCGCGTCAACGGGTATCTTACGCGCCGTCAACAGGAGGAAGCTATGAAAGCTCAAAAGCCAGGATTACACCCGCGTAATCGTCACCACGACCGATACGATTTACCCGCACTGTGCAAGGACACACCGGCACTGGCAGCGTTTATCGTCTCCAACCCGGCCGGGGAGCAGACCATTAACTTTGCCGATCCCGACGCGGTAAAGACCCTGAATCAGGCGCTGCTGGCGCACTTTTATCAGGTGAAAGCGTGGAATATTCCAGAAGGTTTCCTCTGCCCACCGGTCCCTGGCCGTGCAGACTACATGCATCATCTGGCGGATTTGCTGACTGAAGCGAATGGCAGCCTGCCGCAAAATGCCAGCGTGCTGGATATCGGTACCGGCGCTAACCTGATTTATCCGCTGATTGGCAGCCACGAATATGGCTGGCGTTTCACCGGCACTGAAGTGAGCGCTGAAGCCCTGACTGCGGCGCAGGCGATTATTGATGCCAATCCGGGCATGAGCCGTCAGATTCGTTTGCGTCGTCAAAAGGATGAACAGGCGATCCTCGCGGGCATGATCCACAAAAATGAATTCTTCGAGGCGATGGTCTGCAACCCGCCG
>Ga0079104_1002207_pt1 | contig 10934 bp, 11 predicted proteins | sample MedtruBG_FD_76829 | JGI IMG/M metagenome (GOLD analysis project Ga0079104, IMG submission 76829) | Root nodule microbial communities of legume samples collected from California, USA - Medicago truncatula BG | ecosystem: Host-associated > Plants > Roots > Nodule | place: USA: California... | reverse complement strand
GGTGGATATTTAGAAGGAAATAAAGGTTTATCTACAGTTGATGTAATTCCTTCAGGTAAAGATCGTTTTCTTGTGATGAGTGGAAAGTTAAAATTATTAAATGATAATGCAATAAGTTACACATAGGAAGGAATTAATAAAGGAATCATACATTATTGAAATTCAAATTTTATTTAGTTGTATAATGTTTGAAAAATTCGCTAGTGTTGTATTATTCATTTAACTAGTAACTTAAGCCATATCTTAAGTTACTAGTTAGGTATTAATTATATATACTATAGATCAAGTATTTTTGTTATGGCGGTTGATAATGATTGTATTTTATGTGATTTATGTTATTAGAATTCTGATGTTTCTGGAGTCCTTGGAGTTAAATTTTACTATATTTTATATCCTCTTTGTGGACTTTGTTTTATGAGGTTTTAAGATTTCTTGATTTTATTTCATCATGTAATATTATAATAAAATTTAGCTGTGTTGTGTTATTTTTAAAATATATAGGAGAATATATTTTAAAGATAGTGATATTAAAAACGACTAAATGCAATAAATCGAGTTTGATTTTTTACTTAAAATATCTCATACTAGTTTTTTTTAATTCTCTTGTGCTATATAAAATTTTATAATTTGCACATCCTATAGTATTAGCTATTTTCTCAATAATTTTGTTACAGCTTACCCTATCTTTTTCGTGTACCATTGTATAAAGATTATAATCCCAAGAAGAGCAAGGCTTTCTTTCATAACAGTGACTAACTTCAGAAATGGAAGTTATATATGTTCCTATTTTATCTAAGTCTTGGTTGTCAATTTTCCAAACCACCATGGCATTAGCTTTAAATCCTACGTTTCTATGATAAAGTATAGCTCCGATTCTTTTTAAGATTCCACATTCATTATAATATTTAACTTTATGTAGGAGTTCGTCTTCACTCATATTAAGATCTTTTGCGATTTCTTTGTATAGAGTTGCTGTTATAGAAATATCTTCTTGTAATTTGCGTATTATTTCTTTATCTAAATTTTCGATCAATTATATCATCTCCTTAAAAAGTTAAAACCATTTTAACTTTAAATAATTTTATAGATGGCAGACTTATTATTTCATCTAAATTCGTTTGATTTTTTATTTCTTGAATAATATTATTTAAATTTTCTTCTGAATTTGTTATTACTGTAAACCACATATTATATTCATCTTCTCTTATATAATTATGTGTTACTTCCTCATATCCATTTATGTAAGATGCAACTTCTTCAATTTTATTTTCAGGAACTTTAGTTGCACAAAGAGTACTCGTATACCCAATTTCTCTAGAATTAAAAATTCCACCTATTCGTCTTATGATTCCTTCATTTCTTAATTTTTTTATTCTTTTTATAACTTCATTTTCTGTAAGGAACAGCTTTTGGCCCAATATCTTAAAAGGTCTTTTATCTATTGGTATTTCATTTTGTATTAAGTTAAGCAGCTTTTTATCTATAGAATCCATAAGAATTCCTCCTTAAATTCAATTATTAAAGTTGAAGACATTTTTACTATTCTAAGATGTATGGGAGTTGATTATTGAAGAGATTAAAACTTATTTATAAAAGGTGTAAGAACCTAATTATTGTAAGTGCATATCATATCTGAAGACATATAATCTCCATCATTATAATATGCAGCTCTAGCTCTGCAGCCTCCACAGGTATTCTTAAATTTGCAGCTATTGCAATTTCCTTTATAGTCTTTGTTTCTTAAATTATTAAACAATTCACTATTTTTCCATATTTCATCAAAAGGTTTTTCTTTAATATTTCCAGCTGATTCAGTTAAATAAGCACAAGCTTGTACATCTCCAATAGGATTAACGATACAATAACTTGTTCCTGCAATACAGCCGCGTTTAAATCGGCTTTCTATGCCTAGGGTTTCTGCAATTCTAACAAATTGTGGTGCACAAGTTGGTTTGATTTCTATATTAACTTCATTTTGTTTTTTTATAACCGAAGTTAATAAGGTTTCATATTCTTTTGAATTTAATGTTTCAGTTTCTATGTTTTTTCCTCTTCCTGTAGGTATAAGAAAGAAAATATGATGAGCTGCTGCTCCCATGGCTACAGAAAAATCAGTAAGGTTAATTATTTCAGTTTTATTCCAATTCATTACTGTTGTATGAACTTGAAATCTAATTCCTAAATCTCTACAATTTTTCATAGCATAAATAGTATTTCTGAAAGCTTCATTATCTCCTCTAAAGAGATTATGTTTCTGTGAATCAAGGCTATCAAGACTTATGCCTATTGTAGAAATACCAGCGTCTTTCAGCTTTTGCGCTATTTCTTTGGATATAAGAGTGCCATTAGTTCCAAGAACAGGTTTTAAACCAGCTTTATCTGCAGATTTTATTAATTCAAAAATATCTTCTCTCATTAAAGGTTCACCACCAGAGAAGATCATTATTTTAAAATTAGCTTTTGCAATTTGATCTATAAGGGCTTTTGCTTCTTCTGTACTTAATTCCCCTTGAATTTCTGTGCCTGAATTTCTATAGCAATGACCGCATTTTAAATTACATTTATTTGTAGCATTCCAGGACAATATCATTTATTTTCACCTACCTTTTAGCTTTTTATTTTTAACTATTTTATATTCGACAGTTATCAATTTATAAAAATTATATAATTTCTTCATCTGTAAGATAACAGGCAGGATCTTCTGCCCAAAAATCATTATATACAGATTCTGCTCTGGTTCTAAAATTTCCATTACAAATATTTAGCCATTTACACTGAGAGCATCTGCCTTTTAGCAATTCTTTTCTGCTTCTAAGACCTTTTAAAATTTCATGCTTAGAATTCCTCCATATTGAACCAAAGCTCTCTTCTTTAACATTTCCAAAAGTATACTGCCAAGTAAATTGGTCGGGATGAACATTACCATAAAAATCTACGTTGGCAAAAGCCATACCTGATCTATTGCCACCATTAGTTTTTAAAAGCTTTAATATATTTTCAGATTTATGTGTGAATTTTTCTAAGGATCTTAAATAGGTATAAATAGCATCTGCATGGTTATCAACTGTAAGTATTTCAACACTTGGGCCAAATTCTATGGTTTTCCTCATTATTAAATCTAGTGCTTGTCTAGTTTCTTCCTTAGAAATATCAGTATTAATTATTTCACTTCCTCTGCCAGAATAAACTAAATGGTAGAAGCATACTCTGGGTATCTTTTCTTCTTTTATTAAACTAAATATATCTTCTAAGTCTTTATAATTATCTTTGTTTATAGTAAATCTTAGTCCTACTTTTTGATTTATCTCTATACAATTTCTGATTCCTCTTAAAGAAGTATCAAATGCGCCTTTAACACCTCTAAATTTATCATGATTTGATCCTATTCCATCAAGACTTACTCCCACGTATCCAAGATTTATTTTTTTTAAAGATTTGCAAATGTCCTTATCTAAGAGGGTCCCGTTAGTTGATATGGTGCTTCTGATTTTTTTTTGATTTGCATAATCTAATATATCTAAAATATTTTCTTTCATAAGCGGCTCACCGCCAGAAAACAATAATGCTGGTACATTAAAAGCTTTCAAATCAGCTATGAATTTTTTTGCCTCATTTAAGCTGAGTTCTCCTTCATATTTATTGTTATCTGCATTTGCATAACAATGCTTACATTTTAAATTACAAGTTTTTGTGCAATTCCAAGCAACCACAGGACCTTTACCTGGACTGACACCATATTTTTCTAAGGCTGCACCATCTACATATCTTAAGTTATCACCAGGGTTTTCAGAATTGCATAAAAGTTTAGTCATACTTATCATATTCAAGTCTCCTTTCCTTTTGTTGATGGACGATACAAATATTGTATAATAGCTATAAAATAAGGTTTTTTGTAAATAAAATAAAAACCTTATTTTATAGCTATTTTAAATTTAAGGATAAAGATTACGGTAAAGTTCATTTAGATAAGTAATATGAGATTTTATAAATTAAGAAGGGGAGATATTTACAATCATTAATCCATTTGTATGAGATGATACTTGATAATTGAAGCCCATTTCTAGTAATAATTTATCAAACCATTTTGGAATGTGATCGCAGATGATCTCTAAATTATTTACATTTTCTTTTTTTAAAAAGGGAATTATTATTTGTTTAGAGGTGATTTTTTCATTAGATTGTAAGATATTATATAAATTAAGCTTGTAATTGCCGAATTTATCTACTTTTTGGGGCGCAAGCATATCTATGACTTGTGATTGTAAAAAAATTTTCTTTTCTTTTTCTCTTTTTGCAGAATTTAATATTGAATCTAAAAAATCAATAGGCGTACCAGCAAATTCATAGATCTTAAGGCCATTAAAATCTAGAAAATTTATTAAGAATCCAGAAAGTTTTTTTGCTACAAAGATCTTGCAATTAGCTAGTTCAGATAATAAATTTAAGTAATAAGTCTTTATAAAATTCAAATCGCAATCATCTACTGGAAACTCATAGGGTATGCTTTTTATTTTCAACCATTTTTCATTAGATTTTTTATACAATTCCACTGTACCATTAGTTTGCCAACTGCAAGTTTCTTCATTGTCATTTAATAAAACTGCAATTATATCCATATAATCACTCCTCTACAAATATAAAATTTAGAGCTGAATAGTATTTTGGAATATTATAGAATATTAATAATATAAAAGCAATATAAAAATTAAATATAAAAAAAGTATAATTTTACAAAAAAATATTGACAATGGAATTTACGATGATATAATGAAACCTAACAATAACAAATAAAAACTAATAAAACAAAACAAAAATGAATAAAAATTTAAACTATATATTTTACTTAATCATTTGAGTAATTAAATATTACGTTTTAATAAATAATTTGTACAAAGAGGTATTAATTTATTTTAATAAATTATGCCTCTTAATTTTTGTCTTATAAATACCACGAATATTTATAAGATAATTGAAAAAATGCAAGAGGCAGGTTGAGGATGTCTACAATTAATATTTTTACGAATTATAAAAAATATTAATATGAAATCTTGACTATGGTAGTCTTGATATATATAAAACTATTTGTTGATCATTGAAAGGAGTGATGTTTTATGGCTTAAAAAAGAATTACTTTTAAAGAATTAAAGAAAACATAGAGAGCTTTATGTTATACCACGAATATAAGATGAAGTTATGATAAATTTTTAATACTATTGGCACCAGGTTTATTAAAGTTACCTATTTTTATGAGAAATAAAGCTTGTTTCGCTATAAATTACAAAAAATTATAATTTATAAAAAAACATTTCAATAAAAAACAAAAGGCCTCATGTTATACCACGAATATAACATGAAGCAATAGTAATAAATAATCCTAGTGGCACCAGGTTTATAAAATCACCTTTTATATTATATCAAAATAAGTGTTTTTTTTCAATAAAATTTTGATTTATAAAAGGTAAGGCTCTTAAATTCTTTAAAAAGTAAAGTTATATAAATTATTTTAATGAATATTTGATTTTATGGAATTTTGGAAGGAGAAGATTAAAATGACAAGAAAAATCGCAATTTATGGTAAAGGTGGAATTGGTAAATCAACTACACAACAAAATACAGCAGCAGCTATGGCATATTTTTATGATAAAAAAATATTTATACATGGATGTGACCCAAAAGCGGATTCAACTCGTCTTATTCTTGGAGGAATGAATCAAAAAACTTTAATGGATATGTTAAGAGATGAAGGAGAAGAGAAAATCACTGTTGATGCAGTTGTAAAAGATGGATATAAAGGTATAAGATGTGTTGAATCTGGAGGTCCAGAGCCAGGTGTTGGATGTGCGGGACGTGGAGTAATCACAGCAATAGATCTTATGGAAAAAAATGGAGCATATACACCGGATTTAGACTTCGTATTTTTCGATGTACTTGGTGATGTTGTCTGTGGAGGATTTGCAATGCCTATTCGTGATGGTAAGGCACAAGAGGTTTATATAGTTGCTTCTGGTGAAATGATGGCTATATATGCAGCAAATAATATCTGTAAAGGTCTAGTTAAATATGCAGAACAAAGTGGAGTTAGACTTGGAGGAATTATTTGTAATAGCCGTAAAGTTGATAGAGAAAGAGAATTTTTAGAAGAATTCACAGCTGCAATAGGAACTCAAATGATTCACTTTATGCCTCGTGATAATATTGTTCAAAAAGCAGAATTTAATAAGAAAACTGTTGTTGATTTTGACGCTGAATGTAATCAAGCAAAAGAATATGGAGAATTAGCACGTAAGATAATTGAAAATAAAATGTTTGTTATTCCAAAACCATTAAAAATGGATGAATTAGAAGCAATGGTTGTTAAATATGGTATTTCTGATTAGTTAATTTATATTAATTGAAATAGTTATAATTAAAAATCGATATAGACATAGTAGAAAATTTAATTATTTGATTAAAATAGGTAAATGTACTATGAATAAACAAATCATATTTATGAATCATAGAAATTTCATAGGCCCTATAGAACAAAGACAAATATGTAATTTTTGCAAATTACACATAAATCTAGATTTGAATTTGTTTATCTATATAGGTATCCAAATCTTAAATTTAATTTATTATGCAATTAGAAAATCAATTTAAATGAATATTTTGTGAGGTAATAAAAACTAAAAAAAGATATGCACCTTAAAAAGGGATATGCACCTTAAAAAGATTTAAACAATAAAAAAAGATATGTATATGTATAAAAAAATTTGATTTTAATAAAAAGGAGGAATTAACTATGCCAAAGCATTTATTTAAATGTAGTGAATGTATTCCAGAAAGAGGAGAGCATGCAGTTATAAAAGGTGAAGGGGAAGATTTAACTGATGCACTTCCACTTGGTTACCTTAATACTATACCAGGAACTATATCAGAACGTGGATGTGCTTATTGCGGAGCTAAACATGTTATAGGAACGCCTATGAAAGACGTTATTCATATGAGTCATGGTCCTGTTGGATGTACTTATGATACTTGGCAAACAAAACGGTATATAAGCGATAACGATAATTTTCAACTTAAATATACTTTTGCTACAGATGTAAAAGAAAAAAATATTGTATTTGGAGCAGAAAAATTATTAAAGAATAATATAATTGAAGCTTTTAAAGCTTTCCCAGAAACAAAGAGAATGACAATTTATCAAACTTGCGGTACTGCCTTAATTGGAGATGATATTGAATCTGTAGCTAGACAGGTTATGAAAGAAATGCCAGAGGTAGATATATTTGTATGTAATTCTCCAGGCTTTGCAGGACCTAGCCAATCAGGTGGACATCACAAAATTAATATTGGATGGATTAACCAAAAGGTTGGGACTTATGAACCTAAAATCACTAGCGATTATGTTATAAACTATGTTGGTGAATATAATATTCAAGGTGACCAAGAAGTAATGCAGGATTATTTTAAGAGAATGGGTATACAAGTCCTTTCAACCTTTACTGGTAATGGATCTTATGATGATTTAAGAGGAATGCACAAAGCTCATTTAAATGTTCTTGAATGCGCACGTTCTGCAGAATATATCTGTAATGAACTTAGACAAAGATATGGTATTCCACGTCTTGATATAGATGGATTTGGTTTTGAAGCATTATCATCATCTCTTAGAAAAATAGGTTTATTCTTTGGAATAGAAGATAGAGCACAAGCTATAATTGATGAAGAGACTACACGTTGGAAAGCAGAATTAGACTGGTACAAAGAAAGGCTTAAAGGCAAAAAGGTATGCTTATGGCCAGGCGGATCAAAACTTTGGCACTGGGCACATGCAATCCATGAAGAAATGGGTGTAGAAGTTGTTTCTGTATATACAAAGTTTGGACATCAAGGAGATATGGAAAAAGGTATTGCAAGATGTGAAGCTGGAGCTCTTGCAATAGATGATCCTAATGAACTTGAATCGTTAGAAGCATTAAGAATGTTGAAGCCAGATGTTATATTTACAGGCAAACGTCCTGGAGAATATGTTAAAAAGGTCGGTGTTCCATATTTAAATGCTCACGCATATCACAATGGTCCATATAAAGGCTTTGAAGGCTGGGTTAGATTTGCACGCGATATATACAATGCAATTTATTCTCCTATGCATCAGCTTGCGATGTTTGATATCAGCAAAGATGAAATATTAAAAGATAATAGATTCTTAACTCAAAAAATGCTTTCAGATGCTAATTTAAGCGAGGATATAGTAGCTTCACCTACTTTAAGAGAGTATACAGGTAAATTTGATAGTGTATCTGGACTTCGTGATAAAAAATATCCTTATATGGAATATAAAGAAGAAATTACAAATGCAGTATAAAGGAGGCGATATTAATGGAAGATCCAAAAAAGGAAAAATTAAATCAACTTATTGACTACATTATGAAAAATTGTTTATGGCAGTTTCATTCTCGTGCATGGGATAGAGAAAGACAAAACGAAGGCATATTAACTAAAACGAAGCAATTGTTATGTGATGAACCTGTTAAAACTGATACACCAGAGGATAAATGTTACTGGGTGGATGCTGTATACTTAGCAGATTCTTTTAAAAGTAAATATTCATGGCTTTCGGATATGACAAAAGAAGAAATATCAGCACTCATGCAAGAAGTAAAAGATCGTATGGATTTATTGACTGTAAAAGGATCACTTAATTTGGAATTAACTGATCCACGTTATTAGAGAGGAGTGAGGTAAATGTCTTGTGAAGTAAAAGAAAAGGATCGTGCTGGTGTAATTAATCCTATATTCACGTGCCAGCCAGCAGGAGCTCAATTTGTTAGTATTGGAGTTAAAGATTGTATAGGATTAGTACATGGTGGACAAGGTTGTGTTATGTTCGTTAGATTAATATTTTCACAACATTTTAAAGAAAGTTTTGAGATTGCATCTTCCTCTTTACATGAAGATGGTGCGGTATTTGGAGCCTTAAATCGTGTAGAACAAGGTGTAGATGTACTTTTAATGAGATATCCAGATGTCAAGGTTATTCCAATTATATCAACATGCTCAACAGAAGTTATTGGTGATGATATAGATGGTGTTATAAGAAAACTTAATAATGGATTATTAAAAGAGAAATATCCAGATAGAGAAGTTCACTTAATCCCAGTTCATACACCTAGTTTTAAAGGTAGCCAAATAAGTGGATATGATGTAGCTGTTGAAGCTTTTGTAAAACATTTCGCTAAAAAAGGTGATCCAAATGGAAAGTTAAATCTTATTACTGGATGGGTAAATCCAGGTGATGTTACGGAGCTTAAACATCTTTTAGCAGAAATGAATATAGATACTACAGTTCTTTTTGAAATAGAAAGCTTTGATTCACCATTAATGCCAGCAGAACATACTGTTTCTCATGGAGAAACTACTATAGAAGATTTGACTGGTACTGCTAATGCTACAGCAACTATAGCTCTTAATAGATACGAAGGAGCAAAAGCAGCTGAATACTTAGAAGATAAGTTCCAAGTTCCAGCTACGATAGGACCAACACCTATAGGAATTCGTAATACAGATGCATTTTTACAAACATTAAAAGAAATAACTGGAAAGCCAATTCCAAAATCTTTAGCTTACGAACGTGGAATTGCACTTGATGCAATACAAGATCTTACTCATATGTTCTTAGCTGATAAAAAAGTGGCTATTTATGGAAGTCCTGATTTAGTTATTTCATTAGCTGAGTTCTGTCTAGACTTAGAAATGAAGCCAGTATTGCTTTTACTTGGCGATGACAATACTAGTTATGTAAAAGATCCAAGAATTGAAGAACTTCAAAAGAATGTAAAACACAAAATGGAAATTATAACTAATGCAGATTTCTGGGAATTAGAAAACAGAATAAAGAATGAAGGACTTGAATTAGATCTCATTTTAGGTCATTCAAAAGGCAGATTCATTGGTATTGAGTATAAGATTCCGATGGTAAGAGTTGGATTCCCAGTGTATGACCGTGCGGGAATGTATAGAGATCCAATAGTAGGCTATAAAGGAGCAATGAGGCTCGCTGAATTAATGGCAAATACATTATTTAATGATATGGAATATAAGAAAAATAAAGAATGGATTTTAAATATGTGGTAGAAAATTATTTTTATGTAAGTTAAGTTAAATATTTCATTGCATTTTGCAAGAGTGTATTAATTCAAAGCATAGTAAGAAAATCATAAACTGAATGTTTGTCTATTTTTTGATATTTGGCCATAACCAACTATGAATATAATAAACTCCCTTTTATTATAAAGGTAAAACTTTTCGGATGCGAATTTATTTCATCTGAAAAGTTTCACCACTGCATTATAAGAGCATATCGGTTAAGTAAACAAATAAAATAAGTTATTGATAAACTGTGTTTTCATATGTTAAAGCATTTACACTATCAGAAAAATTATAAAGGAGTAGGTATAATGATTAAAATCAAGATTAATGAAGCAGATCAAGAAGCATTTAATAAAAATTATAAAGATGCAAGGGCTTACCATAGTAGAGCAGAACAATTTTTGAGTGAAGGACAATATCCGAGTGTGGTATTTAATGTCGCATCTATTGCATTGGAGCGGTATTTAATAGCTTTAGGCAATTTATATAGTGTAGATGCAGTAAATCACAATTATGGGTCCCTTGTGGATTCGGTTGAAATAGTTATTGATTTCCCAGAGGATTTAAATAAAGAAATAAGATCTCTTGATATGATTTATGATATCTGTTCAGTTGATAATCCCTATTCCAAAATTCCTGATTTATCTGATTTACATCAAATACTAATAATATGCAGTGAAGTTAAAAAAATAATTGATGAAATAAATGATTATCCACAAAGCTTATAAAAATAAAAAGGAGTAAAGAAAGTTAACAAAACTTTAAGTCATATATCTATGGTAATTTATGATATATGACTT